>Ga0233403_10000349_pt1 | contig 21795 bp, 15 predicted proteins | sample Na_oxic_1_MG_FD_179866 | JGI IMG/M metagenome (GOLD analysis project Ga0233403, IMG submission 179866) | Seawater microbial communities from Saanich Inlet, British Columbia, Canada - Na_oxic_1_MG | ecosystem: Environmental > Aquatic > Marine > Inlet | place: Canada: British Columbia | collected...
ATTTTTCCTGAGAAACATTTATGCGGAGTTATTTATATTTCTCATTCTGATAAAAATACTATACAAAAATTTATGTCCGGGTACTTAAAAGGAGGGGACATCATGACGAATGAAGAACAAATTCTTGAGCGGATTGAACGGCTGGAAAATGAGATCGCCCCCATGGCTAGCGCAGCCCGTTCGATGGGGGAACTCCGGGAGGAACTGGCACCCAGACTCAATGAGGCAGTGCAGGCACTCATCGTGGAACTGGCGGATGTGGAGTCGGACTTCCAGATCGAAGACCTGCTGTTTCTCATCAAAAAGGCCATGCGGAATGTCAGCAATCTCAATTTCACCCTTGATCAGTTGAAAAATCTCATTGATTTCGCACAGACTGCCGAACCTCTGATGAAGTCCACTGTCCCCCAGATCATCTACTATCTGGATGATCTGGAAAGAAAAGGCCTGTTCCAAATGGCAAATGTTTTCATTGATGTGATGACAAAAATCGGTGAGAGCCACACACCGGAGGATATGGAACAGATCGGAGACGGTATGGTGGAACTGATCGGCATCCTCAAAAAACTGACCGCACCGGAAGCTCTGGCACTTCTGGACAAGGCAGCGGATCTTCCGACCAGCGTGGATCTCTCCCATGCAAAACCTGTGGGTCCCATGGGCATGTTCTGGCGACTGGGAGATCCAGATGTGAAAGAGGGGATGGGTGTTTTGCTCGAGCTTTCCAAAGGTCTGGGCGCGCTTAAAGGGTAGATCGGCAGTATACAAAATCTGGATAAGAAAATTTGTCCCCCCTTCCGCTCCCGGCGGATTGCTGATCAATATTAGCCTTTGACGATGGCAACAATACGGACCGGACAGGGGGGATGAATTCACAAATTGATGTGGCAATATGCGAGATATTGGTATAATGCATTTTTTACAAATTAATTTAATCAGTTACGGTTTTGATATTCAGAATTGGAACACTGTCAGTTGATGAAAAGGAAACAAGAGCAGCAGATCGGAAGCGTCCCCTGAATCGTCCCGGCGGGCGCATTTACAAGTTGGGTGATGAGTACCGAATTATTCCCCATGAGGGGGACCTCGCCCAAGTCGTGAATATGCCCTCCCGGCGGATTGCCGAATCCGGCGGAAAATAGATTCCCGTGTATTTGAAACTTGAAAACGCTATGAAAAAACCAACCATAAAATTCTACCGCCGCATCCTGCAAATCAGTGTGGCTGCGGCGTTTGTCATCATTCCCTATCTGAATCATCAGTTGCGGATTAATTATATCTGCGGGAACTTTCTCTCTGTGCGGATTTTCGGACTGACTTTGGCGGATCCCCTTGCAGTGTTGCAGGTGAGTATTCAGAACTGGTATGTCGCCCCCGGAATTCTGATGGCCGCTGGGATTGCGCTGGCTCTGGCCCTATGTCTGGGCACGGTCTTCTGCTCCTGGATATGTCCTTACGGACTGCTCTCGGAATGGGTTCACTGGCTGGCCCAACATACCCTGCCCAAAGACTACGGCGGACTGAAAATCCGAATCAGCGCGTTCCGCATCAGAGCCTGCATATTCATAGCGGGAATGCTTTTAACTCTGCTGTTTGCGGCAACACCTGTCATGAACCAGTTTTCCATGCCCGCATGGTATTCCCGGATATTTCAATATCTGCTTGTCCAGAAGCACATATCTGTTGGCGCTGGGGTGATTGCCGTCATTCTTTTTATCGAATTCGCCTTCCGGAACCGGCTGTGGTGTCGTTATCTCTGCCCCCAGGCCGTTCTCCTGATTCTGGCGAAACTTGTCAGCCCCTGCCGCCTGAAGGTGGTGTATCATAAAGACCAGTGCCTTGTCGCGGATCCGGTTCAGGGGCCGTGCCACAAAGCCTGCTCCCTGTCCCTGAATCCGAAAACGCTTGACCAGGTTTTGGAGACGGAATGCACCAACTGCGGCGATTGTATAACAGCATGCAAAAACACAGATCAGGCCCTTGGCTTCCGATTTGACAACAGGAAAGGATTATTTGAAAAAGATGAATCACAGAACATCTGATTCCCGACTGAACTCGGGGACAGACATATTTTGCGGTCGACGGATGGAAGATTTTCTGAAGGCAATAGAAGACTTTCACGGATGGAAAGCCCCGGGACTTGTGCTGGGCGGTTTCATGGTGGATTTGGCCCGGAAACAGATCGGCCCGGATGTGGAAGCCGACGCTATTGTGGAGACATGCCACTGTCTGCCGGATGCGGTGCAGATTTTCACGCCCTGCACCGTGGGCAACGGGTGGCTGAAAATTCTGGACTGGGACAAGTTTGCGCTGAGTCTTTATGACAGAGTGAAACTGACAGGATACCGGGTCTGGCTGGACCTGGAAAAAACAAAGTCCTTTCCCAATCTCCATAATTGGTATATGCGCCGGGTTTCCAAAAAAGACCTTCCGCTGGAGGTGCTGCTTGAGACCATTCTTGAGGCGAAAACCTCTGTCCTTTCTTCCCGTGCGATATCCGTAATCCGGCTGAACGAGCGCAAGAAAAAAGGGGACACAGACATCTGTTCCGGATGCGGTGAGGCATATCCGACACATCAGGGGACTCTGTGCGCGGCATGTCAGGGAGATGGCTATTATGCATTTCAGGAAAAGGGAGAATTCCGTCCCTGTTAGCTCCGTCTCCGTAAGATACATAACAATCCTGAACCAGCCTTTAAAACAATTTTGCAAATTGTTTTAAACGGAGCGGCTCTGACGACAACTTGCAATCCTGAACCAGCCAGCGGAATTTTGGTATGCCAAACAAAATGACGCTGTGGGATGATCAGTGATAAAAAAAAGAAGAAGGGGAGGTAAGCGGTTATGATCGAAAATTCCCCTTGGGAGCGGGGAAAACTGTATGAACAGACATTCCCAGCACCTCCTTCAGAAAAGGGGGAATTTCCGGTCTCTTCAATCTGCCGATTATTCTTCCGTCTTTTCCTCTGTCTTCACCTTTTTCTTTTTAGATCGGCAGTTACCGTTGGTGCCTCTCCAGATTTTTCCGCGTTTCGTGCGTTTGTCACCTTTTCCCATATCTGAAATCTCCTTTCAATAAATCTGGTTCTGACTGATTTTGTTGTCCCGGACAATATGACACCGGATTTCAGGATTGAACGGATAACAGAAATCCGTCTCATCCTCCGTTCCGCTGTCATATTCCCGGCATTGGCACCTGTGGTCTGGAAATCCAATTTCGCATTCACGGAATGCCGGGCAACCGCATGAAGTTGCCAGAAATCACAAAAACCGTCGGAACCAGCAATAAATATATGATCTTCAATCAAAAAACAACAAGTTAAACCATAAGGCAGGAATTGTCAATATTAATCATTAAGGGATTTCCCAAAAAATAAACTGCCTATCTCCATACCCACACCCTGTAGCCCCGTGGTTCGACTGAGCTTCACGTTTGCACATTTGTTTTATATCTGTATCGTTCTGAGACAAATTGCAAATTTGTTTCACATCGGATTATTGCTCATTCCACCCGGACATTATTTCTGAAACGCGGCACTAAGAATATTTATTTAAGGATTGAAAATTCCAATGACGGCCGCATTGATTCTGACGGGCACGAATTGCATGCCCGCCAAAATCATTGCCTCATATGACTAAAGTGAAGTCATCTCTCTGATAATCTTCACAGTCTCCTTTGCCGCATCAATGGGCTTGTAAGCAGTATCCGATATTCCGCTGACTACCCGGGCAATATCGTGATCCACACCTTTTTCCGCCCACACCTTTGCTTTGGGCGCGGCAATGTATACCGAATAGTTATGGTGCCCGCTGCCCGGTCTTTCGCCGATCACATGGAGTATGATTTTCGGCTTTGCAGGGTCCGATTTTCCAAACAGAACATTGCCGATGGCATAGCCGGCACGCACCCGTCCGGAATTTACCACGATGTTCTTTTCATTTAAGGAGAATCCGGCAGATTTCAGTTCCTTTCCCAGTGCATCCAGATAAGGCGGAAGATGCCCGTCATCCATGATGGCCCTGGCGTTCAGGCCGTCGGAAATCACTATCTGAACATCAGGGGATTTTTCCGCCAGGGAATCTCTCAGCTTTTCCAGAGAAGCCGTTGCCGCTTCGTTCAGCACTTCCCCGGTGGGCGGATGGGCGATATAATCATCCCTGTCCTTGGAATTGGTCGAAATTACCAGTGCATTGGGAACGGTTTTGATAAATTCCGGGGTAAACTCGGCCCGGATGGAAACCTTGGCATCCTCGTAGAAATTGCGGATTTTCTTATCCAGTTCCGGGTTCAGGTCCCAGGTGTTTTTGCCGTGCCCCCTTGCAATGGGAACGCCCCGGGCTTCAATTCTTCCGAGGGCTTCCTCTCCCTCCTTGTAGATATCCTCTTTGGAGCGTTTGTCACCCTTTGCAAGAAGATACTGATAATACACCCATATGGGATCACCGAAATGCTCGGTGTATTTGTCGTTCCCATCCACGATTTTGATCTTTTTGAAAAAATCCCACATGGCATCATTGACTTTGTAGCCAAATTTCTCCCGGATGCGGACATGATCCTGAAACCCCGTGGTCAGATAACTCAGCATGGGGTCATTTTTGGTGGGAAGTGCCATGATGTAAGCCGGATTGGCCGGCATAATCTGATCCATGCACCAGTCCAGATCATCCAGACTCACGGGCATGTGAAGGGTGGAGCAGATGTCGAGACCGAGACAGAGGCCATGAAGTTTTCCCATGACAATATCTTCCAGACAGCAGCGGACCAACTGTTCCCGTGTTTTGAAGATTTCGGGACCGATAAAGCCTGCCACATCATTGGTGTGTGCCCATACCTTGCCCTGGGGCGCGACCGTTTCCATTGTCTTGCCCAATGCTCTGGAAAAACCGTATTTCCGGGATTCATGAACCACCATGTCAAAGCCGTTGCCCGTGCCGTTTGTGAAATCAGCACCCTGTCCGGTTTCGTGGTAAAGCCCGAATTTTCCCTTACGCATCTTCGCGTAGTTCGTCATTTTTTCGATGGAGATGTCAAAAATCTTGTTTGCATCATCACATCCGGCAAGGCTCTGGAACCAGAGAGCGGTGGAGCCGGGATATTTCTCCTCGGCCGCGTGCTGCTTGTCAATGTGTGCCAGCACACACCAGGGAATGGTTTCCTGAAGCTTGAATGTGTCCACCACATCCTTCAGGGCTTTTTCAATTGCCGCGATGTTCTCCACGGAATCCGAAACCGGGTTGGTTCCGAGAACAAGGTCCCCCGTGGCATAGCTCCAGCCATCAAAAACCTGCCAGATAATATCCTCGATATTGTCCGTGGGCGAGTTGGGCTGGATTCGCGCGCCCATGTAACCCTTTGCCCCGAGCTGGGTTCCCGGGAGCGTGTTGAAGATTTTCTGCCCGATAGCGGTCAGTTCCGCATTGCTCATCAGCTTTGTGATACAGCCGATCACATCGCTGTTCAGCCCGGGCATGATCTCTTTGATTTCAGCTTCTGTTTTGTTCAGGAGAAAATCCTTGAACTGACCCATTGTCCAGTCCCTGATTTTCTCGTAACTGGCCGTGTCCGTAGTTTTCCATATGAGCTTCTGAAGATTGTCCTCAAAAAGCGGATGGTCATGAATGTCCTTTATTTTGGTGTTGGCAAGAAGTTTCCGGGCATTTTCCCGGGTGGCCTCATCATCAGCCGCCACACCCAGGGACTCATCCCCTTCCTTGTAGGGATTTGCCGCACCAATGATCTGCTGATAAAAGGTCTGATCAAATTTTCCTTTGATCCTTTCAACATGCTGGACAATGCCTTCCCCGGATTTTATATCCTTGATTGTCACAGCATCACAATTGCCGGCACCGGCAGTCAGTCCTGCACAAACCGCGCAGACAACAGAAAATCCTGCAAGCACTTTTTTCATATGTCACCTCCAGATTCCTTAAAATTGTTTCATTTTTTCCCGACTCGGATATAATCGCCTGATATGTCTGAGGCCGTATGTCCTGATATGGAAAATTATAAAATTCCGACTCCGCTGTCATCCTCTGTTTTCACAGGGCAGGCTCTGCGAAGGATAAATCCATTTTGTTTACAAAAAAATAATTTTTGCACTCCGGAAAAAAGCGGAGCCATGCAAAGTGGGCAGAAGTCACCCGTATTTGTTCTGATTATCACCCCCTTTTCCTTATTTGACAATCAGCAGATCGGACGAAAAGAGCCTGAATGTTCAGTCTGCTGATAATTAGCTTCCCAAGTTTCAGATGAAAATTTTTTATTCAGACACATGAAAAACACTTTTCATCAAAAAATCGGAAGTATAAATAAAAATCTTTTTTATGTCAAAGAAAAAATAACAGCACCGGAGACTGACCTGGAAATTTTCGCACCTCAGCGGTTTATGAATTATTTTTTGCTTGACCGAACCACCCGAAAACAGCTAAAACTCAATGATCAGATTTTTCCATGCCCTTCTGCGAAAGCAGGGAATCCATCTTTGCTGACAGCGGAGCAACGGATTTCCGCTTCCTCAGAAATGGCAGACTTTCTTTTTTTATTTCAATGTCATGGTGATTGTCTGGCAAATAACAGAACATCTGCCGATTTTCACACTCACCTGCATAATATCAGATATTAAATGAGGTTGTCATGCAAAACTCAGTTCCCCTTGTCATTGCCACCCGGAATAAGGGCAAGACATCTGAAATCAGAGAACTTTTGAAAGATTTTCCCGTTGACATAAAAAACCTGGATGATTTCGGCCCCATTCCCGAAGCTGTGGAAGACGGGGACACTTTTGACGAAAATGCCTATAAAAAATCAAGCTTTGCGGCAAGGGTGCTGGGATATCCCGCACTGGCCGATGATTCCGGTCTGGTGGTGGAAGCCCTTGACGGCGCGCCCGGAGTTTATTCGGCCCGCTATGCAGGTGAAGATGCCACAGATAAGCAGAGAAGCGAGAAATTGTTGCAGGAAATGCAGGGCAAAAGCAATCGGAAGGCCGCATTCGAGTGCGTGATATCCATTGCTGTTCCCGGAGGCCCGGCACTGACCTATGAAGGCAATTGCGAGGGTCTGATTGCCGAAAAGCCTTCCGGAGAAAACGGATTCGGCTATGATCCGGTGTTTTATTACCCGCCTTCTGAAAAAACCTTTGCAGAACTGACCCGGGAAGAAAAAAACCGTGTCAGCCACAGGGGAAAGGCCCTGATGGAAGTCCGGAACGAATTTGAAAAAGTGCTGAAATGGATTGAGCAGCAAATGCCGGTTCAGGAAAAATTCCCGTGTGCGAAGGATCAGGATTAGGCAGAAGAAGCTGAAACATATTTTGGGAAAGCAGACAGAGGGAGCCTTATGCTCCTTCCTGCTTCCGTCACGGGAATTTTATATGGAGTTTTATTTATAGATGGATCCGGTGACAACGGATTTTTCCGAAGGTAGCACAGAATTTTTTATTTTGGCCAGTATCTCTTTTGAGAGTGCCTATTGGAAAGAGTATTTTTGGGAGATAAAAACGCTGAGACAAAAAATTAACGAACCACACAATCTTAAATATATCAATAACACAAAGGCTCCCGGCAAATGCCGAAAGCCTTTATAAAATTTGGGCGCGGCCTACCTCATCCTCTTTGGATGTATCAGTCGTGCATGTTCTTTGTATGCAGAAATCATTTGATTGTCAAGACGTTTTTGAATTTATTTATCGGATGAGACGAACCTATTTTTTTTTAAAAGGGGCTTTGCGCTCCGTCACGGGGAACGCTGATGAAATTAAAATCCGTAGAATATAGCGAGTATGATGATTTGCCCTGGGGATGGCATTTGGAAAATTGCACATTTCATGATATAAATTTGATAGTGGGGAAAAATGCCACCGGAAAGACAAGAACTCTCAATGTCGTGTCAAATTTTGCGAATCTTCTATCAGCCAATTGGGATATCAAATTTGATGGGGGAAGCTTTGATATTCTTTTTGAGGAGAACGGAGCGGATATCAGATATGCCTTCGGATTTGAAAACAGGAAAGTCGCACACGAGCAACTGACTCGGGGAGATAAAATTCTTTTACAGAGAGGAGCGGACGGTAAGGGAACAATATTTGCAGCCCAGTTAAAAACAAACATTGCTTTTCAGCCACCTCCCGAAGAATTGGCTGTTGTCAGCAGAAGAGATGCGATCCAGCATCCCTTTTTGAATGGCCTGTATGACTGGGGCAAATTTGTCAGGCATTTTCAATTTGGCACACAAATGGGACGAAACCGTCTTGTTTTTCTCGTTCCCAGGAACCCGGAAAAGGAGTGGAATCCATCAGAAGTTGTCGGCATCTTCAAAAAAGGAAATGATCTTTATGGAAATGAATACACAAAACGAATCATAGAAGATATGAAAAAAATAGGCTACGAACTTGATAGTCTGTCTATAGGTTCCATTGAAACTATGGATGCTCAGGGGAAACCGCTTCTGGCAAGCGGCTTTCATGTGAAAGAAAAAGACCTCAATACCATAACACCCCAGACCCTGATTTCAGCGGGAATGTTTCGGGCACTCTCGCTTATCATACAATTGAATTATTTATTGCTGGCAAGCCAGCCCAGTTGCATCATCATAGACGACATCGGCGAAGGGCTGGATTATTCCCGTTCAACAGCTCTGATTGATCTGCTCATCAACAAGGTCAAAGACACGAACATGCAGCTCATCATGTCCACAAATGACCGCTTTGTGATGAACAGCGTTCCGATTCAATATTGGTCTGTCATTCAGCGTTTTCCGGGAAAATCCGTTATTTACAATTATCGAAATTCCAAAGAAATATTTGATGACTTTGAATTTACCGGTCTCAGCAATTTTGACTTTTTCACATCAAATTATTTTCTGAAAAACAGGGGATAAATGAAGAAAGTCGCTGTTTTTGTGGAAGGACAGGGCGAACTGATATTCGTAAGGAATCTCCTGTATCATCTGATTGATCCCTCCGAATTCAGTTTTGAGTGCATTCAGTTGTATGCTGACACGGAAAAGACCGTGCCGTATGAATATTCGCCCCCGAATGCAACAGTGCATTTCCGGATTATAAACGTGGGCACGGATGAAAAAGTTCTGACTGCGATCAAAGAAAGAGAAAAAAGGCTTTTTGAAAAGGGCTTTACAAAAATCGTGGGCCTGCGAGATATGTACTCAGGGGCATATTGTAAAAGAGCAGAGGGAATCATTGATGAGGAACTGATTCAAAAGTTTGTCCGAGCTGCGGCGGATGTGATTACGGAAATGAACAATCTGGACAATATACATTTTCATTTTGCCATCATGGAAATGGAAGCTTGGTGGCTTTCCATGTACAATCTGTTCTCAAAAATTGACGGAATGCTGACCTCCGATTTTATCAAAGAAAAAATGGGATATGATTTGGCCAAAATTAGCCCGGAGAAAACATTTTTTCATCCTTCTTCGGAAGTAGATAAGATTTTGAAACTGGCCCGTTCAGCGTACAATAAAAAATTCGGAGAAGTTGAAAAAATCACTAAGAAGATAGAAGCCTCTGATATCGATGACGCTAAAGAACATGGCAGATGCAAAGCCTTTGAAATATTTTGCAAAAATATGACTTCATGCTGAACTGGTCCGGGCTAAATCTGGGGTGTCTAAAAATGGACTATGCGATCAATTTTTTTTAACCGGAATTTGGACCTGTTGCTGAAGCCGGTTTGATCGGACCTGTCTGTGTCTGATTCTGACAGATTTTGTGGTATGATCCACCGCGGTTTGCCGCAGACCCACGCAGACATGCGCGGACAGGGATCCTCACCACACGGGCGAAGTCCCATATGGTCTCATGCATGTCCGCGTCAGTCCGCGTGGGTCTGCGGCGGACATAACGGGGGCCAAATCTCCGCGACCGATAAACTTTTCCGGCCCCGGCTTCCAACGCAAAAATCCTGTTTCTGCTCCGGCAATGTTTTTCTCCCGAGTGAGGCCAGCTTGTCACTTCCCTTTGACATGAAGTTCCTTCCCTTACCTTTTATACCCCTAATCCTTTATATCCTTTATTTTTTCCTCCATAATATCTATCAGATGAAACTCAATGTCATAAATCTGCCGGCGGATTTTATCCGGGGTGATCTGTGTGCCGCCCATCTGGGAGTTGGCGAAAATATGGGAATTTGCCATCACGCCGAACACGCCCTTTCCGCGTTTTTTCACGGAAAACACCGATTTCCCCTCACGGGTGACAAGGAAGGAACGCCCGCCTTTGACACTTCCGCTTCTTTTGGCAAATCCCATGAATTTGTTTTCGCTATCAAACAGCGCTGCCTGTTTGATCTCGGAAAAATCAATTTCCATCTGAAAGGCTTTCACCAGCTCTCCGGATGTGGATTTTCTGTTCCGGGGGCCGTCAAGAAGCAGAAATCGTCCTCCGTTTTCGACAAAAGCAAGAATCCGGTCTGTCTCGGTATCTGTGAAATGCTTTACCGGATTGATCACAACCACCATGTCCCCTTTTTTCAGGGCATCCGAAAGCCTGTCTTCCATGGTGGGAACATATTCCATTCTCTGGGTCCAGACATAAAAGGTATGATAATTATCCGGATGATCGTCCACAAGTTCTTTCACCGGCAGGGTGATTTCGGAGTATTCCGTCTCAAAACAGACCTGCTTGTAATCTGTGTGCGGTTCCGGGAACGCGTAGGATTTCTCCGAAAGATGCGTAAAAAAAAGAATGCCCAGAGCGACCGCGCATAAGGCAGACAAAAACAAAATGCAGAATGTCTTCTTTTTCTCATTCCGGCCCTGGTGCAGTCCCGCGGCAAGGGCTGCAATCGCTATAAATCCGAATGCAAGGGGGAGAAAATGATATCGGTTCTTCCTGTTGAGCCATTCAATGCTTCCCATTGCCAGTTCCGGCTTTCCGGGAATGAACATGTAAAAATTGGAAAAGCATGTGCTGTCTGTGTAGGAAAGCACACGGCCTTTTCCGTATTTTGTCCCCGCGGACTGCAAAAACAGACCGAATTCATAATCGCTGGTGGGCTTGCGTTCGAAAAAACTTCTGTCAGAATAGGAGAGCAGTCTTGAGCGAAGGCCGTATCCGAGCATCACGTTTTCCGCCGCGAGGGGTGCATCCACGGTGCAGGATGTGGCGAAAAGAAAAAAGGGCATGTTTCGCACCACCGGATGCGGAAAAATCCGGGGCTGCCTGTAAAAGGTGAGCCTGCCGCTATCCAGATCATAGGTGCTGTCGTAATGGAAAAACATGCCGAAGTGTTTGGCAATGAAGTTGATGTAGTAATTCATGCCGAAGACATTGGTGTGATCCGCTATCAGCCAGAGACCGCCGCCGTTTCGCACAAATTCGATCACATTCTTGATTTCCTCAGCCTCGTAAGCCATTGTGGGCGTTTTCAGAATCAGCACATCATATTTGGAGAGAAGCTCTCTGCTCAGTCTGTCTTTCACATTTTTGTCAACTTTGTAGAAATAATTCAGATATTCGGCCATGCAGTAGTAATTGTATGTGGACTGGCTCCCGAACCAGCCTGTGTCAAATTTTCTCGTGCTCCATTCCCAGTTGCTGTGTTTTTCATCCATGAGAACCCTGCCCCGCTTGCGTTCCCCGGGATCGTCAAAGCCCCATATCCCCACAAGGCAGAAAATCCCGACAAAAAACAGCGCGGCAAGTTTCAGATTTCTCACAGAGAAATCGGGAACAGGAATATCGAATACCAGAGGCTTCTCAGGCAGTCCCACCGGAAGCACCGCTGAAAGAATCGCGGCCAGCGGAACATAGCTCAGAGCAAATGCCAGAGGATTCCAGTAAACCGCTGCATCCGCGGCCTGGGCATAGACAAAGATCATAAACACATAGCGGACAAAGGCATAGCCCAGACAGATGCCCAAAAACACGCCCAATTTTTTAAGATTTCTCTCGAACAGCCCGAACAAAACCCCTCCGCCCGCGATCATGAGAAAAAGCAGATACAGGCCGGTTTTCTCCAAAGTTCCGGGAAAGGCCAGCAGATTTTGAAATGTGGGAATATAAATGATGCCTTCGCTCATGCTCACATCCAATCCGAACATGCGGACAAAGGGATAAGCCAGTTGATTGAGCAGCTTCATTTCATGATAGCGGGAAGTCAGCACATAAAAAATGGGGATGCACACGCTCTGAATCAGCAGAACAAATCCGGTCAGCAGGAATCCCGCTGAAATCCCCGTGAGCCGTCTGATTTTATTCGCGGCAAAGCCGATTAGCAGTCCTGCCAGCATGAACAGCGCGCCCAGGCTGTATGGATAAGGCACAAAAAGCCGCATCAGGATCAGCGGGAGGACAAAGATCAGAGCTTTCAGGGGCAAACTCCGGGGCGCCATTTTTCTGAATGAGACAGCGGCCGCGACCACGCCGAGCATCAGGGGGGAAACCAGAGGTGTGAACACCGTCAGTTTCTCCGGCGTAAAAGTTGAAAGAGTGTATAACCAGGCGGAAGCCGCACACAGAATTGTAAACCATATTGCTCGCATGTTTTTTTACCTCGATATATGGAATCAGTGGTCAGTGACCGGCAATTCCTGATCTCCGCTTCCCATTTTCAAAATGTTCAGAAGATATTTGAAAAAAGCGATATTGTCAAAATAGTGGTTTTTGTAGGATTCGATGTTTTTGCTGTGAAAAAATTCCGAATCCCCGACCAGCATAAGCCCGCCTTTGCCCACAGGCTGATACGCGGCAATGGGATAGTCAAGTTTTTTGGCGATGACTCTTAGGGATTCATCTCCTCCCACTATGGGCCAGGCTTCGACAAATTTCACAGTTCTCTGTCCGATGTCAACCCGGGCGGGACCCAGCGGCACCGCGTCAAGGGAAATATCAAATTCCTCCAGAAAAGACTTCGATGCCTCCATTTCTTCCCATCCCACGGCCCAGACAATATTTCCGCCCTTTTGCATAAAGCCTTTCAGAACATCTCTTTCCTTCGGGGAAAATTCCGCGGTGGGTGCGACGACGAAATACAGATCGCTCTGGGAAAGGGCCTGTTCGGAGAAGTCTTTCATGAAGAGCGGGACGTATTTGTTACGCATCAGATTCATGGCAACTCCCCACAGGCTTTCGTCGCCGGAGGCGAAAACAGAGAATCTGCCTTTATGGGAAATATCCAAATAGGCCGGTTTGTATTCTGCCTGATCTGAAAATTCCGAAATTCCGGGGAATCGGGGAGTCTTCTGAATTTCCGCTGTCAGCAAAGCCGCATAAACAGCCATGAGACAAAACAGAAATGTTTCCGGACGCGGCCTTTTGTGCAGCAGGTATCCGCCGGCAGTCAGGACAAGCAGGCACAGGACAAGCTGCGGCATGGGGTAAGAACGCTCTCCGCCACCCGACAGCCATCCGAAGATATCGTCAAGGAAATGATAACTGTCCGTGAGAACGCCGTTCTGAAAAGTGGAGGTATCGCCGAAAACCAGCACTTTCCCCCTGCCGTACCGGGACTCCGCCACAAGAACCACATCCCCCAGCGGCTCTTCTCCGCTTCGTTTGTAATCCCCGAGGTAAGCCCGCCTGGTGTTCAGATAGTCTCCGGCATCTGCCCATCCGAGCTTTCCCACTATGACCGGCACGGCAGGGGGGGATATCTTCAGGGACGCGCCGACCCATATGGCGGTTTCATAATCATTTTCGATATGCCGCGTAATGGCATGGGGCCGTTTTTCCAAACTGCCAACCCAGCCGGACAGAACAGGCAGCGCTGTGTCAAAATTCAGGGCCATGCCAAATGGCCTCAGCAGTTCGTTGATGGGTTTCATCACACCGGTCACGTCGGTATGGTCTCCGGCCACCACCAGTGAGCCGCCCTTTTCAATGAATCCGCGGACAAGTTCTTTTTCCTCATCGGAAAAATGGCGGACCGGGTTGAACACAGCCACAACACCAGCGTTTTCCAAATCCTTTTCCGTGAGCGCGGCCTTTGTGATTTTGCTCTCATAACCCCGCATCCTCAGATATTGCGGCAGCATTCCGAACATGCCCGCACTGCCCTGTCCGTAGCGTTTTCCGTAAACCGGCACATTCCAGTTGGCTCCTTTGTCGCAGAAAACGACTCCCTTTTTTTCCAGACCGGGTTGCGAAAATGAGATTGTCACCGTCAGGACAGCAATAAAAACAAGCAGCGGTGGAAAAAAATGCCTCCACCCCTTGAAGGGAGATTTTTTTTCCGTCCCATTTCGAATATCGGATTTTCTCACTATTAAATGAACGCAGACCGTGAGCAGTGTCAGCAGTACGAATTGAAAACTCAGCGGGGTGGGGTTCCATTTGTCGTTGAAAAAATGCGTCAGTTCCGTCAGGGGATTCTGAAGCCGGAGATAGGCGGCGTTTGCCAGCACAAAGCTGAGAATTGTGAGGAATATCAGGACAAATTTCTTTTTTTTCTCTTTGGCGGAAACGGCCTTTTGAGAGAGAAAAAAGGAACTGGCAGCATAGCACAGAACTGAGACACTGACGGGGATGCCCAGAGCGCTTGCCCCGAGGGTCATTTTGTTTCCGGCAATCCCGCTCGCTTTTGCTGAAAATCCGAGGGACAGGTTCTGAAAAAAATACCATACCAAAGGGCTGAACTTGTACAGCATAGCGAAAAGCGTGTAAAAAAGAGCGGTCAGCAGAAAAATGGGCAGCTCTTTTTTGCCGTGTTCAGTCTGGGAAAGAACAGTCAGAGAGAAAATACAGAGGCCCAGGCCCATAAAAACTGCGGTTTCAGACAGCAGCAGCGGAAACGAAATCAGGATGGCAAATGCAGCGGTCATGACCGGCAGGGATTTGCCGATTTTCAGAGGAAAATAGCATCCGGCCCAGGCTGCCAGCAGCAGCAGGCCGCTCAGACGGCTGAGTTGGTGCATAAGCCCCGGAATATTTCCTGCCAGAAAATTCAGTGCGGTCATAAAAAGACCTGTACGAAGAAATTGCAACACGCGCAGACTCCTTTGCAGTGAAAAGTCTTCCGATTTTTTTGAAGAAAACCGTTTTCTTATACTCAGAGTGACTGTCATCTGTGATTCCGGAAAATCTCAGAAAACAGAGTTTTTGTTAGGTGATTTCCAAAAAAGAATCTCCCATTGTATATTTGCCGTACGGGGTCCGCAGCCCGTCCGCTTTTTTAACCACGAAACACACGAAACACACGAAAATTGTGGACACAGAGCATTCCCGCACTTTTTTGTGTCTTTTTGCTGTGTGCGGGACAAAAAAAGAAACCCGGCTTTTTTTTGTTGAACTCGGGGGCCGTCTGTCCGAAAAAAAAGCCGGGTTTCCCGCCTGTGCTGTTTTTTGTCCTGTACACAGATATTTTTGTATCTTTTCGTGTGTTTCGTGGTTAAAAATTACTTTAGGTGATTTCCAAAAAAGAATCTCCCACTGTATATTTGCCGTACGGGGTCCGCAGCCGTCCGCTTTTTTAACCACGAAACACACGAAAATTATGGACACAGAGCATTCCCGCACTTTTTTGTATCTTTTTGCTGTGTGCTGGACAAAAAAAGAAACCCGGCTTTTTTTTGTTGAACTCAGGGGCCGTCTGTCCGAAAAAAAAGCCGGGTTTCCTGCCCGCACTGTTTTTTGTCCCGCACACAGATCTTTTTGTATCTTTTCGTGTGTTTCGTGTGTTTCGTGGTTAAAAAACAGGCAGCCGGGGATATCCGTCAGTTTTCAGACAGACGCTCAGCGGGGTATCCTTTTTTAGAAATCGCCTATCATTTCAGTCACGGACGTATCCCATGACTTGGGGATGAGACGGATTTCTGTCATCCGTCCAGTCCTGAAATCCGGTGTCAGTATGACCATAAGATTCGTCAGAATCAGGCGTATTCCTTAATACGGCTCACTGAAAGTTGTCATGATCAGATGGCTGGTAGCAAAAACTGACTTCCAGGTCAACAAAAATCTGGTCATTCATGTTCAGCAGATTGAAAATGACTGAAAACTCAGCCCCGCTCGTAGTTCCGCCTTCAGGTGGTCTTTGTGAAAACTCAGCCCCCGTTCGTAGTTCCGCCTTCAGGCGGTCTTTGTGAAAACAGATACTTGCGCTTACATGACAGACTGCCTGAGGGCGGAACTGCGAACTTTTTCGATTTACTGATGCTCTGACAACGCCAAAATTCCGCTGGTTGGTCCAAGATTGTTATTTATCGGGAAATCCGCTCCATTTTGGCACTCCATCTGTGCGACCTCGCAGGCGTGATTCATGCTCTGACAACGCCAAGATTCCGCTGATGAGAACTCATGAATCCTTGTTTAACAAGGCTTTGCAGTTTAGAAACAAAATTTCGGGAAACATTTAAGAATTGGCAGGGTTGAATCTGATCGGGATCAGTTTTTAAGAACATCTGCAACATTTTCATCATCCGGCAATACACTGAGGGATGAAAAGATTTATCTCGAAATGATTTTTTTGAAAAATTTCGAATTAATGCTTGACATTTAATTTTCATTCATAATATCTTGAAGTCTATATTCGATTTTGGTGGTGCTGTAGAATAGTGATAATTTTATATGTATAATATCAATATGTTAAATTTTGTAACACCACCACCCGATTTTTTTGAAATATATTTAACTTATTGAAATTATTATGGAAAAGGAGACAGGAAAAATGAAAGTCTGGAAAGGACTGATCTGTTTTGTTGCCTGCATGGCAATCATCGGATTGGGTATTGTCCCAGGTGCGGATGCCTCCACCACCAAGGAGACCAAGGAATCCCCGCTTTTCAAGGAAACTCTGGACAAATCTGTCACCAAGATGGTGAAAAGGCAGATTGTGAGGAAGGCGTACAAGGGCACAAAGCGTCAGGAAACCATGGACTTCGGTGATCCCGAGTGTTTCAGACCCACATTTGATCCGGACAGTTCCGATTGCAAGGATCAACCTACGATGGATCCCAATGCGGAGGAGTGCGAGATCAGTGAAACAATGGACCCTTCGGATATGGCCTGCGAAATTCATGAAACAATGAATCCCATGGCTTGGCACTGCGAATTCAAAGAAACCATGGACCCCATGACATGTGAGACCATGGAACCCACCACGGATTTCATGGATCCCGAATGCCAGCCTGAAGAAACCATGAATCCTGCGGATGACCGATGTGAGTTCAAGGAAACCATGAATATCTGGGACAAATGGTGTGAATTTGAAGACACAATGGACCCCGGGAATCCTGAGTGCAAAGAGCAGATGGCCACCAAGGATTTTATGGATCCCGAGTGTGAGAACAACTTCCCTCCCACAGAGAATCCCCGGGATCCGGACTGTATAATCGTCGAAGACACTATGGATCCGGATAATCCGGGCTGCCATGCCAATATTCCCACCATGGGGCAAGATTGCGGAGAGACCATGGATCCCGGAGATGACCGCTGTGATTTCAAGGAAACCATGAATCCCGTTGACATGGCTTGTAATATGGAAGAAACCATGGATCCGTGGAAAGAAGAATGCGACGGCAATTTCACCCCCACCATGGATCCCGGAGCTCGAGATTGCTGGGACGATTTCGCACCCACCATGAATCCCATGGAGGAAGAGTGCGGAGATGAAATTTATGAAACCATGAATCCTGTGGAGCCAAGATGTGCAGGGATGATGACCGAAACCATGAACCCCATGGAAGATAGCTGTAAAGAGGTTTTCAACGCCACCATGAATCCCATGGACTTCGACTGTGGGGACGACATCGAATTCACCATGAATCCCATGGAAGAGGAATGTGCAGCACACATTGATCACACCATGAACCCCATGGACGGCAGATGTAAGGACAATTTCGTCGAGACCATGAATCCCATGAAAAAGGAGTGTTATGACGAATTTGCTGAAACCATGAATCCCATGATGAGGGAATGTGATGACATCAAGGAAACCATGAATCCCATGGATGACTGGTGTGAGTTTAAGCTCACGGAAAATCCCATGGATGCGGACTGTGAGATGGGCGAAACCATGAATCCCATGGACAAAAACTGCACCTTTGTGGCCACGGAAAATCCCATGGATCCGGAATGCATCATTCCGCCGGACACCATGGAGCCCGGAAATCCCGATTGTGATGACAATTTTCCGGACACCATGCATCCTGGAAAATGTGATATCGAATGCACCATGGATCCCTCGGATCCCAAGTGTTTTATAGAACCGACCATGAACCCCATGGACAAAGCATGTCGCATGGAACCGACCATGAATCCCATGGACAAAGAGTGTGGGGACGATATCATGCCCACCATGGATTTCATGAACAAAGATTGTGAGGGGCAATTCGAGCCCACCATGCATCCCATGGATAACAAATGTGACATTGAGCCCACCGTAAATCCCATGGATGAGAGATGTGAGATCGAGCCCACCATGAATCCCATGGACAAAAATTGTGAGGGGCAATTCGAGCCCACCATGAACCCCATGGATGAGGACTGCGGCGATGAATTCGAACCCACCGTGAATCCCATGGATATGAAATGCGAGATGGAAGAAACCATGAATCCCATGGATGATTCCTGTGATTTTCCTGACACCATGCATCCCATGGACAAAGACTGCGGGGACGATATTGAGCCCACCATGAATCCCATGAACAGAAGATGTGCGGATGGATTCGAACCCACCATGAATCCCATGGACGAGAACTGCGGCGATGAATTTGAGCCGACCATGAATCCCATGATGGGAGAGTGCGAGGACGATATTGAGCCGACCATGAACCCCATGAACAAAGCATGTGTGGATGGAAGCATCATGCCCACCATGAACGTCATGATCGGGGACTGCGAGGATGATATTGAGCCGACCAAGAACCCCATGAACAAAAGGTGTGCAGAGGACATTCCCGACACTTTCAACCCCGTGGACAAGGAATGTGCTGATGATATCCCCGACACTGTCAATCCTGTGGACAAGCAATGCGAGACTGACATCAAGGATACCCTGCATCCCATGGATGATGAGTGCACGGACAGAATTGTGCCGACCAGAGATCCCATGAACAAACGGTGCGAGGATCGTATTGAGCCCACGATGAATCCCATGAAAAAAACCTGCTTCCCCTCATCGGGCGGCAGATCGTCAAGAGACGATTCCCCGAACCCCATGTCTGCTGATACGCCGGAAACCCAGAGCGCGATGGACACCAACTGCAATCCGCTCTTTGACGGCAAGGACGAACTGAAAGATGTGATTTTCATCTTGCAGGTTCTTACCGGATCAAAATAGCGGGTTTCAACCTCGTTCCCGGGCCCTGCCCCGGGAACGTATTTCTGGAGACTCTGTCTCCGTTTCAAAACTCAAACCTCGTTCCCGTCATTCCGAATTTAACCCGGAATGACGCGGACGGACAGCGCCCCCAATTTGCAAATACGCCCTTCCCAAGCTCTGCCTCCATTTCAAACCTCAAATTTCGTCTCCGATTCTCTGTTTGGGAACGGAATTCCCCCGCTGCCTCATTTAAGTCACATTCATTAACTGAGGCAACATCATTTTTTTAAGATTATGCAAGTTTTGCTTGAATCCCATAAAACAATCTGTTATGACTGAGAATCATTTTGGAAATCATATGAGATATTAGAATATCTGTCTTTTTTTCAGACAGTTGAATCTGATATACAAATTAAAATATCAATGTCCGAAGAAGTCAAAAGGAGGCAGCCATGAAAGAAATCAGCGAACTTGTTGTGCCTGAGGGTTTGCGTTATTCCAATGATCATGAATGGGTCAGGGCAGAAGAGGACAACGTGCGGATCGGCATCACCGATTATGCTCAGGAGCAGCTCGGTGAAATCGTGTTTGCGGAACTGCCGGAGGTCGGGGACACTTTCTCAAAAGGAGATGAATTCGGGAGTCTGGAATCTGTCAAAGCTGTTGCCGAGGTCTTCATGCCCGTGACCGGGAAAATCACCGCCATAAACGAAGACCTTGAGGACAATCCCGATCTTGTGAACAAAGAACCTTACGAGGGCGGCTGGCTCATTGAGGTGAGGATCAAAGACACTGATGAATTCAACGCGCTCATGGACAAGGATGAGTATCTTGAAATGCTGAAAGGATTGTAAATCATGCGTTATCTACCCCACACAGAGGAAGATATTGCCGAGATGCTTCAGGCCGTGGGCGCAAAGGACCTGGATGATCTTTTTTCGACAATTCCGCGGGACTGTCGCAGATCAGGGGAACTCGCTCTGCCCGAACCGCTCACCGAATGGGAGCTGAACGCGCATATGGACGCGCTGGCCGGCACCATGGCCGTGTCTCCGGAATACAAAGTCTTCATGGGCGCTGGCAGTTACGACCATTACACACCCGCATCCGTGAGTTACCTTCTCGGTCGTTCTGAAATATCAACGGCTTATACGCCCTATCAGCCGGAAATCAGTCAGGGGACCCTTCAGGCCATTTACGAATATCAGACCCTCACCAGCAGGCTGCTGGGAATGGATGTTGCCAACGCGTCCATGTATGATGGCGCGTCCGCACTTGCAGAAGCATTGCTCATGAGCATCCGGGTTGCCAGAGGCAAAAAGAAAACGGTCGCGGTGTCAGGCCTGATTCATCCCCTGTATCGCCGGGTGGTGAAGACCTATTTCGATCCCACGGGCTACAAAGTTCTGGAACTTCCCTATCTTCCGGACGGCAGAACCGATCTTTCAAAACTGGATGACATGGACGATATCGCGGGCGTTGCGATTCAGTCACCCAATTTTTTCGGATGTGTTGAGGACATGGAGGCCGCGGGAGAAAAGATTCATCAGAAAAAAGCCCTGTTTGTTGTGGGTTTCACAGAGCCTCTCACCTACGGGCTTTTCAAAAATCCCGGGATATGCGGCGCGGATATCGTCTGCGGCGAAGGTCAGAGTTTCGGAATTCCCCGTTCCTTCGGAGGTCCCGGGCTGGGCATGTTTGCATCAAAAAAACAGTATATGCGGAATATGCCCGGACGTCTCATCGGCAAAACCAAAGACAAGGACGGCAAAGACGGCTTTGTGCTGACTCTTGCCACCCGGGAGCAGCATATCCGCCGGGAAAAAGCCACCTCCAACATCTGTTCCAATCAGGGACTTTGCGCGACCACCGCGGTCATGTACATGGCATCTCTGGGCAGCACAGGCATGAGAGAACTTGCAAAACTCAACCGGGACAAGGCAGAATATCTGAAAGCCGAGTTGAAGAAGGCCGGCTTCAAAATCAGCTTTGACACGCCCACCTTCAATGAATTTGTCGTTGAGTTTCCCGAAGGCTTTGACCAGAATTATCAGGAACTGCTGAAAAGAAAAATTGTGGCGGGCCTTCCGTTGGCAACTTATTATCCGGAACTGAAAAACCACTGCCTGCTGTGCGTGACGGAAACCAGAACAAGGGAAGATATGGATGAACTGGTGAGAGAAGCGAAGAAGTGAGAAGTGAGAAATGAAAAGTGGGAAGTGGGAAATCTCAACCCAATCACCAATCCCTGTTTCTCACTTCTTCATTTCTCACTCCTTCATTTCTCACTTAAAAAAGGAGATGCATGATGAAAACAATTCCGGGAACAACCGGACTGATATTGAACGAGCCGTTGCTGTGGGAAAAGGGGAAAAAAGGAAGAAGCGGGTTTTCGCTTCCCCGGCGGGATGTTGATTCGGCTCCGATGGATGAATCACTGGCAGGGGATGGGCCGGATTTTCCCGATCACAGCGAAGTAGATGTGGTACGTCACTTCACCCGTCTTTCCCAATGGAATTTCGGGGTGGACACAGGCATGTATCCGCTGGGTTCCTGTACCATGAAATATAATCCCAAAAC
>Ga0233403_10000350_pt1 | contig 21794 bp, 19 predicted proteins | sample Na_oxic_1_MG_FD_179866 | JGI IMG/M metagenome (GOLD analysis project Ga0233403, IMG submission 179866) | Seawater microbial communities from Saanich Inlet, British Columbia, Canada - Na_oxic_1_MG | ecosystem: Environmental > Aquatic > Marine > Inlet | place: Canada: British Columbia | collected...
AGCTGCGATATGGCTCTTTGTTCATCACTATAACAGTGTAATTAAAAAGGAAATCACCACTGCTACATGACTACCCCCGTTTTTTTTCGGAAGGCAGTATTCGTGACATATATCTCTGCCAAAGTTCGGTTTCAGATTCCGGATCAGGTGTCATCCCGGTGTTCACCGGGCAGTCAACAGTGCAGGCTGACCTGCTGTCAACAATTTTTCACTTGCGATTACCCTTGGGAAACTGTATGAATTTTAATTGTATTATCGTTGCCACCGGGATTACTTTCCCGGGTTTCTCAACAAAGTGTAATATTGAGGTTCAAAAATGAAAATTCAAAACCTGATGATAAAAAATTTTAAAAGCATATACGATATCAGGCTTTCTGACATACCTGCCTTTGCTGTTTTTGCAGGTGCAAACGGATCAGGCAAGAGCAACTTTTTTCAGGCGATTGAATTTTACAAAGATATTGTCATCACAGGGGCCCGCCATGCACTCAATAAACAGGGCGGCTGTGGGGATATCCGGCCTCATCAGTTGTCCCGGGATCAGACAGGGACGTTTCTGTTCGAGATCAGCGTCAAACTCAGGGGACAGACATACAGGCATAAACTGGAGCTTCAGCAGGCGGACACGCGCCCTGCTGTCCGGGAAAAATTTCTGGTAAATGGAAAAGAGATTGCATCAAGAGAAAATGAGATATTCATCAACAGTCAAAAAATTGACATCAGATACTCGCAGGACAAATCCGTGCTGGACATGGTGACAGATACAGCAGCCCCGTTTACCGAATGGCTGGGCTGTGTGCAATGTTACCTGATTGATCCGGCCAGGGCCAGGGAGCCGGATGATTTTCTTTCCCAGGAGTTTCCTGACCGTCATGTCGCCAACCTGACCTCGGTCCTTGACAATCTCCAAAAAGATAAGGAAAAGCAATATCTGATCCTGGATGAGATAAGCGCCATTGTGCCCGGAATTGAGGGGATCAGTGCTGTCAGGGAAAATCTGAGCGGCAGGATGACGCTCGCGTTCACAGAAACCGGAATTCAGCAGCCGTTTCCTTCCCGCCTGATATCCGACGGAACCATATATGCCCTCTCCGTCCTGGCAATTCTTTTCAGTGCCAGGGGCGGAATGGCAATGATTGAGGAGCCGGAAAGGGGGCTTAATCCCATGGCTATCCAGGAGATGATGCGTATTTTCAGAGAAAAAAGCGATGATTTCCAGATTTTCATCAACACACACAGCGAAACTTTTGTCCGGCTTGCCCAGCCCGGTGATCTGTTTATGGTGGACAAACCGGAAGGCAGAACCCTCATACGCAATGTCTGGCATCATTATCCGAATTATGATTATTCTCAGATAGATCTGAACCGGATGTGGCTGTCAAATATGTTCGGAGGAGGACTGCCGTGGTAAAAGTTGCGTTTCTTGTTGAAGGCGATGTGGAAAAGATGATTATTGACGATCTGAAGCAAAAATCATGGTTTGACAAATTCAATATGGAAGTTGTCGGTGAGACTGTAAATGTTCGCGGCGGGGGAAATTTATGCCCGATAAATATCTCTGTCTTCATTGATCAGGCAAGGACATTTGCCCCTGATTTCATTATCATTTTAACAGATCTGGAATGCGACCCCTGTATTTCAGAAACAAGAGACAGACTCGGCTCCTGTGATATATGTTTTCTGATTGTCGCCAAAAGAACCATTGAAAGCTGGTTTCTTGCTGATTCCCTTTTTATCTCAGGTATGTGTAAAAAGAGAGTCTCTGTTGAATTTCCTGAAGATACGGAACAGATGCCTTTTGATGCTTTAAAGAGCCTGCTGGTTGAAAAATCTGGAACGGGTCCGGGAAACAAAGTGAGTTTCACCCGAAAGGCATTACGTCTCGGTTTTTCTGTTGATAATGCGGCAGGCCATCCTAACTGTTCCAGTGCAAAGTATTTTGTGCAGAAGTTGGAAGCATTGGGCAGAGGTGGGATTGAGGTCTGATTTTCCGGCTCCGGCAAACTGAAAAAATGGAAGAGATAAAAATGAAAAATAAAAACGGGCCAAAAACAATTTGGGAAGGGTTGCTCTGCGCTGTCCCCTTTCTGATGTTATTCAGCGGCGGAATCAGTCTGTATGACGGACTTCACCGCTTTAAAATGCTTCCTGATACCGGTATGAAAGCTGTTTTCACGGACTCATTAAATTACAGTCTGCTTTTTCTGTTGGGTTTCCTGTCTGTTGCCGCATTCATTTTCAAAAACAATTTCAGTCTGTGGAAAGATTTGGCAATTATATCTCCGCTGATTTTTATTTTCGGCGGTTTCGGACATTTTATCTATGTAAACGGAGCATGCGACACATCTCCCAAAAAATTTCACAAGGTGCGGATTATAAAAATATATACAAAACGGAGAAGCGGCTATCTTTCAAAACATATGAAAATTGAATCCTGGCATCACCCCGGAAAAACCCTGTCCTTATCTGTAGGTTCCGGTGCTGACTGTGATGCAGCCGCAAACCCGACCCGTCTCGAAGTGATTACCCATGCCGGACGGATGGGGTATGAATGGATAAAATCTTACAAATGTTTATGAAGCTGAAAGTGTCTGTAACGATTGCGTCCGCGATTCCGGGGGGCCATCAGAATTCGGACAGAAAACACCGGTCCTGAAAAACAGATGTGGCCCCGGATAGGTGTCATTTTTTGACATATCCGCCGGGGCGCATTCTCACGGATAAAATTTTTATGTCACTTTTGAGAAAAGAACAGCATACTTGGATATCGACAGTCTGAAATCACTTTTAAATATTGAGGATTTCTGATTATAACGGATTTAGAGGAAGCTCCGATCCAAGCCCCGTAGGGGCTCCGATGTGATCTGTGGCGGACTGATGCTACAAATATGCCGCCCCCTACGGGGCTTTGCATGCCCACCCTAAATCCGTTATAATCAGAAAAAATCCCGCACAAAGCCGCAAAGAACACGGAGGCTCTGTTTTTCTCTGTGATCTCCGTGCCTCTGTGTGGGATCATAAAAAAAAATCTGATCATATCTGATTTTTAAGGGAATGCTTTCTGATTCAGCCTCCCCTGAATCCGTTATAATCAGGAGGATTTTTAAGATGACTTCAGAAAAAACATATTCCGAAAAAGTTCCTCTGACACATCGTAAAAAATTTGCCCAGTTTTTTACGCCGGAACCAATTGCTCAAGTAATGGTAAATTGGCTTTTGGGAAATGATAACGTATCCTCACTGCTTGAACCGGCATTCGGACTTGGTGTTTTTTCAAGGTTGTTCCTGAACAGTCGGAAAGGAATTCAGATTACAGGATTTGATGTTGATCCTGTAATTTTTGAAATTGCAAAACAAAATTTCAACGATATTTCAAATGTGAATTTGTTATTGGAAGATTATCTTTTCAATGACTGGGATAACAAATATGATGCAATAGCCTGCAATCCGCCATATTTTAAATTCCATGATTATCAGAACAGGAGAGCATTGGAGGAAATCAGAAATAAGTTGAAAATAAATCTGAGCGGTTTTACAAATATTTACACATTATTTCTTCTGAAATCAATATACCAGCTTAACAAAAACGGTCGGGCCGCTTATATAATTCCTTCTGAATTTCTCAATTCTGATTATGGAAAATATATAAAAGAATATTTATTGACATCAGATACATTAAGACACATTATAATTTTTGGTTTCAGACAGAATATTTTTGATGACGCTCTGACCACGAGTGCGATTATCTTACTTGCAAAAGATAAAAATGACAAACAGGTTTGTCTCTCTGTTGCAGACAGCATTGGGAAATTAAATGGAATAGCAACGATTATCAATAATTATCCCAATGCAATTGGAAAAAATGCGATAGATAAAAAAAATTCTGAATCCCAATATCAAATGGAGAGCATATTACCGGAAACAACGAAGTCAGGAGTATAAAAACTGGTGGTGCTGTGGGAATGGTGATATTCAGATATTTTATTCTTGTAATATCAGCATGATGAGCATAATCATGTCACCACTTCTACAGCATTACCCGAATTTTTAATGTGGAATTCGGAGAATAAAAGCCGGCTAACCGCCGCTGAACTTTGTGCCATGCACAATTTAACAATGGAGGAGAAACTATGCCTGACAGTTTGTTTTAATTCTGCTAAGAAGCAAGCCGGGTTTGTTCGGCTATTGAAGTAATGTTGCAAACCAAAAATTCTGCTAACCAAGCGGTTGAGACGGATTGCCAGGGTTCCACCCTGAAATAAAAATCAATCACCTCAACATTATCAGACAAATAAGGAGAGAAAGAATGGATAAATGGGAAAACAACCGGGCATGGCTTCTGATTCTCCCGGTCTTTCTGATTGTGGCCTTCAGTGCCATCATCCCGCTTATGACCGTGGTCAATTATTCCGTGCAGGACATAATGGGGCCCAATTCCCGATATTTCGTGGGCACCGAGTGGTTTCGGGAAGTGCTTCACAATACGCGCCTGCATGATGCCCTGCTGCGACAGATCATTTTCAGCCTCACTGTGCTGCTGATTGAGGTTCCCCTTGGAATTGCCGTTGCCCTGACCATGCCGAGCCGGGGATGGGGTGTGTCTGTGTCACTGGTGCTGATGGCTTTGCCTCTTCTGATTCCCTGGAATGTGGTGGGGACAATCTGGCAGATATTCGTTCGCCCGGATATCGGTCTGGCAGGTCTGGCCATAAACGGAATGGGCATCGAGTATAATTATACGGCCAATGCTTTTGACAGTTGGTTAACTGTGGTGGTGATGGATATCTGGCATTGGACCCCTTTTCTGGTCCTGTTGTGTTATGCGGGTCTGCGTGCCATTCCGGATGCTTTTTATCAGGCTGCCCGTATTGACGGAGCTTCGGGATGGGCGGTTTTTCGTTATATCCAACTGCCCAAGCTCCGGGGAGTCCTGATGATCGGGATTCTGCTCCGCTTCATGGACAGTTTTATGATATACACAGAGCCTTTTGTTCTCACAGGCGGCGGGCCTGGAAATTCCACCACTTTTTTAAGCCAGTTTCTGACCAAGATGGCGGTGGGGCAGTTTGATGTGGGGCCTGCGGCCGCATTCTCACTCATCTATTTTCTGATTATCCTTTTATTATGTTTTGTTTTCTACACCGCTATCACAAACGCTGGAAAGGAAGCCTGAAAATGAAAATCCGTTTCCGCACAATAGGACTTGTTTTGTATTTCGTGTTTTTGCTCCTGCCCATTTACTGGCTTGTCAACATGTCCTTCAGAACAACCGGCGAAATTCTGGGAGGATTCAGCCTGATTCCTCAGGATTTCACTTTTGCCAATTATATGATGATCTTCACTGATCCCTCATGGTACACAGGGTATCTCAATTCCATCCGTTATGTTGTCATCAACACCCTGATCTCGGTAAGCGTGGCACTTCCGGCTGCTTACGGTTTTTCAAGATTCAGATTTCTCGGGGACAAGCACATGTTTTTCTGGCTGCTGACAAACCGCATGTCGCCGCCCGCTGTGTTTCTTCTCCCCTTTTTCCAGTTTTACCAGACAGTGGGGCTTTTTGACACCCATATCGCCGTTGCCCTGGCGCATTGTCTTTTCAATGTTCCGCTTGCAGTATGGATACTTGAGGGATTCATGTCAGGGATTCCCAGAGAGATTGATGAGACAGCGTTCATTGACGGATGCAGTTTCCCCCGGTTTTTCATAACAATTTTTATTCCGCTGATTCGTGCGGGAATCGGAGTCACGGCCTTTTTCTGCTTTATGTTCAGTTGGGTGGAACTGCTTTTGGCTCGCACCCTCACATCGGTTCATGCCAAGCCCATAGTGGCCACCATGACCCGGACAATCAGCGCGGCCGGAATGGACTGGGGTGGTCTTGCCGCTGCCGGAGTGCTGACAATGGTTCCGGGCGTAATTGTTATCTGGTTTGTGCGTAACTACATGGCCAAGGGATTTGCATTGGGCAGAGTATAGTTATAAGGGTTAAGAGTTATATTAAGCCTTCGGCAGGGGAATGCAGATGCAGAACAAATTTCCGATTGTTTCAAAACAATGGCGATGCTGCCGCTCACCTTCGTGATTAAAGGGTTAACAAACAACATTAAGGAGCAAATATGAATATGGAGTGGATGGCATGGACACTGCCAACAGGAATTTTTTTTATCGTAATTTTTATCATGCTGGCCTGCATGACGATCTGGGAAATACTCTCACCCACGGTTGAGCGCCGTGGCTTTCTGCCCATATCAACGACCCGCGGGGATCGCCTGTTTATCGGACTTCTGGGCAGTGCCTATATTCACCTGGCATGGATGACTGTCACCGAAATAAGCATTTGGAATGCGCTGGTGATTTCAATTATCTATCTGATTGTTGTCATGCGGTTTGGTTAAACTTTTGAATAGCGAAAGGGGGTGATGGGAGGTATCAAAATCGGTGTCCTCATACAAAGAAGACACCTGGAATTCTGCACAGCAGGATGAAGAACAAAACTGATTATGTCTTAAACAGAGGAGGAAAAAGTAAAGATGAGAAAAAGTGTGTTTATTGCCGGTGTTGTAATCCTGGCACTGATAACGGGACCTGCAAATTCCGCATTTGCCGACAAGCAGACGGATGCAGCCCAAAAATGGGTGGAAAATGAGTTTCAGCCCTCCAGTCTGGCCAAAGATGAGCAGATGAAAGAGATGGAGTGGCTGATCAAAGCGTCCGCGCCTTTCAAAGGTATGGAAATCAATGTTGTTTCCGAGACTATCACCACGCACGAATATGAGGCCAAAACCCTGACAAAAGCTTTTGAGGAAATCACAGGCATAAAAGTCAGGCACGATCTTCTTCAGGAAGGCGATGTGATAGAAAAACTCCAGACCCAGATGCAGTCCGGAAAGAATATCTATGATGCTTATGTGAATGACTCCGACCTGATCGGCACACATTTCCGTTATGGTCATGCTGTCCCCCTGAGCGATTTCATGGCTGGCGAGGGCAAGGATGTCACCATGCCCTTTCTGGATGTGAAAGATTTTATCGGCATCAGCTTCACAACTGGGCCGGACGGCAAAATTTATCAGCTTCCTGATCAGCAGTTTGCCAACCTTTACTGGTTCCGCTATGACTGGTTCCAGAGACCCGATCTCAGGAAAAAGTTCAAGGAAATCTACGGGTATGAGCTTGGTGTGCCTGTGAACTGGTCTGCTTATGATGATATTGCGGATTTTTTCACAAACAAGGTGAAGGAAATTGACGGAGTCCGCGTTTACGGTCACATTGACTACGGCAAGAAAAGCCCTGATCTTGGCTGGCGTTTCACAGATGCATGGCTGAGTATGGCCGGCACCGGGGACAAAGGCATTCCCAATGGAAAGCCGGTTGATGAATGGGGCATCCGCGTGGATGGGTGCCGTCCGGTGGGTTCCAGTGTGGAGCGCGGCGGTGCGGTCAACGGCCCGGCTGCTGTTTATGCACTGAGCAAATATATGGACTGGCTCAAAAAATACGCGCCCCCGGAATGTCTGGGCATGACATTTTACGAAGTCGGCCCTGTTCCGGCCCAGGGACATATTGCACAGCAGATTTTCTGGTATACAGCTTTTACCGCAGATATGGCAAAAGCGGGAACCCCTGTTGTGAACGAGGACGGCACCCCCAAATGGCGGATGGCTCCCTCACCCCACGGCCCTTATTGGGAAGAAGGCATGAAGCTCGGGTACCAGGACTGCGGCTCATGGACAATCCTGAAAAGCACTCCTCTTGAGCGCAGGAAAGCAGCCTGGCTGTACGCGCAGTTTACTGTGATGAAGAGCGTGTCACTGAAAAAGACCCTTGTCGGGCTGACTCCGATCCGCGAGTCTGATTTGCAGACAGAGGCAATGACCAAGGCAGCACCGAAATTGGGCGGTCTGGTGGAATTTTACCGCAGTCCCGCGAGAGTCGCATGGACTCCCACGGGAACCAATGTGCCTGATTATCCGAAACTGGCCCAGCTCTGGTGGCAGAACATCGGCGAGGCACTGACTGGTGAAGTCACCCCGCAGCAGGCAATGGACAATCTTGCCAAAGCTCAGGACAGAATTCTGGAGCGTTTGCAGAGAGCCAATGTTCAGGGCGAATGCGGCCCGGTTCTCAACGAAAAACGTGATCCTGAGTACTGGCTGAAGCAACCCGGATCTCCAAAGGCCAAACTGGCCAATGAAAAACCCCAGGGAGAAACTGTTCCCTACGAGCAGCTCCTCAAAGCATGGAAGGAAGGAAAGGTGCGTTAGGAAATTCCGAACAGATAACATATCCAACCCCGCGCCCCATTGGGAGGAGACGGGTGTCCGGGTATTTTATTTGGGAAATCCCTTAACATAAAACCTCGCAGAAACGGGTTTTACAACCTGTTTCTGCGATTTGACATGCTCCAGCGGGATTGCCAAATTCCGCAGATATCCGATGTTGCGGGTTGCTGAAAAAGGGTTTCTGATTTTGCCGCCCGGCTTGCGAGTGATGTGGGATCCGGGATATTTGATTCGGTTTGCACCCTTTATCCTTTTCCCTTGGCTTGTCCCTGCCCGGGTGATGTGGGATCCGGGATATTTGACTCGGTTTGCAAACCAGTGCCCCAACCAAGCCCCGTACGGCGCGACATATTTGTGACATATTTGTAAAACGGAGCCTCAGGCCCCGTACGGAGCGATATATTTGTACCAGGAGGTCATATATGGCAGCGATTCAGGAAGCAGTAATATATGATGATGAGGAATTCGATGAGGAAAAAGTCCGGCATCTGGACAGAATCGTAACTCTGAGACTTGTCCCCGCCTCCGGGCGCGACACCTTGGATGAACTGCCTGCGGAGGATGATATTCCATTGGAATCAAACTGGCATCGCACAGAAATGAATCTGCTGATAGATTCTCTCCATTGGCATTGGCGTGACCGCCGCGATTATTTTGCGGGCGGGAACATGTTTGTCTACTTCAGCTCCCGGCAGGTGAGAAATGAGGAATACCGGGGACCCGACTTTTTTGTCGTGAGAGACACCGACGGAGCGGTGAACAGGAAATCATGGATAGTATGGGAGGAAAGCGGAAAGTACCCCGACGTGATCGTGGAGCTTGCCTCCCCGTCAACAATTGACAACGATCTCGGATTCAAAAAGAATCTGTACGAGCAGACCTTCCGCACACAAGAGTATTTCTGCTATGATCCTGTCAGGGAAAAGCTCTTTGGCTGGGAACTGATCCGGAGCAGGTATGAGGAGATACAACCGGACAGTCGGGGCAGGCTTCAGAGCCGGGAACTCGGTGTGCGTCTGGGCACATGGAGGGGTGAATATCTGCGCGTCAGGGATCTCTGGCTGCGCTTCTATATTGATGAGGAACAGCTTGTTCTGACCGCAGCCGAGGCCGAGGCACAACGGGCCGAGGCCGAGGCACAACGGGCTGAAGCAGCAGATCAGCGGGCCCGGTCTGCGGAAGCTGAAGTCGCACGTCTGCAAGCACTTCTGGCAGAACAGAATGCCGGTGCCGGAGCCACATCTGACTGATCTGACCGAAAAATCGGATGCGGTGCGTATCCCACCCCGTATCCGGATTGACGACTGACAGGATTTTTCTGTCCCGGAGGGACGAATGAGCCAGCGGGGGATTTATCTGAACAGACAAACCGACACCTGAAACTCATCCGCGACAAATTCCGGTTCGGTTCCGTTGTGCCTCCTCATTCCCGCTATGATTTTGTTTCTCACGCCCATACCCATATGCTCCACATATCCGTAATCTTTGAGGGTCTGAATCAGGATGGGGTTTCTGGGAATGCGAAGCCCCCCCTCATGCGTTCCACTGTGACGTGGTTGGGGAGCTGTCCCGGGCTGATGATCTCCATGACCTCAGCGAGCAGGAAAGCCTTCCGTACAAAGGGGTTTTTCTGATTGACAGACAGCCATAATATGTGCGGGGCACCACCGGCCAGCCAGTGACACCCCGCACAGGTCACGCCCGTCATTGCTTCACGGAGATTCCGTGAATGTTTTGCCGTTGCGTACCTGCATTTTATGCCCTGCATTATTTGTAACGCTTAATCTCCCCGGAGGCAACGCGGGCCTGATAGTCCTTCAGGTCAGCCTTCACCGATCCCATCAGCAGATACAGTCCAAACACATTGGCGATGGACATGGCGAAAATGGCGGCATCGGAGAAATCTATGACCGGCCCCAGGTTCATGCTGCAGCCAATCACCACGAACGCACAGAAAATCATCTTATAGGTCAGTTCGGAGGCTTTGCTTTCACCGAACAGGTAAGTCCAGCTTTTCAGGCCATAATAGGACCAGGATATCATGGTCGAAAAGGCAAACAGAAGTACGGCAATGGCCAGAATGACACCGAACCAGGGAAAGACACTCTGGAAGGCGGACGCGGTCAGAGCCACCCCGCCCAGGCCCTCGCTGTTGGCGTAGGCTCCGGTGATCACGATCACCAGGGCGGTCATGGTACAGATCACCACAGTATCAATAAAAGGCTCCAGCAGGGCCACATACCCTTCGGTAAGCGGTTCGCTGGTGCGTACGGCAGAGTGCGCGATGGCGGCTGATCCCACTCCGGCCTCATTGGAGAAAGCAGCCCGTTTCAGACCCTGAATCAGCACTCCGACAATTCCCCCGCCAATGGCCTGGGGTGCGAAGGCGCCTTGGAAGATGACCCTGAAAGCCGTCGGTATATTGCCTATGTTCACCAGCAGGATGATCACGGCCGTACCCACATACAAACCGGCCATCAGGGGCACAATCTTCTCGGTCACTCTGCCGATGGATTTGATGCCGCCGATGATGACCGCCCCGACGATGACCGCCATGATAAGCCCGAACAGCCAGCCGGTTTCAGTAAATATCCCAAAGGTGTTGGAGATCATCTGATGCGCCTGGTTGCCCTGGAACATATTCCCGCCGCCCAGGGAGCCGAAAAAGCACATGACGGCAAACATTACCGCCAGGACTCGCCCGAGTCTTGGCATACCCTGCTCGGCCAGCCCCTTGCTGAGGTAGTACATGGGCCCGCCGGAGACATGCCCGTCGGGAAATTCTTCACGATATTTGACACCGAGTGTGCATTCAGTAAACTTGGCTGCCATGCCGCACAGCCCGGCAACGATCATCCAGAAAGTGGCCCCGGGGCCTCCCAGGCTGATCGCCACAGCAACTCCGGCGATATTGCCCAACCCCACAGTCCCGGACAGGGCCGTGGCCAATGCCTGGAAATGAGAGACTTCACCTGCGTCTTCCGGGTTTGAATAGACCCCGCGCAGCAGATCAATTGAGTGCCTGACTCCCGTGAATTGGACAAAGCCCATATAGACGGTCAGCACAATGGCGCAGACGACGAGCCAGCCGACAATCAACGGGAAACTGACACCGTTGATCGTAACGGAGTAGAAGATGAAGGAGACAAAGGGACCCAGCGCAGTGCCGAAGATATTGTTTACGATCTGATCAATACCGCCCCCGGCAAAGGCCAGCACAGGCATCAGCACGAGCAGGAGAAGCCCCGATGAGCCAATAACTGCAGATTTCTTTTTCATATTCAGATTCCCCCTCTATGTATTGGTTAAACATTAGGATAGTACAGCAACTTGTGAATTCCTCCCCCCTTTCGTAAAGGGGGGACGAACTTGTAAGTTGCGGTAATAGGTTTTAAGCCTGCTACGGCACGATGGTTACCGGAATATCGGTGAGCTGTATCAGCTTGGAGACCACACTGCCGAAGATCAGGGATGTGATGCCTTTCTGGCCGATCCGACCCACCACAATTTGCACCGCACCCTGCTCCCTGCCGATCTGAATCAAGACATCGGCCACCTGACCATGGCGTACAACTCCGGTAATATCGAGATCGTCGGATGCGAGTGATTTCAGCATCGGATCCAGCACCCGTTCCTGCACGGTCTGGATCTCCTCTTCGCGGCGTTTGTGCCGATTTTCGTTCTCTTCAGGAGTGTTGAAAGTGTATGGTGACCATTCGATCACATAAGCCAGAATCAGCCGGGCATTCTTCGATTTGGCCAGGGCCATGGCATATTCTACGGCGCGACGACTGTCTTGGCTGCCGTCAATACCGGCCAGTATTGTATCAGTCATTCTTTTTCGCCTCCCTTGACAGGTTTTAAGTTTCAGGTTTTAGGAAAAACCGGAAAACTTTCATTGTTTGTTGTGACCGCAGGTCATGGCCGCCGTTGATGCGGACATTTACCTGGATCGGCATACTCCATTTAATAATTTCAATCAGTTGCAGATTGCACACCCTATGTTTTTTGTATCGAGTAATACGGGCAGAGAGCTATCTTACCTGACCAAATTCAATGAAAGAGCCTTCCCTCACGTTGATACCCATTTCAACGATTACGCCGGAAACATCCCCTGCCTGGTCAAAATCGAGGCTGCCGACGGCCCCTTCGTAGTTGATATCCTTTCCGGCTTTGAGCAGGGTCTTGGCTTTCTGCCATTCGCCCGGCAAAATGACTTCGCCCGGGGGAGAGGCCACAGCCCGCAATGTCTTGGACAGTCCGGCGCGTTCAGCCTGACCGTTTTTTTCAATCGCCAGTGCCAGCAAAAACGCGGCATCATAAGATTGCGCGGCAAATATTGCGGCCGGGTTAAGATTAGCCCGCCACGCGAGCCGGTTGAACTCACGCGCTCCCCTGGTGTCCGGCCTGCCAGGTTTGGTGGCAATCATGCCCCTTAGTTTATCACTGCCGATGGCGGCTATAAGCGTGTTGCTGACCATACCGTCACCACCCACAAACCGGTCAAAATCACCTGTCTCAATGGCCTGGCGAATCACAACCTGGCCTGAGCCGTTGGCGTAGGCCAGCACAACCAGTGTGTCAACTCCTGATGTGGCCAGTGAGCGAATATGGGCGCGATAGTCGGCTTTACCTTCCTCATGGGCCTGGCTGCCGGCGATCTTGCCGCCGCCTGCCGTGAAGGCACCGGAAAGAGCACCGGCCATCCCCCTGCCCCAGTCATTGTCAACATAGGTGATGGCGATGTGCCTGATTCCCTTGGACAGCAACAGACGCGCCATGACGCTGCCTTGATAGACATCCGAAGGTGAGGAGCGAAACACAAGATCCGCGTCATCCAGCGTTGTGATGGCCGGGGAACTCGAAGCCGGCGACACCATGGTGATTCCGCCGGGTATGGCCACCTGATTGGCCACGGCAATGGTTGCGCCTGAGCAGAGTGCGCCGATCAGGGCCACGACTTTCTCGTCATTCACCAGACGGGTGGCTGCGGCTGCGGCCGCGGTAATGTCTGAGCAGGTCGTATCCGCGTTGGGTATAATGATATTCTGGCCGTCCAGTACACCGCCCTGCTGGTTTACATGCTTGACAGCAAGCTTCGCGGCTTTGTGAACCGCCGGAGTCATGCTTTTAAGCGGGCCGGTGAATCCGCCCAGAAAACCGATTTTCACATCGGCGATCGCAACACCCGAGCCCAAAAGCACGATGAGCAGGGTGGCTGCGATAAACGAACATTTCAGGTTACTTGTCATAGATATTCTCCTTAAATGAATTGAGTTTAGAGGGTTAGCTGCTAAAATTCCGGCATAATGAGTTCAGCATTTAGTTTATTACATATCGCATGTCAACCTTTTTTTTGCAATATGCAGAGCAGCCGTATAAAAGGGCTGACATATTTTTTTATCCTTAAAAATCAGCAAACTATCGAACTTACGTTGGCAAATATCCCAGTTTCTGAAATCCATAACAATCTGATTTTTATATAAGTAAACAAATTTGTATGGTGTTTACGATCTCGGCAGGTCATTCTATAACGGATTTAGGGGAAGCTCCGATCCAAGCCCCGTAGGGGCGACATATTTGTGGCAGGCCCGAAGCCCCGTCAGGCCCCGCAGGGGCGACATATTTGTAGCTGCTGTAAATATGCCGCCCCGGGGCTCCGATGTGATCTGTGGCGGACTGATGCTACAAATATGCCGCCCCCTACGGGGCTTTGCATGCCCACCCTAAATCCGTTATAATCAGAAAAAAAAGAAAACCGGACCTGTTTTTTGCCGGAACCGGACTCGCGTTTTGCTGATATTTGTCAGGATGTGAATTCTTTCGATTTATGGATCAGATTATCCAGTGTGGGGAACAGAATCAAAATCTGGTTCTCTGGCAGGAACGGGATTTTCAAAGTGGCATATATACTCAGCAGTTCACAATTTTGACCCGGATGCTCCCGCCTGATTGCCAAATCCGGCGGGAACGGTTCGGATTTGGCAATCATTCGACGGCTCGACCGAGCAATTTGTGAAGTGCTGATACTACGCGGGCGGAATGGGCGGCGGAATTGAGGAAAAGAGCAAAGCCAGTTCAGGCACATCACCGGCAGGCACCCATTGGGCCATGCCCTCTTTCCAGACCAGCATGTCGCGGGTCATCTGCCCGGACTGTGCCTGCTGTTTCAGAGCCGTCATATTGTAAGGCCCGGCTGCCTTTCCTCCCATTGCCACATGAAAAAGCTCCTCCTGCGGAATGGGCGGCGGTGCGGTTTGGGTGGCCTGTGGCTGATTTGTCTGTGCCATGTTTTTTGCCATCTGATTTGCCATGGCAAATCCCGCGCCCATTCCCATGGCCTCACCCGCGCCTCCTCCGGGAGTTTCAGCGGCCTTTCTGATAGCCTCGGCTGTCTGATACTGGGTATAAGCGCCGAGATTTCCGATAACCCCCATGCTGGCACGCTTGTCAAGGGCCTCTTCCACCGCGGGCGGCAGGGAAATGCTTCCGATGAGCAGTTTTGTCAGTTCCAGACCGTAGGCCCCGAATTCATGCCCGATCTTTGCCTCCATGAAACTGCCCAGTTCGTCGTAGTTGGCAGCCAGATCAAGCACCGGAATCTTACTTTCTCCGAGCGCGTCGGAAAATCTTGCAACCACCAGATCACGCAACTGATTGCTGATGCCATCCGTGGTGAAATGTCCGTCCGTCCCCACAATTTCACGAATAAAGGAAGCACTGTCATATACCCGGATGGAATAGGTTCCGAAAGCCCGAATCCGCAGAGGCCCGAATTCAGGATCACGAAGCATGAGCGGATTTTTCAGACCCCATTTAAGTTCTGTGAACTGGCGGGTGCTGACAAAGTAAACTTCTGCCTTGAAGGGGCTCTCAAAACCGTATTTCCATCCTTTCAGTGTTGAAAGAACAGGCAGATTCCGTGTTTCCAGCGTATGGGTTCCCGGAGTGAACACATCGCCCAGTTGTCCCTCATTGATAAAAACCGCTTCCTGCCCTTCCCGCACGATCAGTTGGGCACCGTATTTGATTTCATTGTCATGGCGTTCAAAACGCCATACCATTGTATTTCTCTGAGATTCAGACCATTCGATAATGTCAATCAGCTCAGATTTGAATCTGTCCCATAATCCCATTGCCTCCCTCCTTTCTGAATAAAAAAAATAAGACCTCCGAGGTTTTCAAAACCTCGGAGGTGTCTGGCGGCTACCAACCCCAGACAAGAGCAATCATCCCGACCACCCAGCAATAAGGTGAAAAGAAGTGCAACTGACCTTTTTTCACAATATAGACAAGCAGGGACAGTGCGAAATATCCCACAATGCCCGCTGTAAGGGTTCCCCACAATATTCCCATGTCCATATGATGGGCCGACATGTCTTTCAAACTCAGTATCTCGGCTCCCACAATGGCGGGAATTGACAAAAGAAAAGAATATCTTGCCGAGGTCTCCCTGTTCAGCCCCATAAAAAGCCCCGCTGCAATGGTTGAGCCGGATCTGGAAATGCCGGGCAGAATGGCCAGTCCCTGCACCACCCCGATGATCAGCGCATTCCTTATTGAAAAACCGGAAATTGCCTTGCCCTCTTTTTCTGCTCCGCGAATGGTCCACAGCAGTGTTCCGGTTATCATCAGCATAAGGCCCACAATAAACACAGAGGAAAATATCTGATCCGCTATTTCATGAAATAAAAGGCCGATAATGGCCGTGGGAATTGTTCCGACAATGATAAGCATGGCCAGTTTCAGATCAGGGTCTTTCCGGATATCATCAGAAGAAGCCTCTTTTCTCAAAAATGACATGACAAAGCGTATCACTGAAATCAGAATTGTTTTCAAATCCTTCCAAAAATAAATAATCACCGCCACCAATGTTCCCGCGTGTACGCTGATGTTGAAAAAAAGTTCCGGCTCTTTCATCCCGAAAAGTCGCTGAAAAAGAACCAGATGACCGGAACTGCTGATGGGCAGAAATTCGGTGAGTCCCTGAATGAAACCTAGTGCTATGGCCTGAATCATTTCCATAATATCTCGCTTTCCCAATAATTTTTTAGATGGTCTGTTAAGCACGAAATCCGAAATAGATATGCATTGGAAAACATCCTCAAGGGGGGATTTTCGTGAGCCTCAATAAGATATGCATTGGAAACACCCCTGTCTCCTCAGAGAAGGATTTCCGTGAGATGGGAGACTTCCGATTTGCTGATTGTCAGAATTTTACAACATTTATCCCCTATTTGTCAAGAATGATAAAAATTTTTTCCCGAATGGCCTAAAAAACGCCCATGAAAAAGAAAATTATTGACTATCCGATGCATGATATGATGAAATAGAAATTTTGTGTGGCTGATGTCACGCTGGTTGTTCCTGACAAAATGGCAAATATCGGAAATTCCTCCTTTGAAGGGACAGGGGATTTGATTTCAGATGCTCAGATACCACACATCCTGATGGGAAGATTTCTGCTTCCGGGAATGACAGAATAAGCGATTTTCCCGCGGGTCTTCCGCTTTGCAGTTTATGAATTATTCGGGAGAAAGACAATAATGAACCATGATGTTTTGGGAAAGAAAGAAAAAGCCCCCTGCCTGGCGATCTTCGGGACAGGCTCCGAAGTGGGAAAAAGTGTTGTAACAGCGGCCTTTTGCCGATTTTTTGCTGACAAAGGCATTCGTGTCGCACCGTTCAAGGCTCAGAATATGTCCAATAATTCCGGGGTCACCCCCGAGGGGCTGGAAATGGGACGGGCTCAGATTGTTCAGGCAGAGGCTGCCCGTATTCCGCCCAATGTGGACATGAACCCCATTCTTCTGAAACCCACCACTGATGTCGGGTCCCAGGTGGTGATCATGGGCGAGGTTTCTGAAAACACCACTGCCGGTGAATATCACCGGAAAAAGAGCCGCCTGTTTTCAACTGCCTGTGCCGCGCTGGATCGCCTGCGCGAAAAATATGATCTTGTGCTTATGGAAGGGGCGGGTTCCTGTGCGGAAGTCAATCTGATGCCCCATGACATTGTCAACTTCCGCATGGCCGAATATGCCGATGCCAGTGTGATTCTGGTGGCGGATATCCATAAAGGCGGGGTGTTTGCACAACTCATCGGAACAATGGCATGTCTCGGACAGGAGCAGAGAGAGCGCATTGCCGGATTCATTGTCAACCGCTTCAGAGGCGACATCCGTCTTTTTGAGGATGGCATCCGATGGATAGAGGAGAAAGCCGGGAAAAAAGTGTTCGGTGTCCTCCCCTGGTACCATCATATTCATATTGAAGCGGAAGATTCGGTGGTTATTGAGAATCCCGGCAAAGTCTCCCCTGAGGGGAAGGATAATCCGGCGATTGCGGTCATCCGTATTCCCCATATCTCCAATTTCACGGATTTTGGTCCCCTTGGCTGTCAGAAAGAGTTTGATCTGCATTTTCTTGAAAAAGTGCAGAATCTTTCCCATTTCCGTGCTGTTGTCCTGCCCGGATCGAAAAACACGCGCTTTGATCTGAACTGGATAAATGAAACCGGATGGGGGAAAATGCTGAGAGGCTACGCAGATGGGGGTGGTCATGTGCTCGGCATCTGCGGCGGTTATCAGATGATGGGGCATTATGTGGATGACCCCGACGGCGTGGAGGGGCATCCCGGTACCACGCAGGGACTTTCGCTTCTGCCGATCCGGACAGTGCTGAAGGCACCCAAAACCACCACCCTGACCAAGTTTTCATGGGGAAATGTTCAGGGCGCAGGATATGAGATTCACATGGGACAGACTGAGCGGCTCGGGGGAAATCCCATGTTCAAAGTGCTTGAGCGAAACAACATGCCCTGCAAAGACTGCGAGGACGGATGTGTCGCGCATGATTCGAAAATCATGGGAACCTATATCCACGGCCTTTTTGACACTCCGGGTCTCAAAGCGTGCTGGCTGAGGAGCATCGGCCTGGGCAATGTCAGGATATCGGAGACACAGGGGCTTGCGGCAAGAGACATGGAATATGATCTGCTTGCGGCGCATTTTGAAAAACATGTTGATTTGGAGCGGATTCTCTCGCTGCCACAATTAAAAAAGGATAAATATCTGAGGTTAAAGCTTTAAGGATGTTTCCTTGCCTTAACCTTTAACCTTAACCTTTCCACTGACAAACGGTGAACAGACAATGAAACTCACACTCCTGAATGCAATTTCACCTGTTGACGGCAGATATCGGAATGTCGTCGAAAAGCTGGGAGATTATTTTTCCGAAGGCGCGCTGATCAAGTATCGCGTGATGGTGGAGGTGGAATATTTCATCTCCCTGTGCAAATTGCCCCTGTTGCAATTCAAAGATTTCAACAAAAACCTGACATCGCCTCTGCGCTTTGTCTACAAAGAATTTTCTGCAAAAGATGTCCAGACTGTGAAGGACATAGAAAAAATAACCAATCACGATGTCAAAGCCGTTGAATATTTTCTCAGAGAAAAATTTGAGACTCTGGGATTGGAGGCATACAAAGGATTCATTCATTTCGGGCTCACCTCCCAGGATATTAACAACACCGCAGTTCCCTATGCCCTGAAAAGCGCATGGAATGAGGTGCTGTGTCCTGTTTTGGATGAAGTGGTGGAATCTCTCAGAACCAAGGCCTATGAATGGGAAGATATTCCCATGCTTGCCCGCACTCACGGACAACCGGCATCCCCCACAACGCTGGGCAAGGAGTTTCATGTTTTTGTGGATCGCCTGCAAAACCAGAAGAGACTGCTGAAAGTCATTCCTTTCTCAGCCAAGTTCGGCGGGGCCACAGGCAACTTCAATGCCCATTATGCCGCGTATCCGGCCATTGACTGGATTGCCTTCGGGGACCATCTGGTGAACAAGATACTGGGGCTTGAACGTCTGAGCGTAACCACCCAGATTGAGCATTACGACAATATGGCAGCCTTTTTTGACAATCTCAGACGGATCAACACCATTCTCATTGATCTGAATCGGGATGTGTGGGCCTATATTTCCATGAATTATTTCAGGCAGAGAATCAAACCGGGTGAAATCGGGTCATCAACCATGCCGCACAAGATCAATCCCATTGATTTTGAAAATTCCGAAGGCAATCTGGGCATTGCCAATGCGGTTTTTGAACACCTTTCTGCAAAACTGCCGATTTCGAGGCTGCAAAGAGACCTGACAGATTCCACGGTGACGAGAAATATCGGGGTTCCCATGGCACATTCCCTGATCGCCTGGAAATCGCTGCTCAGAGGTCTGGATAAGCTGATTTTGAATGAGGACCGCCTCAGAGAAGATTTGGAGGACAACTGGGCCGTCGTGGCCGAAGCCATTCAGACCATTCTGCGCCGCGAATGCTACCCAAAGCCCTATGAGGCTCTGAAAGCACTCACCCGAACCCATGCCCATATTGATCAGAAGGCCATTGCCGAGTTTGTCCGAAATCTGGACATCTCCGATAACGTCAAGGAGGAACTGATTAAAATCACACCGGAAAACTACACAGGTGTCGGCCTCGGAGAAATGATAAAAGGCGAATCCCTTTAACTTCAACCCGTCCTTTCTCTTTGCGGATGGATTCGGGAAACAAGGGAATTCTCAGAAACTGACATCCCGGGGATGACAATCCTGATTACCTTCTCAAAGGGTTTTTTCCCATCTTCCGAGTGTAAATGCTCCTTTGTCAGGGCTGATTTCACAGTCGGCGAAGTGCGGATTTCCAGCATGGAAACCCGCACTCGGACTCATCAGATTTAAAAAAAACAAGGCTGCCCGATAATATGGCGGTGTCTGCATCCGCCAATCAGACAAGAAATAACCGGGCAGCCATTTTCTGTGAGAAAAAAAAATGAGAATCATGTATACTTCGGACATCCATGCAAGCGATCATTATCTTGTTTCCATGCTCAGGACCGCTGAGAAAAAAAAATGCGACGCGCTTATTGTGGGCGGCGACATCATCCCCCACTATCTGCCGAACACGAAACGGTTTGGCATACTCACGACGCAGGAGATATATCTCACGCAGAATTTTATTCCCGCATTCCGCATTTTCAGGCGAGAAATGGGTATTCCGGTTTATCTGGATTTTGCCAATGATGACTTTGCCTGCAATCGGGGAATCCTCGAAGCATGTGACGGCGAACTGTTCCACCTGCTGCATATGCGGAAACATCGGCTTGCCCGCGGTGTTGATATTATGGGTTATATGAATGTTCCTATCACGCCTTTCTGGAGAAAGGACTGGGAAAAACCGGATACAGCGGATCAGCCCTGTGTTCCGGGAAATGCGGTCACTCTGAACGGAGAGATATCATTCAACGGGAAACAGAAGAAAATCCGTATCAATCCGAAATCCGGTGATACCATTGAAAGTGATCTTGCCCGGTTGTCGGACAGCATTGAAGGCCCATTTATCTTTGTGTCCCACTCGCCGCCATATGCCACGCCTCTGGATTTGCTGCATGAGGGCATTCATGTGGGCAGCCTCGCTGTCAGACGGTTCATTGAAAAATGGTCTGCAAAGGGATTGCTCATGGCCTCCTTTCACGGACATATCCACGAATCTCCCAAAATGTCCGGCTCCACCTCTGTGAAAATCGGGAACACGCTCTGTATGAATCCGGGGCAGGGGGAAGAAGACCCCGCGGGGTTCCGATATGCGGTTTTCGAGTTGGAGACAGAACAAAATCCGCCGCAGGTCAGGATAGTTTGTGAGCCGGGTGTATGAATTGTTCTTTGGCTTCGGATGCCATTTGTTTTTCAGCAAAGCCGAGGGATAAATCCCCCGGCTGATAGCTGAAGTACGCTGAAGCGCACTGTTATATTAGCTGGCTTTAGCCTGCTTGGGCTTTCAGCCTCGGAATTTATTCCGAGGCTTTGCTGACAGCGTTGTCTTCGGAAATCTGCTTTTGTCCCGTGGGAACAACTGAAATGTTCCTCATTCGTCCCTACGGGACTGAATAAATTAATGGAACCTTTTCCCGGCAATGAATTGCCGGGCTATTATCACAAGTCCCTACGGGACAATTGTCATCTGCACGGATTATGGTTAAGAAAGGATTCCCGGGTGCCGGGAAACCCGTAATCCCTGCCATATGGTTAAGAAAGGATTCCCGGGTGCCGGGAAACCCGTAATCCCTGCCAATCGCTAATCCGTGTAGATTATGTCTCTCAATGTTTCAGGTCAGCAGCGAATGAGGAAATATCCCGTTTGCCGTGAATGACTGCAAGAATCATAATACAGTCCTGTGTGACTTCGTATATAAGCCGGTATGAATAAACAAACAGTTCCCTGACATCTGGATCGTCGACATCGGGAACAACTCTGCCGAGTTCGGGAAAATCTTCCAGCATCTCAGATTTGTCAACAATATTCTCGACGACCTGCCTGGCATAATACTTGGAATCGCCACTGATATAATTGTATTGACCTTTCCAAAATATGGTTTAAAGTATTGATTCTATTATGTTTACATGCATCATACTCATGAAAATGCGTTTTGGACAGCCTGTGTTTAAAGGCAT
>Ga0233403_10000351_pt1 | contig 21793 bp, 15 predicted proteins | sample Na_oxic_1_MG_FD_179866 | JGI IMG/M metagenome (GOLD analysis project Ga0233403, IMG submission 179866) | Seawater microbial communities from Saanich Inlet, British Columbia, Canada - Na_oxic_1_MG | ecosystem: Environmental > Aquatic > Marine > Inlet | place: Canada: British Columbia | collected...
CGCGTTCCAATGCGTATTAGAACATTTGCTTATGGCGCCAGCCAACCGGTTGCACAAGGGACTTCCGATAATGCGTTAGCCCAAAATCGGCGAGTAGAAATTGAAGTGAAGTAGAAGGTTATTTTATTGATCTGGAGTACAAGGCGAACCTTGTACGAAAAATGGCGTGGTTATTAAGGTTAATGAAAAGTAGGGTGGGGGCGCGAAACTCACCCTTTTATAAAATCGGCGAATGTACTCAAAAAAAACAGAAGGATAAACAAATGAAATCATTTATAAAAACCATACCGCCGCTCAGCGTCATCATCCTAGCGGCTTGGATGCCCGCCCTAGCTTCTTCACCAGTCACCGTATTGGTGCAAGATCATTCGGCATCTGTCGAAGCCGTTGCATTTTCTCCCGATGGCAAAACGGTTCTATCGGGCAGCGATGATGGCACTATCAAATGGTGGAGCTTGAAAAACGGACACCTTATCCGAACCCTAAAAGGGCACTCCGAAACAGTGACCGCCGTCGCGTTTTCGCCGAATGGCAAAACCGCTCTATCAGCGAGTGATGACAACACCGTTAAATGGTGGGATTTAAACACCGGCCGCCTCATCAACACCCTGACGGGACACACCAAAAGCATCCGAACCGTCAAGTTTTCACCGAATGGCCAAACCGCCCTATCAGGAAGTTCTGATGGGACTATTAAATGGTGGCGTTTGCAGCGGTGTCGAAGATGCTTAATCAAAACGTTGACCGGACATTCAGGCAGCGTCACCTCCGTTGCCTTTTTTCCAGACGGCCAATTGGCTATTTCCGGTAGTGGTGATAAAACCCTGAAACTGTGGAATTTACGCAATGGGCGCGTCATTAAAACGCTAACCGGACATACCGACTCGGTCTGGGAAGTCGCTATTTCTCCTGATGGCAAAACGGCCTTATCGGTCAGTTGGGACGGTTCAGCCAAGTGGTGGAATTTAACTCATGGGTACACGACTTTTACTTTCCAAAAACGTCAAACGATAATGTTAACGGTCGCGTTTTCACCAAATGGTCATCAGGCACTGTTGGGAAGAGGCGATAATATCCTCACCCAATTGAATTTACCGAACAAACGCATCCTCCGTGAATGGCAAGGACATTCTGATTCAGTTTTAGCCGTGGCTTTTTCTCCCGATGGCAACACCGCCTTATCGGGCAGCCGAGATGCAACCACACGACTGTGGAATGCACAAACCGGTCAACAACTTGTTCAAATGATCGCATTTAATAACGGCGAATGGGTCACAATCACCCCCGAAGGTTACTATGTCGCCTCAGCCAACGGCGAAAGATATCTTCAAGTTCGTCACAAAGGCCAGCGCGTCACCAATATTGGCCCCTACAAATCCACCTACCATCGCCCCGATGTCGTTGAATTAGCCCTAAAACTCGGCAACAGCCAACAAGCGATTGTTCAAGCGAACCGTCAACAACAAGTCCAACGCCAACAACAAGTTCAACGCCAACAGCGTCACAACCGAATGCCAACCCCTTCAGCAACGCGTCAAAAACGGTTAGCATTAGTGATTGGCAATTCCGCATACAGCGACGACGCGTTTTTAACAAATCCAGTGAATGATGCCGAAGATTTGGCGAAGATATTGCGACAACTCGGTTTTGAGGTGATTCATAAGCAGAATCTGAACCTAAAACAAATGGAATCCACGATTAACCAATTTGGCAGTCAACTGCGTTCCCTCCAAGAAGTTGGCTTGTTTTATTTCTCTGGACACGGTATCCAGCACAATGGTGAAAATTACCTGATTCCGATTGGTGCCAAAGACTCGTTGAACACAGCCGGACAATTGCGTTACCAAGCGGTAGCCGCTGGCTATGTCCTAGAAACCATGAAAGGGGCGGGTAATAAAACCAACATCCTCATTTTAGATGCCTGCCGTAACACGCCATTTAAAAAGAGTTGGTACAAAGGTGAAATGATTGCGCCGGGACTGACTTCAATGCCCACCGCATCTGGCGCACTGATTGCCTACGCGGCAAGTCCGGGTGGCGTAGCTCTGAATGGTAAAGGGCGAAATAGTCCTTACGTCAAGCATTTGATAGAAGGCATACAAAAACCGAACTTGTCCATCAATCAAGTCTTGAGACAAGTCCGTCGGGCCGTTAGACGAGAATCCGACGAACTGCAATCACCCGGCTATTATGATGAATTGAATGAGGCCTTTTATTTCAAACGAGACTAATGAATGGTGAATGGTGAATGGTGAATGGTTAAGAGACTTTCCAAAAAATAATATACCCTGAACCTCTTGCAAAACTCCGGTGCATAAACGATAAAACAATAACTTACGATTAACATGAACTGGTAAATTATTGATTTATGGTTGCGCGTCTGAGTTTTGCAAGTCTCTCCTGAAAAATAGTTTTGCCAGAGAAGAGGCTCTTGATATTTCTGTATGGTGAATGGTTTAATTATTATTAAACCCTATAAAAAACAATAACTTATTAATTAATTATATGTTAATTAACCATTAACCATTAACCAATAGTGGTGCAAAGTATATGATCAGATCAAACCGCCCAACAAATTGTAAGGCGGAAAAATTTTATTGACGGTAACACAACTGTGCTTTGGCGTGTTTTGTTAGAATTAGGGCTTATGTATTGACATATTTAATGTTTTACGCTCTCGCTTATAATATAAAGCATATCTAAATTATATCTAAATTATGCGTTGAGGGTTTTTAGGGTTATTTTCTGAAGTTTAATCATTCGCAAAATATTCCAAAACATCAGATATTTCCAGTGAGAGCGGATTTTTTTTGAATTGTCAATGTGTAAGTCCTAAGAATATAGTATTTCAGATAAATACATTGGTATAGGCTGCTAGAAAAATAAAAATGTTAGATGGGACTTTGGCCAATTTATTTTTCTGAAATACTATCTATAGCTTTGCTCGCTTTTATAAAAAAAGCGACGATAAATGACCATTCTTACTCTCTAATCCACCATCAAACTTTTTTCTAAAGTTATTTTTTATAATATCATCATACAGTTACAATATATTGTTGTGAATTTTTTGATCATCAATAAGGTGAAAAAAAAGTGAGTGGTATCTTGCTTTTTTAATATTAAACTGTTAAAAATTATATTTAATAAATAATTATTAAGGAACCCGCATGAAATAACTAGGGCAACCATAAAGGATTGCCCCTACATAATTTATGGTTTTGTAGGGGTAATCCCTTGTGGTTACCCTTACGTTTCCTAAGTTATTTTATGCACGTTTCTAACTATCAACTATAGACGTTCGGATAAATAATTTCAAAAAACGAACACACAAGGCTTGCCCTACAAAATACCGGTAGGGGCAGAGCGAGCGAGCTATGCGTCTGCCATCCCAGTGAAATAAATTAGCTCGTATTTTTAGACTTTTGAAAGTGACTAGACTTAACGTTATTTTATTAAATAGCATATTTTGTAAAATATAGCCAATATTTTTATTTCGCAACAACTCTAATATTCTAATAGACAATAACAACGCGGTTGTAGAGTAACGAACAATTGATATAGGTTTTCAGAAAAATAAATAAATAATTTCCCGCCGGGAAGTCTTTTTAAGGCTCACGCAAAGGCGCAAAGCCGCTAAACATTATGGAATAGTGCGTAACGTGAGATATTAAGACAAATTAAAAAGGAATAAGTCCAGATGATTGTACAAATAGAACCTTGGATTAATGAAAAAGAATTAGAAGAAGTCACCGAGGCAGTCCTCTCCACTTGGCTAACAGAGCATAAAAAAACCGCTCAATTTGAGCAAGAATTTGCGGCTCTGACCAATACACGTCATGCGATTACTGTGAGTAATGCAACGGGTGGCTTGTTTGTTGCCTTAAAAGCTTTTGATATTGGTTTTGGTGATGAAGTGATTGTGCCCTCATTGACATTTGTAGCCACCATTAATGCCGTCATCATGGCCGGGGCAACTCCAGTTCTAGCCGATGTGGACATGAATACTTTTAACTTGTCAATTGAACGGGTTAAGCCACTTATCGGACCAAAAACTAAAGCAATTATGCCAGTGGATTTATATGGTCAAGCCGGTGATTGGGATCAATACCGAGCATTGGCAGATCAACATGGACTCCATCTTATTGATGATGCCGCTCAAGCGGTTGGGACGACCTATAAAGGGAATCATGTTGGTGGCATTGCCGATGTGGCCTGTTTTTCCTTTTTTGGCAATAAAACCATGACCACTGGACAAGGCGGGATGTTGATCACTAATAATGATGAAACAGCTAAACGGTGTTATGCCCTTAAAAATCATGGTCGTGCTGAACGTGCGACCTTTGAGCATGAACAGATTGGCTTTAACTTCGGATTTACCGAATTGCAGGCTGCAATCGGTCTGGCACAACTTCGTAAGCTTGATCAGATTCTGTCTCGTAAAAAAGCCATTGAACAACTTTATCAGGAAAAACTGGCTGATTTACCCATGCTGCGCTTTCCTAAAGTCGATCCTAATGGTGTGCCAGTCCCTTGGTTTTCTAATATCCTGATTGATGATTCGGTGAAATTAGCAGCGGATTTAAAAGCTAAAGATATTCAAACCCGGCGTTTTTTTCCACCGATTCATAAACAACCTTGCTATCGTGGTCGATTTCACGGGGAGTACCCCAATGCCGAACACATTTATGCCACCGGTTTATCGCTACCTTCAAGCGTCACCATGCGTGATGAGCAAATAGAGTTTGTCGCACAAGCTATCCGTGAATCTTTAACAACATGAACAGTTACGTCACCTGGATTGATAGTACTCACTTCCCATCTCATCTTCCGGTTTTGTTTAATTTTGTAATGGGCAACGGGGCTGCCGAGAAAATTGGGGCGAAAAGGCCGGCTTTTGCGGAAGCGCTTGCCAAGTTGGAGGAACTTATTATTCATGATAAAATCACCTCACGCGATTTAAAGAGCCGTTTCGATGGTTGTGTGGTAGAAATTAAAAATGAAGCGGTTGTTCTCACGATTCGCATCGGCCCCACGCAATATTATGCGTGTATGCAAGATGTTGAACAATCTGAACAAACCGCCCAGAAAATCCAACGTGGATTGGAGCAACATCAAGATGCTAAATATTATCTGACCTGTGGGATGGGTGTGGTTGTTTTGCCTTATACGGAAGACGGGCGCGTATTATTAGGAAGGCGGGGGGGAAATGATTATAATGGATGGTGGCATGGTTTAGCCGGTTGGTTGCCATTTGAACGGGTGCTTTCTCGCCTTGATCCCATTACAGATGCTCGCCGGGAGTGTATTGAAGAACTGGGCATCACTGATCAGCAACTAGAACCACTCGAATTTTTGGGGATAATTTCATTTCAACATAGCTTTGAAACTGATATGGTGTTTGGTACGCGCATGTCTAATGAATTAATAAAAGCGATTGTCGAAAAAAAAATTTGGAAAGCAGCACAAGATGCAGATGAGCATGAAAAATTTGCCGCATTCTGTCCTCAAGAAGCCTTATTGATCTCTAAAAAACTAATGCCTTCAACGGAATTTGGCTTACATGTTCTTTATGGACAACAAAATATCCACTATGATTAAAGAAATATGCTTTCAAGATGAGCGATTGGCATTAATCGTTTTCAATTCATATCAGCCTGAGGGTGTCAATTTTTTGACACCCGATGAATCATCACTCCAACTGGCTTATATGTCTCATCCTACCGGAAAATTGATTGCACCCCACTTGCATAATGAAGTCAAACGAGAGATAATACGCACACAAGAAGTCTTTACCATTAAAAAAGGTCAAGTCAAAGTGAATTTTTATAATAATGCCAAAGAATATTTGGACAGTCATATTCTTTCCGCCGGTGACGTATTATTGCAAATCAGTGGTGGGCATAGTTTTGAGGTGCTAGAAGACCTTGAAATGATTGAAGTAAAACAGGGGCCTTATTTAGGCAAGGACGATAAAACCTATTTTGAGGGGTAAAACAAGTTTAACAGCGAAGCGAAGATCAATCTGTTTTGTTAAGAGATTTCTAAACGAAGTTTGAAATGACAAAAGCTCAGTTTGTGATGGCACTCAGTATATTTTTGGACAAATTATGAAAACTTTTGAAATAACTATACAAAAATTATCAGAATTAGCGGCACAGAAAACGCTTAGCATAGAGGCAATGGACGAGTGGAGTAGTAGCCAAAGTAGTCATATTCAATTATATCTACAGACGATGAAATTGGCAGTCAAGCCAGAAGCGGCTACGTCTGATTTGTTTAGGAATATTATTGCTCAGGAAAATGTGCATTTATATCCTGAAATGCGGCAAGGAGAAAGAGGGAATGTCGATTTTGTTGTGCAAGAAACCAGAAAAAACCCGGTGTTAATTTGCACCCATCAATGCCGAAGAACTCGACTTAATCCAAATTCGTGCCGAATTGGAAGTGTTGATTGCCAAACTTTATGACTTGAATGCAAAAGACTGGGATTATCTGACTTCAACTTTTGTTTACGGCGCAAAATCCGAGACGAAAAAAGAATTGGATGCGATTATTGAACGTTCGAGGGAAATTTTTTAACCAAGATAAAACTTATTTATTTTGAGGGGTAAAGAAAGTTGAATGGCTTATAAAAACGAGTGGTGGCAAACCGGCGTTATTTATCAGGTTTATCCGCGTAGCTTTCAGGATTCTAATGGCGATGGGCTTGGCGACTTGCCTGGAATTATCCAGCGGCTTGACTATTTACACTGGTTGGGCGTGGATGCGATTTGGGTTTCTCCTTGTTATGCCTCACCAATGGCTGACTTTGGCTATGACGTGAGCAATCATACCGATATTGATCCGATTTTTGGCACACTGGCCGATATGGAGGCGTTGATTGAAGCTATTCATGCGCGTGACATGAAAATTATTCTCGATTATGTGCCAGCCCATACTTCTGATCAGCACCCTTGGTTTATCGAGTCGCGTTCTTCGCGTGATAATCCAAAGCGCGACTGGTATGTTTGGCGTGATCCATCCCCCGATGGCAGCCCGCCCAACAATTGGCTCTGTCGTTTTGATGGCGAAACAGCTTGGGAGTGGGATGAGAAAACCGGGCAATATTATATGCACTATTTTCTAAAGGAGCAACCCGATCTTAATTGGCATAATCCTGAATTACGCGCTACCATGTTAGATATACTTCGCTTCTGGTTTGAGCGTGGGATTGATGGCTTTCGTGTCGATGCTTGTTATCGCGCTTTGAAAGATATCCAATTTCGTGATAACCCGCCCAATCCAGATTGGCACGAAGGGATGGACCCTTCCATGAAGTTGATTGAACAGTACACTAAAAACTTGCCTGAAGTTCATCGTTTTAATCGCTGGGTACGTGCGGTGGCCGATGAATATGATGAGCGCCTGTTGATTGGCGAAATCTACTTATCCTCAGAACAAGTGGTTACACATTATGGCCATAATGATGAGTTTCACCTCCCGTTAAATGCTGGCATATTTTCTACTCCTTGGAATGCTGAGGCAATACATGGATTTACCGATCATTATGAAAGCTTATTGCCTGAAGGTGCTTGGCCCAATTGGGTGATGGGCAATCATGACAAACATCGCTTTGCGACTCACGCCGGTTCTGCACAAGCGCGGGTGGGCATGATGTTCTTACTGACCATACGGGGCACACCAACTATCTATTATGGCGATGAAATTGGGATGGCAGATGTCGAAATACCCCCAGAGCGGCTCCAAGACCCTTGGGAAAAATGCACCCCTGGCTTAGGTTTCGGGCGTGATCCCGAACGTACCCCCATGCAATGGGATAGCAGCCCCAATGCCAGCTTTTGTCAGCCCAATGTTTCACCTTGGCTGCCGCTTGCCCATGACTACGAATCAGTGAATGTTGCCAGTTTGCGTGATAAACCAGATTCCATGCTATCCCTCACGCACGCGCTGATCACGCTTCGTCGTCGTATACCTTCTTTGAGTATTGGAGACTATTATTCTCTCTATGCACCAGAAGGCATTTTTGCTTACCGCCGATTACAGGATGATGAACACATTATTATTGCACTTAACTTTACCCCGCATCCCAAGACCTGGATATTACCGGTGGAAATGAGGGGAGTTTCTACCCTACTGCTTTCAACGCAGTTAGATAGGCAAGGAGAGAAACTAGGAGAGTCCGTTGACTTGCGGGGCGATGAAGGAGTTATTTTAGGGCGGTGTTCAAGTAAAGATTTGGCGTAGGGACGAAGTTGCTTATTCACTCTCCTATTTCAAATTGATGATAGCGGAAGATAAAATAAAAATGACTATTCTGGAATCTCCCAAAGAAGATTTAAATGAAAATGAGAAGATTGTGCTTGATTTTTTTTCTGTCTATGCAAATCGGAATTACGAAAAAGTGCATCAATTAATGTCAGAAAATTATAAAGAGCATGGTTCGACTAAAGATAATGAGTCGGCTTATGCAAAAAATCCGGAAGAGGCCATTAAAATTTTAAAATCTGTTGAAGATATTTTTCCAGATATATCTGTGACTATGCTTGATATATTTAGCCAAGATGACAAAGTTGTGGTCCGTGTCTCCTTTTCAGGCACTCATTCTGCAACCTGCTTTGGTGCTCCAGCCAGTCACAAGAAGATTGCATGGGAAGCCTTGGAAATATTTAGGATTCAAAACGCTCAGATTGTAGAATCTTGGGGATATTGGCCGGCTCACGAAATGCTCAACCAAATGAGATAAAATGAGATAAGGTCCATTTCCCTTTTCTACTTAACGAGATCAACACCAAACAATATGGAAACCATGAATACGAACCGAACCGTAAAATTCTCAAAACACCACGTTGTCGATTTTCAGGATAAACCCACACCGGATATCGATAAAGATTTAACATTTATGCGACTATTTGAACAGGTTGTGGACTATACCATGACCAGTAAGGAAGCTGTCTATGCTATGTATAGCTCTGTCAACCACATCATTAACCAACAAATACCGGGCGCTATTGTTGAGTGTGGCGTATGGCGCGGCGGGAGTGCTTTACTGGCTGGTTTGATTCTAAAAGAACGTCACATCCACGACCGCCCAATATATCTTTACGACACCTTTGAAGGTATGACACCCCCTACCGAATTCGATGTTGACAAATATGGACGCACGGGTGCCGAAATGATTGAGCAATATGCAGATGAAACTGGCTGGTGTTACGCCTCTTTGGAAAATGTCAAACAGGTGTTTGATGCCCAACAATTCGACTTTGAAACGCACTTTATCAAAGGCGATGTGGTGCAAACCCTTGAAACGGAAAAACCCGATCACATTGCATTGTTGCGCTTGGATACCGATTTTTATGAATCAACACGCGCAGAATTTGAACACCTGTATCCACGCTTGACTTCAGGTGGTATTCTGATTATTGATGACTACGGCTGTTGGGCAGGTTCTCGAAAAGCCACTGACGAGTATTTTCAGGATGTTCCAGCTCCGATGCTCATTCGAATTGATAAGGAAGTTCGCTTGGCTGTGCGGGTATAGAGTATTTATGCAAAAAATAAATTGTTTTTAAAAAACCAGTTGCTACAATTAAAAATATTACTAAAATGAAGCCTAAAATAGAAGCAGGTAGTTTTTCCTCCTGCAAATACCGAGGGCGATTTCATGTATAATCAATTTGATACTATATCTTTGCTTCCAAATGAATTTTATTTATGCTAGAAAAAAATTTATTAGGAAAAACTTGGAAACAAGGCAAAGACAGTGAAACTGGAAGGAAAAAGCAATTTTATGTCCTTATATAACCCGCCATACCCCATCGTTATCGTGGGAGGAGGCGCAGCTGGTATAGGCTGCGCCCTGTCAGCTGCGGCTCAAGGTATCAACGTTGTATTACTGGAGAAAACAGCACAAGTTGGCGGCACTGTGACGCAGGCACTGATCCACACCTTAGGGGGTCTGTTTGATGACCAAGGCAATTTTCTCAATCCCGGTTTGCCAGTAGAACTCACTGAACGCTTAAGCCATGCCTGCTCTCATACACGAAAACGGCGTATCGGCAAAACCTGGGTATTAAATGTAGAGCCAACGGTTTATGCGCAGGTTATCAACGACTGGATCAAAACCTATCCCAATATTGAAGTCAGCTACCAGTCAAGCATCACCAGTGTTTCCGTCCATGCTGAACAGGTTGAACAGGTCAGTGTTACTTGTGACGGCAAATCCCGCACCTTACAACCTCATGCGCTGATTGACACCACCGGTCACGCTGAGATTGTTCGACTTATTGATGCGAGATTAGTCTCTGATGGCATGGCTTTGGCAGGATTCATCCTGCAACTGCGCGGCATTGCCCCCCATGCCCTCCAGTTTCCTAAAGGCGTTGCGCTATTGCGACGAATCCGCAAAGCGACGGATAACCAGGAACTACCGCCAGAGTGCTCGACCCTTTGGCTGGATACAGGGGTTTATCCCGATGAGGTTTATGTAAAATTTAACCTGACAGCAGAGAATTATGACGCGGCCCGCATGAGGGTTGTCGCAAAAATGCTGCTGGCCTTTCTTCATACATTACCCGGTTTTGCTGAGGCATTCATCAATGTATATGGTCAATTAGGTATTCGTGATGCCGGGCAAATAAAAGGGGAATACTGCCTGACAGAAACCGATATTAGACTGGGGAAACGTTTTAATGATGTTGCCTGCCGGGCTTGCTGGCCAATTGAACATTGGCATCCCCAAAAAGGGATAAGTCTGGAATATTTGCCAGAAGGCCATGATTATGACATTCCTTTGCGTAGCCTGAAAGTCTCAGGTTTCAAAAACCTATGCGCTGCCGGTAAATGCCTGTCCGCAGAACCGCGTGTCCAGGCATCCGCTCGTGTTGTTGGTAGTTGTTGGGCAATGGGTGAAGCAGTCGGAAAAAATATTCTTGAAGGTATGCTTTAAATGAAACTAAATTTAGCAGAATGCTTTGATCAAAAAGTAAAACAACAACCCGAACATCCTCTAATACTGGGCCAGAAAGTACCGGACAGGAGAAGCTATGCTGAATTTGGGGAAGACATTCAGTTATTGGCAAAAAAACTAAAGGATGCGGGGGTTAATGCGGGCAATAATATTGGGCTGCATTACCAGAGCGGCCGTGATTATATTGCCTTTGTTTATGCGATATGGGATTGCGGCGCTTGTGTCACACCGCTACCTGTTGAATTGACTGTGCCGGAAAAACAACTGATATTTCAACATATCCATCTGGATGCAGTTATTTCTGGTGTAAATTTGCTGGATGAAATTAAAATGTCCATCCAACCAGTTGCTATACCGCTCACGGCTCAAGCTGTCTTAGCCAAAGTTGACGCTGTCTGCAAGGCACCTCCACAACTCGCTGAAATCAATGCGGCATTTATCCGCTTTACTTCTGGTACAACCGGTGATGCGAAAGGTGTGGTTCTGTCTCATGAGTCCATTTATGAACGCATCCAGGCAGCCAATCAGGTATTACAGATTAATCACAATGACCGCATCTTGTGGCTGCTGTCGATGGCTTACCACTTCACGGTTTCCATCGTTGCTTATCTGACGTTTGGGGCCAGCATCATCTTGCCGAAAAACAGTTTCGGGATAACTTTGCTCACAGCGGCTGAACAAAACGGGGCTACGTTGATGTATGGCTCTCCAATCCACTATAGCTTGATGACTCATGATAACAGCGGCAAAACTTTACCCCCTGAACTGCGGCTTGCAATAGTGACCACCACCACCTTGCGTCCAGAAATAGCCGACACCTTCTACAAGCGTTTCGGGTGTGTTCTCAATGAAACTTACGGCATTATTGAATTGGGTTTGCCCGCGATTAATGTGAGCCATTCCAGAGAAAAACAGGGTTCTGTCGGCAGGATGTTGTCTGACTATGAGCTACAGCTTGATTGCCCACCAGGCCAATCGCAAGGAGAAATTGCCATCAAGGGAAAAGGGATGCTGGATGCGTATTATTCTCCCTGGAAATCTCGTGACAGTATTCTTCAACAAAACAACGGCTGGTTTAAAACAGGCGATTTAGGCAGACTGGATGAGGATGGTTTTCTTTATATTGTTGGCCGCAGTAAAGAAATGATTAGCGTTGGCGGCATGAAATTCTTTCCTGAAGAAGTAGAATCCATATTGGAGAATCATCCTGCTATTCATGCGGCCTGTGTGTTTGGCATCAAGGCACAACGTTTAGGTGAAAAAGCCATGGCGCATCTGATATTGGCAGAAGGAGAAAATGCACCAGATGGAGATGAATTGAAAACTTACTGCACACCATTTCTGGCTAGTTATAAAATCCCCGAGCAGTTCCAATGGGTTAAACACTTAAAATATACCGCAAGCGGAAAATTGATCCGCAATGCAGAAAAATTACTTAAACCTTAAAGAAAGAATACTATGAATATAGAGCAAACCATACGCAACTATATTATTAATGAACGTTTCCGGGGCAAGGTTCCAGGAGGTTTTGATGATGACTACAATCTGATTGATGAAGGTGTACTTGACTCACTCGCTATAATCAATCTAGTTAGCTATCTTGAACAGCAATATCAGATTGAATTTGGGGATAATGACATAGTGCCGGAACACTTTAGCTCGGTCAATACCTTGTTTGAATTTGTAAGGGAAAAATTGGAATGAACAGAGAGCAACACCTAGTGGATCAGAAAATTCCACTTTCTATTTGCCAGGAACGCTACTTGGATTTGCACCGCTCTAATCCAGACAGTTACGCAGATAACATGCCTTATATTTTTCATATTCAGGGCAAACTGAATCTGTATGCATTGGAACAAAGCCTAACTGAGATTCAACGCAGGCATAGTATCCTTCGCACAATTTATTCTAACGCGACTCCTTATTATCAAATCGTTCTTCCTTCTACCGGTTTTGACTTTTCATTGGTTGACTTGTGCCAGGAAAAAGCGACTGTAGACTGGCAAGAAAGAGTCACAAATGCGTGGAAAAAACCGTTTGATCTGACAAAAAACACCCCCTTACGTTGTACAGTTTTCCAATTGAAGGAGCAAGAATACATTCTTTCTCTAACCATTCATCATATCGCTTATGATTTTCATTCGGAAAACATATTTTTTAGAGAATTTGAAATACTCTACGCTGGTTTTTCAGAAGGTGTCAAGACTCAAACAAATACTGTAAATTTTCAGTACAAAGACTTTGCAATTTGGCAACGACAACATCGGAATAGCGAGGCATGGTTTTATAAAATACAATGGTGGCTAAAACATCTAGCAGCTGAACCACCTACCACTACAATACCTGGTGATATTCCAATGCCAGTTTCCAAGGGAATTGCCGACCACTATATTCAGCAAGCATTACCCCTAGAACTGGTTAACAATTTGCACGCATTCTGTAAACAAAATAAGGTTTCCTTATTTGTGCTGTTGTTTTCAGTCTTTAATTTATTAATACATAAAATGACAGGAGAGACAGATATCGTCATCGGTGTCCCCCTGTCTACACGTAACTCTCTTGACCTGGAACGTGCAATAGGTGTATTTGCGCATAATGTTGCATTACGCACAAATTTATCAGGCATTTCTACATTGACACAACTACTAAAGATGACGACAAATACTGTGCTGTCAGCACTAAAACATCGAGATGTTCCAGTATATTCTCTGCCTGAACTAATGCCAGCTCGGAATTTTAAAAGCAATCCTTTCTATAAAATCCGATTTAACCTTCTTAATATTTTCTATGACAAACTTCAGCTCTTAGGAACGAAGATGGAGGAAATTCCCATAATACCAGCTAATAACCCTGATTTTGGGATAGCAATCCGGAATGCAGGAACAAAAGGTATTAAAATTGATTGGAATTATGATGCTGGCCTATATACCAAAGAATGCGTAGAAAATTGGACCATCCAATATCAGTCTTTGCTTGAAAAGATGCTAAATCAACCAGATGCACAATTGAAGAATTGATATAAGTATACAGAGCGCAGGCACAACTTTAATTTTTAGGTGGGGTGGGTAATGTCTTTTGATTGCCCACTTATACTTTACACCGTCATAAATTGAGCTTTTTTGACTGTTGGAGTGCAAGGTAACCTTGCATTCTAAGGATAAATTTGTGACGGTGTCTCGTATATATAAGAAAAGTTAAGTTTTTTCCCTTGTTAGAGTATCGTTAAAATATGTGTCTTCGATTAAAAGGAATACTCAATGATAGAAACAATAATTATTACAACCTCCTGGATTCTGTTAAGTCTAACCAGAATTGGCCAAAAACAGAAAAACCGGAAGAAAGCCGCCCAAGCTACCGGATCACGTCATCATAAAAACAAGAAAGCGGTGAAGATGATCCAAACATTCAAAAAAAATAGCATGGCCGTATTTTCTAGGCAACGGCGTCAACAAATGGAAAAATTGGCAGGTGGTAGATACAAGGTCAAAAGTGCCGCCGAAAAAAGGGCGGATCAGGCCCTAATGTTGTCAAGCATAAACGTTGGTATCGTAGGGATGAGCTTCTTTTATCCCCCATTGATTTGGCTTACTTTACCTAGCATGCTCTATAGTTTTATCCCCATGTATGAATGGACTTTACGAAAATTATTTAAAGAAAAGCGTATGTCCGTATATGTGCTTGATTGCGTTATGATAACAGGTGCAATAATGGGAGGTTACTTTGTCATTTTGACACTAACCCTTTGGTTAGAAGTCATTGTCTTAAAAGTCAGATATCTAAACGAACAATCAACCAAACAAAATCTTGGTAATCTGTTTGGGGAATTACCCAGTTCTGTCTGGGTGCTCATGGATAATGAAGTTGATAATAAGCTTGAGATTGAGATTCCATTTGAGGAATTACAGGTAGGTGATACCGTCGTTGTGAATGCTGGTCAGACCATTCCAGTTGATGGGATCATCAAGGATGGCTTTGCTTCCATTGACCAGCATAAACTCACTGGAGAGTCCCAACCCATTGAATGTGGAGTGGGAGATGCTGTATTGGCCTCAACGATTGTCCTAGCAGGAAAACTCTATATTGAAGTTGAGAAAACGGGACCAGAAACGGTAGCAATGCAAATTGGGCAAATTCTCAATCACACAGCAGAGTATAAAGACTCTATAGTTTCGCGAGCTGAACGTATCGCTGATCGCTCGGTGCCAATAACAGCAGGACTGTTCCTGGTTACGCTGCCGGTGATGGGCTTAAATAGTGCGTTAGCAGTTCTGTCAAACAAATTTGGTAATAAAATGAAAGAGTTTGGCCCTGTAAGTATGATAATTTCCCTTAACATGGCCTGCGAACAAGGGATTTTAATCAAGGATGGTCGCTCACTGGAGCTGTTTAATGAAATTGATACGGTCGTTTTCGATAAAACCGGCACACTGACCTTGGAACAGCCTACGGTTGGCGAAATCCATTGTTTCAACGGTGCTTCTGAAAATGACATCTTGAAATATGCGGCGGCAGCCGAGCAGGGACAAACGCACCCCGTTGCCAAAGCTATTCTCAAGGCAGCCAATGACCGTGAACTCCAAGCTTTCAAAATGGAAGAGGCCAAATACCAAGTCGGTTATGGCATTCAAGTCAATCTGGCTGACAGGATAGTTTGGGTCGGTAATCATAAATTTATGGTGATGGAAAACATCGCCATGCCAGTCGATATAAGCCAAATCCAGCAAGGTATCCATGAACAAGGCCACTCACTGGTTTATGTTGCCTTCAACGATCAACTGGCCGGTGTGATTGAGCTACATGCCACAACTCGTCCCGAAGCCAAACAGATTATCGACTATCTGCATCAACGCAAGATCGCCACCTATATTATTAGTGGAGACCATGAAGCACCGACCAAAAAATTGGCCCAAACCCTGGGCATTGACCACTACTTTGCTAACACCCTGCCAGAAAATAAAGCCGATTTAGTGGAAGATTTACGAAAAAAGGGTAAATCAATATGTTTCGTTGGAGACGGGATCAACGATACCATTGCGCTGAAAAAAGCAAACGTATCGGTTTCCCTTCATGGGGCAACAACGATTGCAACAGATACCGCCCAAATTGTACTGATGGACGGCACACTGGATAAATTTACCCAATTATTTGAAATAGCGGAAGATTTTAATTCAAATATGCAACAGAATTTTATCCTAGCTACTGTTCCAGCGGGGATAAGCCTAACCGGCATATTCTTTTTTCACTGGGGATTCATTTCAGCCATCGTGTTAAGCCAAAGTGTTCAGATCCTTGGTTTGGGTAACAGTTTGTTACCGCTATTCAAACAACCTGGCAGAAAGAATGATGAATAATTGCCTTAGGTTCGATTAATATTAACCTTTATTAAAATATATGAAAGAATTTTATTAAAATGTATTCATAACCTTAAATGGTGCGAACCCAGCACCTCTATTCCGTATCTCTATAAGTAAATTAAGAAGCTCTCTGGAACTACTTTTTTAATGATTCCTATCGCACCATTCAAATCGGCATTAATTATACCCTTGGACCATCGGTACAACCCTCTGCTAATACGCTGACCAGTAAACTTATGCGATTCACCTTCGGTATAAACTGGCAATGGGTCATTGTCTAAATGACTTGATTTAGATGTATAAGATTCTTCGGTAAAAACAACATCAATACCAAATTCTTCGGCTTTATATTCAATCATCGCTTTGAATTTATCATAAGGAATTGAAACAAAATTTTGGTTATTCTTTTTCCCAATATTGATTTCCTGTTTCCAGTGTTTGTTTTCACCGATAATAATTAAACCGCTATTAGTTTCTACTGCATAATCAATAATGTTTCTACTCGCTTTATGCAGGTAATTATCTATTTTTTGATGACGTTTTCTTGACAGACGGCCAATTGAATGACTTGTACCTTTATTACCGATAAACGACATAAGGAAAGCTTTCTTCTTGTTAAAGTATTGATTGATGGATTTTAACGGCTTGCCATTTATCAACATAGGATGTACATCGGGTTGATTTGAAACTAATGTAGCTAAGTTGTTTAATCCAAGATCGATACCTAAAACATTCTCATGAGTTAATTCATAATTTGAGACCTCTTTTTTATAAACGACTTCAATCACAAAATGTTGGTATTTTGGGATAATACGCACTTGTTGAAGATTATCAACGGTTGTATTTAGTTCTAACAATCCAGCCTTTTTGGGAAAATGGATTTGATTACCTTTTAATTTACATTGTTGATTAGTAAAGATAACAATATTCAAACCCGTATCGATGTCCTTATATTTGGGTAATTTAGGTCTACCCTTGAATTTATCAGGATTCTTCTTATATTCCTGATTTGAGTTAAAAAATGATTTCCAATTCTTTTCAACTAATCTTAATATTTGTTGTGAAGACTGGGCTGGCAGACCTTTATAAACCTCTGGATAATCCCGTTTGATTATCTTATCCATCATTCCATAATTAATAATCTTATGATTTTTTATAAAATTTTGCCGCATAATAAATGTGGCACAATTAGAGAGATTTTTCGAGGCATAAGATAAATCAATTAATTGTTGATTCATATCGACAATATGTCGTTCAACTCGGGTAACAAACATAGATATACAACCGTTTTTCGGGAAATATCTTGAGGGAGAATTTAGAGATCAATCTATCTATGTAATTATAGCGACAATTACCTCAAATTTCTACCCGTCATTTTGGGCATTTGTAAGAGCTGTCAATAATTTCTGGGCGTTAATAACATCTTTTATAATTATTACCGTCTATTATTTAATATTATTTAATATATTTAGTTACTATATACAAAACCTTTTGATAAAACTCCCGTTGCGGTTAAGATAAACAACTTTCATTCATTTTTCAACGGCAAAAGATAAAGATACCACTTGCCCATTGCGTAAAACTTGTAAATCAACCCGATTGGCCGTCGCCAGTTGTGGCACAACTCCCAAGCTTTTGAGCGGAGAATCCAGTTTCACGCCATTAATACTGGTGAGTATGTCACCAGATTGTAAATCAAACTGTGATAACAGGGTTGCATCTTTACGAGGCCTAAGGCGATACCCCACGAAACGTCCATTTTTTTTCACCGGGGAAATTCGTATCAATTTCGTTAACTGGTTCGGGTTAGTCCGTAATTGGCGTTGATATTGACCCAATAATTTCCCCGGCGTGTTGTTGGCATTGGGGAGTATTGGCGTATTTTTTGCATTACTTTTTTCCTGATTAGAAAGTAATTTCTCAGCGAGAGTGTCTTTTTCGCCCACCAGTTGCAAGGTTTCTTGTCGCCCATTTCTAAGCAAAATCACTTGCTTAGCAGAAATTTGATGGACTACCGCACCACCTGGCAAGGAATCGCCCACGCGATAAGTATCACTTTTACCATCAGTAGCTGAGACAATCGCAAATGAATTGTCAGGCTCTGAGCTATAATAAATACCATGCAATTTTAAATTCAGTTTGGTTTTCGGCAATGTTTTGGCAATTTGTTGCCTTGCCGCTTGCGTGGTTAGATGAGATTTACCAAACAAATGGGCTTCCAGTAGGGGCGAAATATTGAGCGTAGGACGAAAAACTTGCGCTGGCTCAGTCACCAGATGAGGGCGGATATTTGGACTGTTCAGTTTAAGGGGCGCACCCAGTAACAGTTGCACCGTGCTGTATCCAAGCATCGCCGCCAGCACAATATTGATAATCACACTCCACCGTGCCGAGAAGACGAAACTCATCAACTGACTCATATTGTTTAGCCTAAATTAATGAAAAATGATTCTGAAAAAGGGTTATTTTCCTAACATAACGATTTTTTTGAAACTATTCATTTTTTTCTTTGGTAAAGATAGTATTTTATACTATAATTTTAATACTAACACCAAATAAACAAAATGTTAGGTAGTGCGAGGGGCTTGCAAAACTCTGACCGTGCAACTAAAAATCAATAACTTACCGTTATTATGTCGTCATAAGTTATTGTTTTTCCGTAATGGCTCAATAGTTTTGCAAGAGGCTCGTACTAAAAAATTTTCTCTAAAAAACCTTCAGTGTTTCAAAAACAGGTCTGATTTATACCGGCTGATCGTCCGGTCATTTGTTTAAATTTTGGTATATTTATTCTTGATTTTTAACAACTGAAAACAATTTTTTCCAATTTCCAATTTCCAATTTTCAATTTCCAATTTCTAATTTCCAATTTCTAATTTCCAATTTCTAATTTCCAATTTCCAATCTCCAAAATACTCTAACTTCAACCGGAGCCTATCCCATGAAAAAACACATTTCATTAGGGCTTATGGTGATATCAATCTACGCGATATCATCCATCGCTTATGCTGACTTATATTACGGATACTCTTTTGAATCTGAGAAATCAGAACCACCAAAGAGCCAGGAAACCACTCCCTCTACTCCCCCGGCTGAAAAAACATCCAGCAGTCAGGAGACTTCCCCGGCTGACAGTTCAACCGGTACGGCCGACTCTTCCCTAACAGACACTCAACGCGACGAAGAGGTTACCACTCCTGGCGATAATGTCACCACCGAGACTAACGACAACATAACCAACAGCGACGAGACTGAAGAAACCAACCTGGGCGAAAATGTCACCGTTCCAACTGATCAGAACACCGCCGATAGTGAAAATGACAACGTTGCCAACAGCAGCGGCGATACAGATCAAACCAACCAGGCTGAGAATAGCACGGCTGAAGTCAACGATAATCCCCCCATTGGCAACGCCGATCAAACTCCGGAAAGCAATGACATCACAACCAGCCCCGAATTATCTTCGGGCAATAACGAAACCAATACGGATTTAAACTGGTTATCCCCCACTGAGGACGACCAAATTCAAATCAAAACCCTTCCCAATACAGTCGCACTCATCGACATCAGTGACAATTACGATCCGACCAGCAAACAAAAACTCAGTATCAATTGCTCGGCCAATAGCGAAGTCGTTGATAATGGGGATGGCACCCTGAACTACCTTCCCAAATCCCATTTTATCGGCGGGGTTGACACCTTTAGTTACACCGTCACTGAGAGAAGAAAACAGTCTACCTTTACCGTCAAGGTTGAGGTTGACAGAAATCGGCAACCGATACCGGCAACGGAGTGTAAAGTCTACTTGGTTCACGATCAAGCGGACAAAGATTCACAATTGTTGACCATTAAACCAGAAGGACAATACACAGTGACTCCGCTAGGTACCCAGCATAACGGCCTTAACATAGAAAGCATGGAAATTCATCCCGTTAGCCGGCAACTGTATGCCGCGTCTGGTCCGAATACTTCCAGTCTCAATGGCACTCTGTATCTGGTCAATCCCTACACCGGCACCCTAACAAAGGAATTTGATACCGGTTTCAATAACTTGACGGCCTTAGCTTTTCGTCCCAATGGTACTCTCTGGGCTTGGTCAGGTGCCGGGGCCAAAAAACCGTTAAAAACGGCCGGAAAATGGTCAAAAAAAGGCGGGATTATACAGATTGATCTCGACAACAAGGAAAGCCACTTACTCGTTCCATCACCCTGGAACAAGGAACGTCAAATTGAAAGCTTAGCTTGGAGTTCCGACGGAACCGTGCTGTATGGCAGCGAAGTGTTCGAGGAACCTAACCAAAAGAATGCCAACAAGACCAAAACCGTTTTCAGCAGCCGTTTATGGGAATTTGCTTTTTATGGTGATCTCTTATTATCCTTTGAACATAAATGCCACCTACCCGGCGATAAAGTAGAAGGATTAGAAACACTGCTAGATGGCATGTTACTGATGACCATTCATGATGACGATACCCTGTATTTATTCGATCCAAAAACGTGTATCAAAACGCCAATGGCCACAGCAACCCCATATTCTGATATAGAATCCATTGCTTGGCCGTTAAATTGTCAAGCGTCGTCTAACCCTGCCAACAATTGGGAAATTATCTCAGATAGCTCCGAACAAGAACAAGTGTTTTGCGACAAAAAACCACAGTGGCTGACAAAAACGGGAGTCGTGAATATCTCCGGGCAAAACAGCAGTGCCTATATCGAAACCTATTGGCAAGTCATCTCTCCCCAACTGGCACCTTGTCCAAAAACCAAATATAACTCCAAGTATTCTATCTGGGAGATGCCCAACCAACCGTCAGCAGCTTCGTGTTCATCGGCCCAATATCAATCACAGTATTTGACTCAAGCGACTGATTGCAATCAGATCACCTATCAATCACAACTCATCGTCGCTAACGATAAGACTGACTTAAGCAAAACGAAATTCCGCATCAAAGGCTGGTGGCCTGGCATTCCAAAAGATGCTGATGAAAACACTCTGGTAGAAGTCCGTTACGGCATCAATATCTATGATCGAGATCGGAATCCGCTCTCGGTTGATGAAATAACTCAAACCCTATTAGGGGGGCCGAGTCTATGTCCAAAAAACACTGGAGTAACCAATACGGCCAATAAACCAGCCCAACGCAAAAACGACAAACCGGCCAAAACCAACGCTAAAAGCAACACCAATGCCAAAGGCAACGGCAACACCAACAAAGGTAATGCTAATGCGAAAGACAACGGCAACGCCAACAAAGGCAATGCGAAAGCTAATGCCAACAAAGGCAATGCCAACAAAGGTAATGCCAAAGGTAATGCCAACAAAGGTAATGCCAAAGGCAACGCCAACAAAGGCAATGCGAAAGCTAATGCCAACAAAGGCAACGCCAACAAAGGTAATGCGAAAGGTAATGCGAAAGGCAACGCCAACAAAGGTAATGCGAAAGGTAATGCGAAAGGCAACGCCAACAAAGGT
>Ga0233403_10000352_pt1 | contig 21772 bp, 23 predicted proteins | sample Na_oxic_1_MG_FD_179866 | JGI IMG/M metagenome (GOLD analysis project Ga0233403, IMG submission 179866) | Seawater microbial communities from Saanich Inlet, British Columbia, Canada - Na_oxic_1_MG | ecosystem: Environmental > Aquatic > Marine > Inlet | place: Canada: British Columbia | collected...
CATTTGTTTTTCGATTTCTTTAGAATAAAATTCAATCATTTTTTGGTTTCATATATGTGGTTTGTTTTGTTGATGCTACCACATTAATATTTTAGTTGTCGAATTTATTTTATGCACGTTCCTAAGCGAGCAATGAAGATTCATTTACTGCGGATCGATCATGACACCGATCAGGAATTCCGTCAATGGATAAATGAAGGTCCTGACACTGGTTATCCGGGATTTCCGCTAGAGCAGCTAAACCAGTGTGATATTGTTGCAACAGTACCTATATTTCTTCCTTAGGAATGGTCACGAAATAACTAAAAACCTGACAGGTTTCCAAAACCTGTCAGGTTTAGCGTGTGAAATTATTTTTCTGAAAAACTATAGATAAATTCATAAAGGGCAGACACGTAGGTTTGCCCCTACAATACGTTTATTTTTTATGACATTCCTAGAAATTTTTACAATATTTCTATCAATACATTGGTCGCTCATTAGCGTTTACGCGCTATTGGGTTGGACCTCTTTTTTACTATATAAAGTCAAACAAGAAGGCAAAAGAGCAACATACGTTGAATTGGTCATTGTGAGTAAAGCCTCCCAATCCGTCAAACATTCATTATTTGAATGTATAAAATATCATTTGATGGAATTTGGCTGTAATATAAATATCAATATTGTTATAGATGAAGGAAGCGATTTAGAAGCAGCCATCAAATTGTTTGTCAAGACAAAAATGGCATGCCGACTTATCATAGTTCCCAAGACGTTTACATGCAAAGCCATTGCTAAAGGACGAGCCATCGAATACTTCATTAGACGTTATGTTGACCAAGATAAATGGTATGCCTTTATAGATGACGATAACAAAGTCATGTCCGATGATTTTCTTTACGAAATACCCCATTACGAACGAAAAGGCTACGTTTGTGCCAACGGTATTTTAAAACCTAGAATGGGCCGTTCTAAAATCTCTTTCATTGCAGATCACCTCAGATGGTTTGATGATTTGAGTCTTTTCAGATTTGGAACGGGATTACTGGGTTCTGCAATTAATGGGATACATGGCGAGTTATTATTATGTAAAGGTCATATTCTGAAAGAGGTGTCATTCAATAGATATACCGTTACAGAGGACTTCGCCTTTGCAAGAGAATTAGTCAAAAAAGGATATAAGTTTTGGCAATCGAAAACCGTTATTTCAATTTTATCGCCTCACAGCTTCATAGACTTTATTAACCAAAGAAATCGGTGGTATAAAGGGTTAGAAAAGGATGTGATAAAGTCTGAATGGAAAACCCTACTCTTCGCGGGTGTAAGAATCGCAATATGGAAAATCAGCATTTTTGGTTCATGGTTGCTATTTCCTTTATGGTTCTTTGTTGAACTGCCAACGTTTATCAAATGGTTTTGCATCTTTGGTGCATTGCATTATTATACAGCGTACATCTTTGGAGTCATGAACTTAAAAGAAAAGTGGATTTATAAATGGCCGTTTTTCTTGTTGATACCGTGGTATTCAATACTAGAAGCCATCCCCCCTCATTACAAAGCAAAACAGAAAGGATTTCTTGTCATTGAAAAATAAGGAACCAAACCCAATATTGTGCTATACTGCACACGGTTACAAATTAGACTTTTATGTAGGGTGGGCAACGTTGTTGCCCACCGAGATGGCTACTCTATGCACACAACTCGCAAAGTATGGTAGGTCGGGTTAGCTTATCAAGCGCAGCGTGATAACGTAACCCGACATTTACCTTACGAAATAGCCCTTTGTCGGGTTACGTTTTTTTTGCGGCGCAAAAAAATCTAACCCGACCTACTTGGCTACTTGGCTTTGTCGGGTTACGTTTTTTTGTTTGCTACAAAATCTAACCTGACCTACTTGGCTACTTGGCTTAGAGAGTTATGTGCATAGAGTAGCCGAGATGGTGGGCAAAGACTTTGCCCTACTGCACACAGTTACAAATTAGACTTTTATGTAGGGTGGGCAACGTCTTTTTGTTGCCCACCGAGATGGTGGGCAAAAAAAGGACTTTGCCCACCCTACTACTACAAAATACCTGAAAACAAATGAACAAAAATATCTTATGCCATTTTTTAATTTGAAGAGTTTATTTTCCGACTCGGAAGAGACATCTAATAGTGAGAAGGAAACATCCCCTCCTTCCGAAAAAACACTTGATAATGAGGCACTTCCTCCCATTATTGGACTAGATATGGTAGGGCGTGGGATTCGGTTAAAACCTCATCAAGTTTATGAATTAAAAGAGGTTCTTTTGAAAAGAACCAAACACAACCAGATTTTTCACGCCATCGAAACGGGACAAAACTATTTGGTACCGGCTGATGGGTACGCCGTGGATGCAAGCCATCCGCTCCCAACGGACCAATACCGGATTATTATTGAAGATTCATGGGAAGAATTTGATAAACATTTTAAGATTGATAGCAACGAAGCTACTAGCCATCACGTTTTTAGTGTAGAGGTCAGAATGGGGCAGACTAAACAATTGCATTCTGAGGAAGATTCTTACTATGCAGCGAAAACCTTTTTCATTCCCTTTTGGACGCTTTATTTGCCTAATGTGACCGGATTGTCCGAGCAACTCAATTTTACACTTCCATTGCCCTTTCAATATAAGCATAGAAATGAATATGAGAAATTCTTTGAGCGGTATGGTACTCATTACATTAAAAGAGCATGGATTGGTGGCAAAGCTATGCTAGCTTTTGCCATTGCTAAGACAGCAATAACAAAACCAGAACTGCGAAAAGTGCTTAACGCTTGCTGTGTTACGAAGAGTGACGCTTTAGATGCCAATGTGAAAAAGATGCTCAAAAAATTACACCAAGAATCTGAGTGTGTAGTATTAGGGCAAGGAGGGAATCCCGTTAAACTTGGTGCGCTGAGATCACTTCAAGAAAGCAGTTATAATGATTGGTTGGAAGCACTCAAAGAAAATCCCAAAGTCGTCGAATTTGAAGTCGCCGGTATTTGGACCCTCATTAATGATGAGGAAAAAGCGAAGGCACTTTTGGAAGCTTATAAAGCGATAACAACTTTCATTCATTTATCGGCGGTACTCCGTTTTGACGAACAACAGGTGCTTTTTATCCGGGGTAAAGAATATACTTGCTATAATATGGAAAGACGCAAGACTGGAGAATCTAAATCCATCATTGAGATTTGGCCAGCACTGTTAGAAATACCGGGATTTGATGCGGTGGATACGGCAATCCAAATGAAATCATCTGATGGGAAAGACCTCAGTAACAAGCTATTTCTTTTCAAAGGTAATCAATGTGTTCGCTTGGATATTGAGACAAACCAAGTTGAGGATGGCTATCCCAAGCCTATTGCAGAGGAATGGCCCGGCGTGACCTTTGAGCGGATTGATGCAATATTACCGGTGGATTTTGAAACAATTTATTTCTTTATGGAAAAACAGTATATTCGCTATAATCCGCTCAAACATCAGGTTGACCCCGGTTATCCCCAGCAGATTAGCGCAAAGTGGAATGGTATCACTTTTGATAAGATTGATGCGGCATTTCTTCGGGAAGACGGAAGGGCCTACCTTTTTAGAAGAGATGAATATATTCTCTATGATACTGTCAAGCATTGTACTGAGTGGGTATATCCCAAATTTCTGGTGGGCAACTATATAGAAGACTGGAATTTATTTTGATTGAGTAATTCTTTAATTAGGCCTGACACTTGATGATCAAGTTTTTTCGTCTTGAAAACAACAATAACTACAAGGATTACAAAAAAAGTCACGTCCAAATCTAAAGGTTTGGACTCCAAAAAAATATAAGAAAGGATTACCAAAAAAATCACGTCCAAATCTAAAGGTTTGGACTCCAAAAAAATATAAGAAAGGATTACCCAAAAAATCACGTCCAAATCTAAAGGTTTGGACTCCAAAAAAATATAAGAAAGGAATACCAAAAAAATCACGTCCAAATCTAAAGGTTTGGACTCCAAAAAAATATAAGAAAGGATTACCAAAAAAATCACGTCCAAATCTAAAGGTTTGGACTCCAAAAAAATATAAGAAAGGATTACCAAAAAAATCACGTCCAAATCTAAAGGTTTGGACTCCAAAAAATACTAAAGGTTTGGACTCCAAAAAATATTAATACTTATGCTTCAGTACTTAACTACAAGGATTGTATATAAGAAAGGATTGGTTCGAGCTTTATACTCGGTTTTAATCCCTTTTTTATATACAATCGCTTTCCGTTATTGTGGTTTTTAAATCCTTTTTTATATACAATCCTTGTAGTTATTATTTGGGATAACGAGAAAACTTGATCATCAAGTGACCGGTTTTTAAAACCGGTTCTGTCGTTTCTTAGAGGAAAGCATTAAATGGCACAAATAAAAACGAAAACCGATAGGGCCAACGAAATTGTCAAAAGACATACCGTTGGCTCAGTCTTTGTAGGCTTAGTGCCTTTGCCATGGGTGGATCTGGTTGTGTTATCAGGCATCCAAATAGATATGCTACGCAGTCTAGCTGGTCTATATAATATTGAGTTTTCACAACATCGTGGGAAGTCATTGATAGCGGCGTTGATAGGTGGAACTGCTCCCGTATCGTTTTCCAGCAATGTCTTCAGTTGGGTAAAAACCATACCGGTTTATGGACAACTGATGGGCATGGCTAGTATGTCCGTTTTTGCTGGTGCTTCTACTTATGCCGTTGGAAAGGTATTTATTCAACACTTTGAATCTGGTGGCACTTTTCTGACGTTCGAGCCTCAAAAAGTGGCTGACTATTATGCTCAACAATTCGATCTTGGAAAGGAAAAAGTCGAAAAAGACGGTTTTGGGATAAAACCTTAAATCCGAATCATCTTGTCTGGTGTAGCCGGGCAACCATAAAGGATTGCCCCTACTTTGTATGTTGTAGGAGCAATCCCTTTAGGTATTAAAGAAATCCGATTTTTTCAAAAAATCGGATTTCTAACTCTAAAAATCGGGGGAAATTTAACACCCCAGTGAACCACTCGTATTTTTGCCGTAGGGCGAACCTTTGTTATCGCTTTGGCTTAACTGTTACCGAAAAATTAGCATTTAAATGAATTTGACAGAGCAAAAATCTCCAAAAGTTGGTTTTATTTCCCTTGGTTGCCCAAAAGCCACGGTGGATTCGGAACGCATCCTCACCCAATTGCGTAGCGAGGGTTATTTGATAAGCCCCAACTATGAAGATGCTAACCTCGTAGTGGTGAATACTTGTGGTTTTATTGATGAAGCCATAGATGAGTCTTTGGAGGCAATTGGTGAGGCAATAGCAGAAAATGGTAAGGTTATTGTCACTGGTTGTTTGGGAGCGCGTGCCGATGTTATCAAAGCAAATTATCCGCAGGTATTAGCAATAACCGCTCCAAATGCTTTGGATGAAGTAATGGCTGCAATCCATGCGGAACTTCCACCTCAACATGAGCCCCACCCAGTTTCTCCTACTGGTATTAAACTTACTCCACCTCACTATGCTTATCTTAAAATAGCGGAAGGTTGTAATCATAAATGTAGCTTCTGTATTATTCCTTCTATGCGTGGGCATTTAGTAAGCCGCCCTATTGGTGAGATATTAGACGAAGCTGAACGTCTGGTTAGAGCCGGTACTCAGGAATTATTAATCGTTTCTCAGGATACGGCTGCCTACGGTGTCGATAGTAAATATCGCCTTGATTTTTGGCAGGGGCACCCACTAAAAACCAACATTATTGAATTGGCTCGCCATTTGGGAAATATCGGAGCATGGGTACGATTGCATTATATTTATCCCTATCCTCATGTTGATCGCTTGGTTGAATTGATGGCTGATGGTTTGGTGCTACCCTATTTAGACATACCATTGCAACATGCAACTCCAACTATTCTCAAAGCTATGCGTCGCCCGGCGGATAGTGAAGATATGTTACGCCGTATCGGTTACTGGCGCGACATTTGTCCCAATATTACTTTGCGTAGTACCTTTATTGTCGGTTTTCCCGGTGAAACAGAAACGGATTTTGAACAATTATTGGCTTTTATTCAAAAGGCACGTTTGGATCGAGTCGGTGCTTTTGCTTATTCAGCGGTAGAAGGCGCGGCTGCCAATACCCTACCCGGAGCCGTGTCAGCAGAAATAAAAGAGGAACGTTTAGCACGATTCATGGCAAGCCAAAGTGCGATAAGTGCGGACAAACTCCAAGTCCGGGTAGGACAAACAGTGACAGTGTTAATAGATGAAGTAACGCCGGAATTTATCCATGCCCGTAGCAGAGCCGAAGCCCCGGAAATAGACGGTATAGTATTGATTGAAGCTACACCAACATTGGATTTAATGCCGGGTGATTTTGTTGAGGTTACAATTACCGGAGCAGATGAGCATGATTTATTTGCAAAATTGCCAATTAAGTACTGAGGCACAAATTATCGAATATTCTGGAGTCCAAACCTTCAGATTTGGCACACACATGATAATTTAGTCACGTCCAAATCTAAAGGTTTGGACTCCAAAAAGTACTAAAACTTATGCTTCAGTACTTATGAGTAATTCTACTTTATCAGATTTCATGTAGGGACCCTTTCGCTGTCGCGTATCCACCTGATTAACCAATACTTTTTGTGGACGCGCTGCTTTATCCACCCTACAACTGCCACCCGACACGAAATATGACAAAGCCAAATCTGAAGGTTTGGACTCCATAATATTCCAAATATGACAAAGCCAAATTTGAAGGTTTGGATTCCATAATATTAAAGCCAAATCTGAAGGTTTGGACTCCATAATATTAAAGCCAAATCTAAAGGTTTGGACTCCATAATATTCCATTAACCATCCGGATGTGCCGGTAAAATAACGGTAAAATAAGTCCGTTCCTCATCAAACTCATAACGTGGTGGTGGGGAATTATTGTTTGCCATTGCTAGAAATACTTTGCGTATCCCAGTACCGCGTGCTTCTGCCAATCTTAATTCTTTCAACATTTCACCAATACGACGATTCCTCGCCGGTACGGCTGGCACTTTCTGTTGTTCAAAATGGTTTTTTTGCAAACCCGGCATTGGCCCCGGATAGCTTGTGATTTCAATACGATCCGAATAAATGTAAACCTTAGTGGGTTCTTGGATACCCTCATAACTACGATGATACACCGCATTAACAACGGTTTCCTTTATGGCTGATAAGGGAAAACTAACCCATCTGCTGGCTTCACAACGATCATCACGTTTTTTAACATAAGTGGTTGAAAAATGTTCTAAATGGTTCACACAGTCTTTAATTTGTTTAGGCAATGGCCCACGAAATGTCCATTCTTGCAACACATTACCGCTCTCATCCGGAAAATGTACCACTTCTATACGTGCGCCCCGAAATGCGATTTCCGGATCATCCATAAAAAATAACAAAGCGATATTCTTAGGCACTTCGTGACCATTAGTTTTGGCGGTTAGCCATAATTTACGATAGATTTTATAATCATCAGTTTCCTCAAGAAGCCCACTACTCACGTCAGATAAAAATTCACGTACTAAAGTCGATCTTAAATTGTTGACCGTAAATTGGTAAGCTCGACGATCATCAAAAGGGATTTTGGCACACATATTCAGTAAATCGGTGAGCCACTGACCTTTCGCCTCTATGGTTTCAGAACCTTCGCGTATATAATAGGCCCGTTGCCGGTTCGATCCGGTTGGGGCTTGGTGAGGACGGGCATCACTTCCCGGCACCCAAACTACCAAGATATGTTTACCATCAACTACCTCCGGGGATAGTCTAAATTGCACTTTGGGTTCCAATTTTTTGCTATTGCCCCTTATCCATTTTTGGGCTATGTTAAGTATTTTAGGAGTGAGTCCCAACGGTGGTAGTGCAGCAATCCCCTCTTTTTCGCCCACGCCAACCACAATATAACCGCCATTAACATTATAAAAGTCATTGGCAAAAGCACAAATCGTTTTCAGCACTTGCACCCCAGTAGTTTTTTCGTTCCAAGATTGTTTCAGTTCAACCCGTGCCGACTCAACACCTTGAAAGTGCAGTAAATCATCAATATTGATAGGTAAGCTAGATATCATTAGTTTGAGCCTCTATTTTCTCCATAATTTTTAATTTGCATTCATGTTACAATACCTTCGCCAATGTCAAAATTTGTTGTTTCGGGAATGAGGTACGATTTCCCGAAACCCAGTAATATCGGGGTTTAGGGAAATCCGCTTCGCTCCATTCCCGAAACAAATATCAAATTGGCGAAGGTATTGATGTTATTTTCCAGAGTATTGAGAAATCCGATTTTTTGAAAAAATCGGATTTCTTGAGCCCGTTATTAACCATCAACCATTAACCATTAAATTATGCGATTTATTACCGCAGTTGAATATATTTTCGTGCTGACATTATTAGTTTTTTTAGGAGCTTGTCAAGAACACAAGCAAGTCGAAACCATTGCTAACCCGCCACCGGCTATGCCAGTGGTTAAAGTCCCCAAAAAAGGAGTCCGTACCTTTCCAGTCACCGAATATGTGCCGCTTAATCAGTGGATACCGCTGAAAAGAAATTTGGACACGTTTGGATTTTACCAAGGAGTCGTTATTTTGCCTCATTATGTGCATTTTAAACATGATGTGGTGCCTATCACGTTTAAATTGAAAAGCCGCAAATCGGTGGCTCAGGTGTCTTTTGATATTTTTGGGGTTGACACTGGCTCGAAAACGCCATTGTTTGAAACCACCTTAACGCCTTCAGGCTCCGAAGATGGCTGGGTTTTGTACACTTATCAGTTGGACAGTAGAACGTTGGATACCAACAATTGGCCCGATGAACTTGGCGCGAGATTTTTCGTGAAGGATGGTATGGGAGCGGTGGCAACCTTTCGATATGTGCAAGCAGAGGCGGTGTTGAGCCAAATTGAGCCGGGGCGTTATGTGGATGAACGTCTCGTATTCCCAACTCAATTTACGCAGATTCGCTCGCCGGGGCGCTATAAAATACATTGTTTCTTGTTTGCTCAAGACGGACACCCAATCGCCCAATCCGTTTCTCGCGGAAAATTGGGAGAAAAGGACAACATAGATATTGTTTTTGATCAAACGGTGATTGGTGCCGGCTTAGAAAACGCGAAGGTGCGTGGTTGTGTCGTTAAAAAAACCAATCCGCCCGGCGTTGCCACGACTTATGGACGAGTGGATGAAAATGCCTATCGTTTTTAATGATAACGATTGGTTCAGTGGAGTCCAAAGCTGAAGCTTTGGACTCCAAGTACATGTTTCCTCGTTCCCAACGTCGGGTGCATTCCCATTTTCACGGTGGTTTAGTTCCATAGGTGAAACCTATGGAACTGGTAAAACTCGCAACGCTTGGAACCGGATTATTTTTTAAAGGAACCACAACATGTTAATAGATTTTCGTTTTGAATATTGGATAGAAGATAATTGGTATGTGGGGCATCTTAAAGATGTGCCAGGTGTTTTTAGTCAAGGTGAAACCCTCGAAGAATTACAGGAAAATATCAAAGACGCTTACTATATGATGAGAGCCGGTGATGAAACGGATTTTCGTGAGCCCAATTCTCACCTAACAAAGATAGGTATTGAAGTGTGAAACGAGGAAACTTTATCCGAGGATTAGTTAATGCTGGTTGTTATCTCAAGCGACACGGAGGTAGACATGACATCTATGCCAATCCACATAATGGTAAACAAGCCCCCGTTCCCCGTCATCCCGAAATTAAAGAGATGTTGGTAAACAAGATAAAAAGGCAATTGGGTATTTAGCAAGATTAAGGGATTGACCGGATTTTTCGGCTTTAAGGTTTATCCGGTTAATCTGTCTGAACAAGATTACACAGATTAAAAGATTGACAGGATAGATAATCCGGTTTATTACCCAATCCGTTTAATCTTGTTCAAAAGCTTTTTATTCTGTTAATTCTAAAATTGCAGCAAATTCTGATTAGGACAATTAAATAATTTTCAGCAATTAGCTATACTCAACTAAGATAAGGGTTTTTAATGAACGCATTAAGTTTACAGGAAGCATCGACTAACCTGCCAAATATCATAGCAGAAACGATCAAAAATAGTGATGAAACGCTAATCGTTTCTGAGCATGGTGCGGTTATTATGATAGACAAAGACTATTGGGAAGAAGTCCAGGAAACTTTACGTTTACTCCGTGACAAGAAATCACTCGCAGCCCTGCTAGAAGGACATCGGCAACGAGATCAAGGTATTATCCCCCAAGGCAAGACAATTGATGAGGTATTTAATGACTTATAAAATTAATATCTTGCCCAATGCCGAAGAAGATTTGGATTGGTTTAGAAACAAGTCCAAAAAAGATTATCTCAAATGTTTTGATCTTGTCAGAGCCGCCGCTATCAATCCGAGAAGTGGGATCGGAAAACCAGAACGACTCAAATATTTTGATAAAGAAGTGTATAGCCGGCGGGTTAATCATAAAGACCGGATGATTTATACCATTTATGAAAATGAACAAGTCATTGAGATTTCATCGTTGAAAGGACATTATTAGATATTTTCGTTCCGAAACGCATCGAACAATTCAGTCTGAATCAGGATGTGCCTGATTAAAAAATTGACCGGATTTTTCGGCTTTAAGGTTTATCCGGTTAATCCTGAAGTTAATCATTGATAATACCGTTTTCACCGGCAACCGCAAAGGCAACTATGACATCTCAAAACTAATCCGGTCAATCCCCTTTTCCTAAGTACTAAACTTGTTGTGTAGTATTCAAAGTTGCTGGCATTATGATAACCTGAAACGTTATGGACTGGGTTGCAAACCCCGTCCAGCCAAAGGTAAGTACCGAAGCACAAGTTTTCAGGTATTTTGTAGGGTGGGCAAAGTCCTTTTTTTGCCATCTTGGTGGGCAACAAAAAGACGTGGGGAGTCCTACAAAAAATCCATAATACCTGAAAATTTATGGTTCAGTACTTACGGAAACTTGCGCGTGCCTGCACTAGTAGTCTTCACATTTTAGAGGATACATCAAACGACAGTGTGTACTGATAGATAGCGCAAAAATACCATCACCACCATCACTATGCTTCGGCTTGGTTATTTGGACATAATATAGGCCCATTGCGTATGGTGTGAACTTAGTATAAGCAATACTGTGACTTTGGATTGGCTCGGCTATTGCCATCAATTCTTTTATTTCGCTGCGATATAAAACCAGCCGTGTCTTGATTGGAGAATCACCATAAGCATAGAGACTGTGAGTTTGTATATGTAGCGGAATGTTGAGATCATCTGCTTCGATACGAAACCGGAACCAAGCCCCATCACTCTTATTGGCTGTCAGTTCTCCCCATACTTTGTTGGCCCAAAAATATTCGTTTGAATATTCAGTTTTGTGTTTGCCTATAACTTTGATCTCGTTACGAGAAGCAATACCAGTGACCTCAAATTGTCCTTTATCAGAGGTTACATTAAACGGCGCAATTTCTGTGTTTTCACCGAACATTGACTTTGCTGGACTGGTTGCACTGGAAATGGCTGTTACTTTAAATGTATAAATGCCATCAATGCTAAAGTCTGTTAGTACTCCAGAATACAAACCGTCATTTGGCATATAATCTCCCTTTCTGCCATCATCACGCAATGAAACGGTAACGCTTTTACCGTCCGGCATATCTACTTTGGCGGTTACTTGTAAATTTGAGAGATGCCAATAATCAGAAGACACTGAAGCAAGTATGGCTACTGGTTGCGGATATAAACCATCATACAAAATATCGGTTATAACGCGAGGCTCGTCAAAATTTTTCGGTTTCTCGCTAACCGGACTTGTGTCAGCTTTCTCTTTCATTTTTAAGTCAGCCGACTTCGTGTTTTCAACTTCAGCAGCATCAATCCTGCCAGCTTGTGCGTATGTTGTTACCAATAACAACATGATTATTGCTAAAAAAAGTTTTTTGTACATAAGTGTTAAACCTATTTGTGGTTAGGAGCGAACGATAAATTAAACTTGAGAATTATAACAAATTTTGGGTCAAATGTCGTAGCGACTAACTTACATGTCAATCCCTTCCGAGAGAAAAAAACCATCATTTGCGGTTCCCTCATAAAATTCATTACAATTAGAAGTTATCAGTCGGCATAATATGGTGTCCAATTAGGGGGAGCTACGAGTTTCTTGGGTGGCTTGAGACGAGAGGCATAGTCGATAACCGCTTTCATATCTTTTTCCGTAAAGTTTTTGATTTGTCTTACCATTTCAGGATTAGCGTTGCGCCGCTTACCATTACGAATCCACTCAAAGTGACGTAGCATGTACTTATAATGTTGTCCATGGATACGCGGGTAGAAATTTTCAGCACTGCCCTCGCCATTTTCACAATGACACTTGACACAATTTTCTTTGTATAGCTTTTTACCGTATGCTAAATCATCTCCCGCTCCAACGCCATTGTTGGGATTCATGAGCAGTTTTTGGGCGAGATAACCGGTGGTATCAGCAAGTGCTTGGGATTCCCCTATTATGGATAACGGACTGAAATAGCCGTAGCTGCCGTAGTCGCACACAAAAGGAGGGTGGTGCTGGCGGTTTCCCACCAAAAAATCTGCCAATTGCCTGATAAGCACCGAGCGATGTTGCCCGGCTATTTGAGGAAAAGTACCATCTTGTCTTCCCCAACCTTCCCCCAAATGACAGGCAGCACAAACTTCATAGATATCAAAACCGTTTTTCAAGTTTGGCTTTAAACTCAGTGCTTTCTTTATATATAGGGGTATTTCCCAATCTTCAGGCTTTACTAAGTTTTTGGCATCACCGGTAACCGTCTTTGGATTATTTTCCGATGATATGTTGTTACTAGCAATGGCTATCTCGTTACCAGTTCCAGCTACAGCATTACCTATTATCATACCAATCACAAGCATTAGAACGTATGACAATGATTTCATTGAATAATACCTTTTTTGAGTCTATAGTAGATTATGCAGAATGGTGTAATAAAATTTTACCCACTTTACCAGATAAACAAAAAAATATTTGGAGTCAAACCGTAAAGCGTTTTGGAACAGAGGTTTTAAGTTTCCACCGATTTCATCGGTGGCTATTCATATTTAACCCCTTCGGGGTTTCCTCTTTTGAAAATTTCTAACTAAAATCAATACCTTCGCCAATTTGATATTTGTTTCGTTCATTGCGCGAAGCGGATTTCCCGAAACTATTATATTACTTGGGTTTCGGGAAATCGTACCTCATTCCCTTCACCCCAAATTCTGGCATTGGCGAAGGTATTGTAAAATGCAATCTTTGTAGTTATTGTATGCTTTATTCGTTTATCCACGTAATCCGTTGTACTCATGGTTTTGTTTTTATTCTGTCAATTGATATAGCATGGAAAATTATGTATCAAGAACTTTTTAAAGCTTTCGAGAATGTGAAAAATCTTGGTGGTAAAGCTTGGGAACATGCAGTGGCTATTGACTTTTTTCACAGTAGTTGCATTCAAGATTGTTCTATTCACTGTTTCCATTATCAACAAATGTTTGAATGTTTTTTTAAACATGTTTTGGAGACGAAAAGCCAGTTTGGTGCTTATTCTAAATCACATCAACTCAATAAATTATTAGAGGAAGTGATTGGAGCTACCGCATTTAAAACGAACAAATCCAAATACCGAGGTGATTTAATTGCCATTACCGTTTGTGCGGAAGAATACAAATATAATTTTGACATTGATTGCCAAGGATATTTTGATAGCGTTGTTGTCTGCGATGAATTAATTAAAGAACTTATTGAATTTGAAAAAGAATAACCCGTTATAAAATGATGGGTTTGGGCTGTGAACGAAGTATCAAGATTTTTCGGTTTTAAGGTTTATCCGGTTAATCTGTCTGAACAAGATTACACAGATTAAAAAATTGACCGGATAGATAATCCGGTTCATCACCCAATCCGTTTAATCTTGTTCAAATTGTTTTTATTCTGTTAATTCTAAAATTGCAGCAAATTCTGATTCATACTAAATAACCCACTTATCCCTATCAATCATCGTACTTCATGAAAACAATGAACCTTATAACGACATCAACTCAAATAGAACAATTTCTTTCTGAATTTAAAAATCTTGCGAGAACAAATGGTGTAAGATTCTGGCAACGACCAGAAAATATGAGTATGATGAACATGCTTGAGTTAACTGAGTCAGTTGTTACCAATGATATTTTACTTAATTTGACTGCTAAGGATTATTACGAAGGGCCAAAACATGAAGAAGGTCATTCTGATGCTTGGTCTTTCGGGCAAAATATTGAGGGCCAAAATGTCTATCTTAAATTAACAATTACTGAGAAAAAGAAAAGAAAACGTGCTGAATGTATCTCTTTTCATGAACCAACACAGCCCTTATCTTATCCCCATCGTTAACCAATAACCATCATAAGTAAGTACTGAACCATAAATTTTCGGGTATTTTGCCACCGGCGTAAGTAAGCCAAATCGGTATGCCCCTACATACAATACCTAAACGTAGGGGCAATTCTTTGTGGTTGCCCTCCTGAAAATAAAATACCAGAAAATTTGTGGTTCAGTACATATGTACACTGACAAAGAGGTGACTTATGCAAGAATTGTGCTTTAACTGTGACTACGAAAAAGAGTTACAGCCAATTAGAGAACCTGTAATCATTACGGTGCGCGGCGAACCCATTCCCGCCACCAAAGAATTTTACCAATGCCCTAAATGTGAACACGCATTTACTAATAGTCTTGGACATGATGCCTTAGATGAAGCTTATCGTGAATATCGCCGTCGTCATAACCTGCTACAACCTGAAGAAATTCGCAATTGGCGTGAACAATATGGGTTAACTCAACAAGAACTCAGTACCTTACTCGGTTGGAAGGAAACAACTCTGAGCAAATACGAGAATGGTGCATTACAAGAAGAATCTCAAGACACCCTACTCAAATTTGCGCTGGAACCGATTAACTTATTACAACTGATAAAAAGGAAACCAGAGGCGGTGAGTTCGGATAAACCGGCAACCCTAATTGCACTCACGAATATCTCCAAAGCAAACAGCATAGAAGAGATTGCTAATTTTGGTAATACTCACAGCCTAGCCGATTATTGGGATCAAACTCATGAAGTTGAATTTGAAGTGAGGGCGAGACAAAGGCAACGTATCACATTGGCTCCCAAACTTTATGCCCAAGTTGAAAAAGAGGCACAGGTACGTGGTATCTCGTCTGAAACTTTAGTTCATTTGGGTTTGAATGAATGGTTAGCCAAAAATCACCAACATCATATATGCGAAGCGTAGCCAACGTATTTATAATTTCCCAATTCAGTCTGAATCAGGATTTGCAGGATTTGCAGGATTTGCAGGATTTGTCGGTTTTAAGATTTATCCGGTTAATCCTAAAATCTTGTTAATCCTGATTCAGACACACAAGAATTTACAGAATGGTTTGGCAGGGTTTGGTTTTTATTCTGAAAATTCTAAAATTGCAGCAAATTCTGATTCAGACAATTAAAGCCCCGGGCAAGACAATTGATGAGATATTTAATTTACCCGACAATGCTGACAGTGTGTAGGTTGCAAACCTGTCCAGCGACGGATATGTGCTACAATGAAAAAAGTACCAACTAGAGGATTAAAATTTAATGAAACATAATTTGCAATACTTAATATCCATAACTATATTTGCATTGGTATTTATGCCAATCAACACTTGTGTGCAAGCGGAAGAAACTGGGACAACTAATCTAGCCTCTTTAGAGGTAATAAGCAGTTGTCCGGCTCTGCTCACAGAATTGAAAGCAACCGCAATTGAGGAGATGGAACAGAAAGTAAATGTTAATCTCCAAAACGCAATCAAGTGGGGTTTGTGTGAAAGTCCCGTTTATTTTGATTTTGAATCTGATGATGCGGTTTCTGCTGATAGTGTTCAAAGCATAAATAGTGCAGGAGCTCTTCCACTAGCACCCCCTACTAGTGAGAGTGCCACGGAATACTCCGAGACTAACGTCCAAGTAGCCGGTGTTGATGAAGCGGACTTTCTCAAAAACGATGGCTCCTATATTTACATGTTGGCTAATGGTAAATTGCGGATTGTTGACGCATGGCCACCGGAACAAGCTACTGAGATTGCCGCCTTCGACGTTGAAGGTATTCCCAAAAAGTTGTTTGTGCATGACAACCGGGCTTTTATCTACTCATCTTTAGAACGCATTCGCCAAAATAATTATTACGGTAACTTTTTTTATTTCTCCAACCGTGATAAGGAATGCACTTACGGATATGATTGCGACTTCACCGGTGATGGACGGGAATTGAAGGTGACAGTTCTCGACATTTCTGATGTTACCAATCCGCGTCTGATTCGAGAGATGCACTTTTCTGGAGCCTATTTGAATTCTAGGCGCATTGGTAATGCGGTTTATTCGGTTGTCATTTTTCCAGAAGCTCAGATTACGGGGCTCAAATACGATCTTGATGATAGAGAGTGGACTAATCAAATGTGTCAAAGAGACGATCAATCGGCGGTGGAAATCACGGCAGAAATTACCGCAAAGTTTGAGGCGTTGAAAGCGGAAAACCGTGAACGTATCCAATCAGCAGACTTGAGTGAGTGGTTACCGTCGGTGAAAGATTTACGTTACAATGGAGTTCCTCCGCAAGAAAACGCATCACCATTTGCTAATTGTGACAATTTTTACCAATCCGGGCAAAAGGATGGCAAAAGTTTCTTAGCAATTATTTCCACTGAGATAAACGGTACCGCTCCCCTTAACGCTACCACGATTATAGGAAAACCGGGAGCCGTTTATGCTTCAACATCTGCTATGTATGTCGCATCGCGCCATTCCCAAAATCAGGTATGGACACCGTGGTTTTTTGCTGGGGATGTGAACATCGAAGAAGCCAGTACTATTCATAAGTTTAACTTGACTAATGAGCCACCCGCGTCGCAATATGCTGGGAGTGGCGTAGTCAAAGGGCGAGTACTCAATCAATTTTCGATGGATGAATTTAACGGCTTTTTCCGCCTCGCCACCACTAGTGGACATTTGCCGGATCCTAGAACTCATAGCACCATCTCTATTTTAGAGCAACAAGCCAATGAACTTGTAGTAGTGGGAAAAATAGATGAAATTGCTCCAACTGAAGATATACGTTCAGCGCGTTTCATGGGAGATAAGGGCTACATTGTCACGTTTAAGAAAACGGATCCATTATTTGTATTTGATCTCGCGGATCCTTACCAACCGAAGATTGCCGGTGAATTGAAAATTCCGGGTTTTTCAACCTATATGCACCGTCTGGATGCCAACCATTTGTTGACTATTGGTTATGACGCTGATGATCAAGGCGATTTTGCTTGGTTTACCGGTATCATGCTCCAAATATTCGATGTTACCGATATGACCAAACCGGCTTTAACTCATAAAGAAGTCATTGGCTCGCGTGGTTCCACTTCCGAAGCAGCTACCAATCATCTGGCTTTTAATTACTTTGGCTCCAAAGGCTTGTTGGCAATCCCAATGACAATTTGTGAGAAGGATAAATATTCCGACTATGGAGGTAGGTATGGTGATTTGATGACATTTAGTGGACTGCTAGTGTATAAAGTCAACGCCGATGATGGTTTTAAACTGGTTGGTGGAGTACCCCATATTGCCCCAGAAAGTCAGGACAACTACCGACGTGCTTGTTCTAACTGGTGGACACAATCAAATTCTTATGTCAAGCGTTCCATCTTTATGGATGATTACGTGTTTTCCATTACTGAAGACACTATTAAGGCTAATCGTATGTCGGCTCTCGGCACCGATGTATCAGTAGTATACTTTGCAGATAAGCCGGAATGCGATGCTTTTCATGTGGATTTATGCGCCGCCCCACCAGATTGTCAGGATACCAATGGCAACTGGAACGCCGATTCTTGCGTCTTACCTTTGTATTCGCCACGCCGCTCATCACATTCCTCAAACATTTGTATTGCCAGTTTTGATCCGGCAAGCGGTGATTTCAAAGTTCCATGTATCAATGTAGCTGCTAGTCAATACAGTGCGGATATGTTCATAAGTTCGTTATTGCCGATGCAGTTGATGCTTAATAGTGATATTGAGCCAGCAACGATTAGGTTTGCGACTCAAAATTGTGAGGTAGTTTATGAACCGGCGGTAGATACGGTGCGTATTCCTTGTATCAACAACTTAGGAGATACTCGGTTGTACTGGGCAGATTTTAATGTGGTGGCGAATACGCCATGGACGGTTGAATTGACAGATTTTGGTGCGGTTCAGTAATTAAGGTGGGTAACAAAAAGACGTTACCCACCCTACATTGATTTAGGAAACGTAAGGGTAACCACAAAGGATTACCCCTACAACACGCACGTTCCTAACCATTCATTAAACTTCTAGCAAACTTGCTAACAACTTTGGGACAAGAATAATTGTAACCACTCTTTAATTTAGCAAGATTGGCGCGTGTTTTTTGCCATAGTCGCACTTTTTTCTCAATGCGAGCACATCTTTTCTGGCGTTCATTCTCAACCCGTAGTACATACGGCTCTCTAGCCTTATCCTGCTTATGTTTGTGAATGTAACGAGTCAAACAATAAAACAACAGATAGTAGCATTTTATTCACAATCTAAAACTCTCCCGTAACGTATTAAAATTCAACAAATTGTTTTGATAGCCTTCTAACACCGTTCTTGAGCCGCCGATAGGTCGGCCTCCAAGATAAAGTTAGAATTAATTTACAGTTATTTGGTGAATAACAATAGACCGTGTCTACCCAGCTGATTTAACACAGATAGCTTATATTATTGTTTTCAACTTTAATGACTTTGCGTTTTTGCAATTTGGCAATAATTTTAGCTATATCAGCCTCAGAAATTCCTCCTTGAAATTGGAACATAGATGTTATCGAATTGATTAATGATTTCTTTTTAGCTGGCTTTAGTTTCAATATTCTTTCTATAACATATTCAATAGTATCAACTTCTTTCAAAGGAAGCTCTCCTTTAGCTTTTTTTGTATCAGTTTTTGGCTCTACTCGGTTTTGAGGGTTTGTATTTTCTTCCTCTTTTCTGGCTACCTGTATTAACAACTGAGCAAGGCGTAACTTATCTCTATAACTAAGCTGCTCACAAGCAAGTGCAATTACATCATAAGTCATTAAACTTTATTCTCTTCAATTTTTTGTAAGTCTAACACCGCTCTTCTCCCGCCGTTAAGGTCGGGAGCAAGGCAAAGTTAGCAGGTAAAGCAATGTGTAAACGAGCACTACCTACTAACACCGCTCTTCAGCCGCGCGGCTTTTTGCGTCGGCTGCAAGGCTTTGTTAGATTTAATTGTACTCTGCCTCAATTATTCATTACTTTTAAGGACACCTAATTTTATTAAACTATTAAACTTTTTTTGATACAGCTCAATCAACTGACTTCCTTGATTTGTAATTATTCTCAATTGAGGTGGAAACATACTCGCATGAAAAATTTTTATTTCACCTACATCAGCAACATGTTTCATATTGAGAGTTGTACATATTTTCTCACCCTCTTGGGTAACTGCTCGTGCAGATACTTCTAAAAAATAAATGTCGTTACGAGCTAAATCTACAAGAAGTTTTATGAATCCATTATATAACATCCTATATATAGGAGTCATTTTTTGGTATTCAGGTGACACAACAACTGATACTAAATGTAGGTAATAAAGTCCTGGCATATCATATGTTTGTATCCACTTTGGTTCTGTTACAAATTCTGAAAAAGACGGATTTAACGTATTTTCAAAAATCTCTTTTTTTAATAAGGGGACAGCTCCAATATATCCTATAACTTCTTGATGAATAACATCTTTAGCTATTATACAAACTTTCGGATTTCGTTTGTGTATTTCTCTTATCAAAGCAAGTGGTACTAAATTGCCTTCACCATACACGCTTTTATCTAGCTCAAGCAATTGCACAAGATCTTTTTCATCATCAGTCCCTTGTATTATCTGTATTGGGCTAAAGTTTGGGGCAGATGATGAATCACTATTTCTTTTGTCAAAATAATTAATAACTCTTTCTCCAAAAGCCCAGATTGCAGCAATTCCTCCCAAAATAGCGGCTAGTGCCAAAATCAAATCCATGTATATTTCCCCTATAAGTTCTAGTTATTTAAGATAACCTGCTAGCAATGGAGTATAACAAACAGAAGATTATTAAATCTTTAGTTCCCAAATTTTACGCTATTGCTGTATCATTGCCTCCTCCTGCCTGACCATGTCCTCTATGGTTATCAAATACAACTGGCTTTATACAACCTGAGATAGCACCAGTAGTAGTATTTTTATGGTCACGTTCATTTGTTAAATCAACAATTGTGGTGTCTTTAATTTTATTAAGAACACTATTCTTTTCTTCGTTAATGTCTGTTGAACCCATATTATCTCCTTTCCTAATTGAAAAAAATTTTCACAACCAATCCAGAATAACACCGTTCTTCTCCCGCCGAAGGTCGGGAGCAAGACAAAGTTAGCAGGTAAAAGCAATGTGTACGAGCCACTACCTACTAACTATATTATTATCAGGCCGATTTGCCCTGATATTAACATCATTTTTTTCGCATAATTATAATTAAACTATTGATATTAAACAGAAAATAGCAAATTATAATTGATAATAAAAATGAGTAAATCAGGCAAGTTTGCCCTGATAATAATATCAGGTCAATTTGCCCTGAGATTATACAATCATATTCATCATAATTTTTTAATAAATAATTGAATTTCAAAAAAATTATAATAAAAAATATGGAATTTTAAACTGATAATGAATCGGAAAATCAGGCAAGTTTGCCCTGATTAAAAATTATCAGGTCAATTCGCCCTAATAAAAAATTATCAGGTCAATTTGCCCTAATAAAAAATTATCAGGTCAATTTGCTCTATCATAATTAATTCATATTCATCATAACTTTTAATAAATTAATTATTATTTTTTAAATAATTCAAATTAATTAATGGAATTATAAACTGATAACAAATCGGAAAATTCAACCAGTTTGCCTAGAATAAAGGCTAAAAATTATCCGCTCAATTTAACCTGACATTTGACATTATCTGATAAATTCAGTATCATTGCAACCTCTAATAAATTAAATTAATAATCAAAACTAGACATTTATCAGAGATAGAATGTAATATAATTCCTTTTATTCATAAATCAAGTCAAAATTCTAAAAAAATTACTACAGCTAAAACAAAATACAAAAATATAATTTGCACTTTATTTAATAGCTTATTATAAATATTATTTAACAATAATTAATGAACCTACATTTTTATTATTCAGTTTCTAATGTTGGAAACTTAATGTTCCGCTTGAATCAATCCAGTAGCTTCCAAAGCCAGATATAATTTTTGCCACTGTTCCTCAGTAAATTCAGTAATCTTGAAAAATAAATTGGTTAGCATCGCACCACCCTGAAATACCCCCAACTTCGGCAACCAACCCCGCGCCTCCTCATCCAATTTATCCAACGACAAATTTAACGAAGCCAATAACGGATTATCCGGCGTTTCCGCAAGAAATTTATCCAAACGTATCCCCAATTCCGCTACCCGTCGCACTTTCAATTGTCTCGCTATCAAACCTATCGACAACGGCTGATATTTGACTTGCTTGAAAATATCTAACACCGCCTCGCGTTTCGGCAACGGAACTTGCGGTGCCGGCGGTAATTTCAATAACCGTTGGAAATACGCCAGCGCATCGTCTTCTGCCAACCCTTCTA
>Ga0233403_10000353_pt1 | contig 21771 bp, 14 predicted proteins | sample Na_oxic_1_MG_FD_179866 | JGI IMG/M metagenome (GOLD analysis project Ga0233403, IMG submission 179866) | Seawater microbial communities from Saanich Inlet, British Columbia, Canada - Na_oxic_1_MG | ecosystem: Environmental > Aquatic > Marine > Inlet | place: Canada: British Columbia | collected...
CGGGCTTTTTGAACGATATTGATGATGTTTTTATCAAACCGTTCGGTCAGAAAATGCTGTTGTGCGGTTAAATAATGTTTCTCCAAAACCGGTTGGCTTCGATCTGTCACTAATTTTTCCACCAGATATGAGCATAACGCACAAACCAGTCCGGGCTGTCCGTTGGTGTTCTGATAGATGGCTTTGATAACCGCTTTTTCAAACGGTTGCCCCGATTCAATGGCATATTGTTCAATCAGCGACGTGACTTCTTCAAAAGTAAAATAAGGCAGTTCCAATTCCTCGGTAATATTAAATGGCGAGGCTCCGGAAACGACTAATTCGGCAATGGTGCTCACTCCAACTAAGCAAAGAGAATGTAAGCAATGCTCTTCTTTTTTATGATAGATTTTTCGAAACGTGTGCATGACTTCGCTTAATACACCGTCTGGAATACCTTCAAATTCGTCAATTACCAGAACAATCGGTTTTGCTTGATTTGGCGTTTTTTTAAAAAAATGTCGGAGGTTGATTGGATCATCAATGGTCAGTTCAGACGGAATCTCATATTGAGCGAGTTCGTACCTAAGTTCATCGTTTAATTCTCGGTAAAAATCCGCTTTGGAGACGGTTTTCAGATTTTCAAAGCTGATCCAGACGGTTGTAAAGTCGTTTTCAAGTTCGTTCAGTAACAGTTTGAAAAAGGTGGTTTTGCCGGCTTGTCTTGGCGCAAACAGGGTAAAAAAGCGGCCTTTGTTGACCTTTTTTTGGCCTTCTCGCATTAAGGCTTCACGCATGACGGTGTAATGTAAGGCCGGATCACAGGGGCCAGTGGTGTTAAATTCGCGCATGTTATTTGTCCTTTGATAATGTTTGGTTCCGAAAGGCAACTATGTTGTCCCAAGTTGAGCGTAATTTGAGAGTTAGGGCCGATTAAATTGAGTGAATTTGTTGATGAAATCTGTTTTGATAAGTACTGAAGCAGAAATTGTCGTATCTTATGAATTGTTGTAGAGGGCTGGCAATATTCGTATCGATCCCACCTCTTGCGACTTACAATCCTTGTAGTTCGCTATTAATTAAGATAATTGTTCTATCCTCTCCATGCTGATGCCAGTGGCTTGCGCGATCTGTTCTATCGTGAATTTGTCCATTTTGAGCATGTTACTGGCAATCTGTTCGGCTTCGGTGAGTTTCAGTTCTTCTGGCACCGGTACGCGACTTGGTTGTTCAAACTGGGTCGGAATGATATGAGTATATATCCGTTTTCCCTGAATCAATTGTTCCGAATTCAGTTGATCTTTGTCGGTGTGTATCTGGCTGAAAACGACATAATATCCTTCCAAAAGTTCTTCGGATTGGAGATATTCCGCCAATTGTCCTTGGCCTCTTTTGAAGTAAGTTTCATCAGAATACACTTTGGTTTCAATGAGATTTGATTGACTTTGATAGCGAATCAGAATATCGGTCCTTCCACGTCCCGAAGGTACTTCCACATAAGTTTGTCCACCAAGACGCTGAATAAAGAAATAAAGAAATCCGTCAAGTGAGTAATGCCATGCCCCTTCTTTCAAATGTTTGGTGTCAAAAGCTCGAAAACCGCGCCGACGAACATAAGCTCGGTATTCTTTCAGTAACGCATTGACATTTAACTCACCCGTGGGTGTCAGATATTTGTCGAGTGCCTCCGAAGGGGAGTTGATATAATGTTGCGTTTCTCCATTGATTGACGGACGAAACGCGGTAATCAGCGCTTTTTGGTAGAGCGGCACCAAGATGTCCGTGTTTCCATTTACGTTGCCAATCACACCGTTGGCATACAGCCATGCCATATCGGGATCGTGAATGGAGAACGGTAATGGTTCGTCGTTGAAAAGCAATTTTAGCATGAAAGGTCTTTTTTCTCGGGCTTTTTGAACGATATTGATGATGTTTTTATCAAACCGTTCGGTCAGAAAATGCTGTTGTGCGGTTAAATAATGTTTCTCCAAAACCGGTTGGCTTCGATCTGTCACTAATTTTTCCACCAGATATGAGCATAACGCACAAACCAGTCCGGGCTGTCCGTTGGTGTTCTGATAGATGGCTTTGATAACCGCTTTTTCAAACGGTTGCCCCGATTCAATGGCATATTGTTCAATCAGCGACGTGACTTCTTCAAAAGTAAAATAAGGCAGTTCCAATTCCTCGGCAATGTTAAATGGCGAGGCTCCGGAAACGACTAATTCGGCAATGGTGCTTACCCCTACTAAGATGAGTGAATGGAGACGATAATATTCTTTTTGATGATAGATTTGCCGAAAAGTGTGCATGACTTCGCTTAACACACAGTCAGGGATTCCTTCAAATTCATCAATCACTAGGACAACGGGTTTAGACTGATCGGACGTTTTCTCCAAAAAATGGTCCAAGCTAATTGAGTTATGGATGATGAGTTCAGATTGACCCTTATGTTTGGAAAGTCCACGGTGAAGTTTATGGTTTAATTCTTGATAAAATTCCTCTTTGGAGACGGTTTTCAGATTTTCAAAGCTGATCCAGACGGTTGTAAAGTCGTTCTCAAGCTCGTTCAGTAACAGTTTGAAAAAGGTGGTTTTGCCGGCTTGTCTTGGCGCAAACAGGGTAAAAAATCGGCCTTTGTTGACCTTTTTTTGGCCTTCTCGCATTAAGAATTCGCGCATCACGGTATAATGTAAGGCCGGATCACAGGGGCCGCTGGTGTTAAATTCGCGCATGTTATTTGTCCTTTGATAATGTTTGGTCCCGAAAGGCAACTATGTTGTCCCAAGTTGGGGGTAATTTGAGAGTTAGGGCGGATTAAATTGAGTGAATTTGTTGACAAAACAATTTAGATTTCATAAAACTCTATGTTCAATGGTAAGGTGTTTAGGACAGCAATTATAATAGAATCCAATTCATTGATTATAACGGATATATTTGTTATTAATCAATGCCATATCATGCCGGTTAGAGGATTGCCTCCACATGACATGACTTCGATTTGAGGCAATAATCCGTTGCGTAAGTCATAACGAGAAAGCAATGTGGCCTTGTTTTTATCAATGGGCTGAAATGTTTTATAATATGTTTTTTGTATTATGTAATTAATTGATAATAAAGGCACTTAGACAATTAGAATTGCTGTGTTTAGGAGTACTAACTTTGAACTTATAACTGATTTTGGTATACTTATATACTTTTTTGTAGACTTTCAGAAAAATAGATTTTATTCTGTTGAGAGTCAAGTTAGTTGAAAAAATATGCTTTATAATCGGGTAAAAATATTATTCTTCCAAAATACATTGGTATCGGCTAGAAAAATAAACCGGTTAGATGGGACTTGGGCCAATTTCTTTTTCTGGAATACTATATCTGACGAAAATATCTATTGTAACGGAAAAGAAGATTTTTTTTGACCAAGTGTGTGGCAAATCCGCCAATTGAAACACAGTTTTTTCGTCGTGATTTTCATAAGAGGCTGATTTTGGCCAAAAGTGTGGCAATAAGTTATACTCATCTCCGCTTAACCGATAAGACACTGTTGAGTATATCTAAACGAAGTCCACAAAATCCCCCAGCATGTTGTACCATCTACTATGTTGGGGATTGTTGAATTTCAATGTCAATAGGGGGGGGAGCCGTTTAAGTACCAAATCAGGAATTTTCTGTTTTTTGAAATCCCTCCCGGTTATCAAAAGGGAAAAGAAATTAAAATACCAGTTACGCTTCAGTACTTATTCGATTGATGTTTGCCAATGTCGGCAATTGAGACAATTTTACAGAAGTATTACCATTTAAATATATAGATAGAAACGTTACCATTAGACGGGATTAAGAAGGTGAATATTAGAGAGGAGGATAAGTTTCCAAGCGACAATTGTAGGGTGGGTAGAGCGATAGCGAAACCCACCTTACTTACGCAATTCTCAACTTTTTATAACTTATTGAAAATGATTTTTTTGGGTGGGTTTCGCTACTCTTAGCAGCTCCCTACCATGAAATTCAAAGAATTATAAAATAATAAAGTTGAGCATTGCGTTAACTTATACTTTTGCACGATTTTCGGATTTTGGAGTCGGATATGAGATTGGCGATTGTCTGTTACTCCCTCTTTTTATCTATTCGTCCAACAGAAACCTCACTATTCGACTCCTTAGCTTTTAAAAGTGCTTCAAGGTAAGCCAGTTCATGAGCATTCTTTTCAATTCCCTTAACGATTGCATCACCAAGATCATTATTCGGTGACTTTTCGCACAATTCAAATATCCTAAAAGCCGCCTCTAATCGAACATTAATAGGTGTCTCCATATCCGACAAGATAGTCTCAACAACATCTAATGCGATAGAGGCGAGATGTTCAAGCCGCTCATGACAAACAGTTGGTACGGGTGGTTGTTTTTTTTGAATAGGCATAGAAAAAAATAACTCCTTACGAGAGTATTCCAGAAAACGGATGAGTATAGGTAAAAAAATGGCAGATGGGTTTTGGGCAGTATCGTTTCTTTCATTATCGCCGTGAGCCAATAAAAAATATATTATAAATCAATTGTCTAAAAAATGTGTGCCTAGCGAGCCTTAAAAGGGGAACAACAAAAGTTATCACTTATTGAAAATTTAACAGTTTATTTTATTGGATTTCGCTACGCTTACCTTGCCCCCCACATTTAAATTCAAAGAATTATAAAATAATAAAGTTGAGCATTGCGTTAACTTATACTTTTGCACGGCCGAATTTTCAAATTTTGGAGTCGGATATCAGATTGACGATTGATTGTCTGTTATTCTCTCTTTTTATCTATTCGTCCAACTGAAACTTCACTGTTCGATTCCTTAGCTTTTAAAAGCGCCTCAAGGTAAGCCAGTTCATGGGCATTCTTTTCAATACCTCTAACGATTGCATCACCAAGGTCATTATTCGGTGACATTTCGCACAACGCAAATATCCTAAAAGCCGCTTCTAATCGAACACTAATGGGTGTCTCCATATCCGACAAGATAGTCTCAACAACATCTAATGCGATAGAGGCGAGATGTTCAAGCCGCTCATGACAAACGGTTGGTACTGGTTGTTGTTTTTTTTGAAAAGGCATAATAACTCCGTGAAAAAGGATGAAAATAGCTCAAGGGTTTTGGGCAGTATCATATCGTTCAACACAGCCCCTCGTGAGTGAGCCAATAAAAAATATATTGTAAATCAATTATAGCGAACCAAATGTGAATTTGTTAAGTACGACAGTTTTTATTCAATCCATTTTTGTGAATATTTTGTTAGAGTTAGGTAGAAATTAAGGAATGATGATGATTTCATTTGAGTTCATTCGTTAAGCAAATTTCAGAATCAAAAAAAAAATGAACACTATCAGTTTACGTGGTGCGCGCACTCACAATCTACAAAACATTGATCTTGACTTGCCTCGCGACAAATTAATTGTTATTACCGGCCTCTCTGGCTCCGGCAAATCTTCTCTGGCTTTTGATACCATTTATGCTGAAGGGCAACGGCGTTATGTTGAATCATTATCCGCATACGCACGCCAATTTTTATCCATGATGGAAAAGCCAGACGTTGAACATATTGAAGGCTTATCCCCGGCCATTTCCATTGAACAAAAATCGACCTCGCACAATCCCCGTTCCACCGTTGGTACGATTACTGAAATTTACGATTATCTTCGCCTCCTGTTTGCACGAGTTGGACAAGCTCATTGTCCCGAACACGGAAGTTGTTTACAAGCACAAACCCTCAGCCAAATGGTAGACCAAGTTTTGGCTTTACCAAAAGCCACTCGCTTAATGTTGCTCGCTCCTATTATTAAAGAGCGCAAAGGCGAACATCTCAAAATCATAGAATCTTTACAAATGCAAGGTTTTATTCGCGCCTTGATTGACGGTGAAATTGTTCTGTTAGATGATGTACCAGCACTAGACTTACACAAAAAACACACGATAGAAGTTGTAGTCGATCGTTTTAAAGTACGCCAAGACTTACAATTGCGTTTGGCCGAATCCTTTGAAACCGCGTTAAAGCTCGGAAATGGCCTAGCACATATCCGTTTTATGGAGCCAGGAGAGACCGAAAAAAAGCGAAAGCAACCAAAGACAAGAGGGAGGAGCAATTCTTCTGACTTTCAGAGGAACAATGGAAAAGCAAGAGGAGGAGCAATGAAAAGCTCTGACTCAGCCCCAAGTCCTGACCTGATCTTTTCCTCAAAATTCGCTTGCCCGGAATGTAATTATAGTCTCAGTGAATTAGAACCACGCTTATTTTCCTTCAACAATCCGGTCGGTGCCTGCCCGGTTTGTGACGGTTTAGGAATCAAACAATTTTTTGACCCAAACAAAGTGGTTATTAATCCGTCGCTCACTTTAGCCGATGGCGCGATACCCGGTTGGGAGAAAAAAAATGTCTTTTCTTTTCAAATATTGAAATCATTAAGCAGCCATTATCAATTTCATTTAGACCTTCCGTTTGAAAGCTTATCGCAAACAGTCCGTGAAGTGATTTTATATGGCAGCGGTACCACTGAAATCAATTTAGTCAATTCGAGTGACAAAGGCACCACTTTTGCGCGTAAAAAACCTTTTGAAGGCATCATTCCCAACATGCAGCGGCGCTATCGAGAAACCGAATCTAACAGTGTGCGCGAAGAATTAGCCAAACACCTAAGTCAACAACCCTGCACGGCGTGCCAAGGTACGCGCTTAAATGAAGCAGCCCGTCATGTTTTCATAGAAAACAACAACTTACCTGAACTCACCGCCCTACCCATTGGACGCGCCAAAACTTGGTTTGAAAACCTACAACTTCCCGGCAAGCGCGGCGAAATTGCGGCTAAAATTCTCAAAGAGGTGATCGAACGTCTGCAATTTTTAGTCAATGTCGGCTTAGATTATTTGACCTTAGAGCGAAGTGCTGACACACTATCAGGCGGAGAAGCGCAACGAATCCGTCTCGCCAGCCAAATTGGTGCCGGCTTAGTGGGTGTCATGTATATATTAGATGAACCATCGATAGGCTTACATCAACGCGACAATCAACGACTGTTAGATACTTTAACTCATTTACGCGACTTAGGCAACACCGTCATTGTCGTTGAACATGATGAAGAAGCGATACGGGCTGCCGATCATATCGTTGATATTGGCCCTGGGGCGGGCTTACATGGTGGGCGAGTTGTGGCACAAGGATCGGTTTCAAGCATTTTGACCGAGCCGGAATCTATTACCGGACAATTCTTATCCAAACAACGGCGTATTGCCGTCCCGAAAAAACGTTATCCGATTGATAAAAAAAGAGTCTTAACTTTACACGGAGCCAAAGGCAACAATCTCAAAACGATCACGCTAGAATTACCATTGGGCGTAATGACCAGTATTACCGGTGTCTCCGGCTCTGGAAAATCCACTCTAATTAATGATACCCTGTATCCCATTGCTGCCAATCAACTCAATCACGCCAATTTAGATGCAGCCCCCTATCGCTCACTGAGCGGCTTGGAACAGTTGGACAAAGTGATAAATATTGACCAAAGCCCAATCGGACGTACTCCACGTTCCAATCCGGCGACTTATACGGGCCTGTTTACACCCATTCGAGAACTCTTTGCCGCTACCCATGAAGCTCGCTCGCGCGGCTACAAACCGGGACGCTTTAGCTTCAATGTCAAAGGTGGACGTTGCGAAGCCTGTCAAGGTGATGGTGTCATTAAAGTTGAAATGCACTTTTTGCCGGATATTTATGTGACTTGCGATGTTTGCCAAGGCAAACGGTACAATCGAGAAACCTTAGATATCAAATATAAAGATAAAACTATTGCCGATGTACTCTCTATGACAGTTGAAGAAGCGCGACAGTTTTTTGATGCGATACCGTTATTAGCGCGAAAACTTCAGACGCTAATAGATGTTGGCTTATCCTACATGACCTTAGGACAAAATGCTGTCACTCTCTCCGGCGGTGAAGCACAACGCATTAAGCTGTCACGAGAATTGTCAAAGCGCGATACCGGCAAAACGTTATACATTCTTGATGAACCCACCACCGGCTTACATTTCCATGACATTGAACAACTGCTCAGTGTATTACACCGCCTACGCGAACATGGTAACACGGTGGTAGTGATTGAACACAACTTAGATGTGATAAAAACAGCAGATTGGATAATAGATTTAGGTCCAGAAGGAGGAGACGGTGGTGGACAAGTGATTGCGACGGGTACCCCGGAAAGTCTGGCGAAACAACAGAAACACTCGTATACCGGGCATTTTTTGAAAAAGATATTATAACGTTTAGGCAACTCGCAAAAAATAATCTACCAGGGCAACCATAAAGGATTGGGGGCAACCATAAAGGATTGCCCCTACGGTTATTGATTCGTAGGGGTAATCCCTTGTGGTTACCCCAATCCGTTGCTCCAGCCCCGGATGGGTATTTTATTTTTGGCGAGTTACCTTAGAAAAAAATAAGGGCAACCTAAAAATGGTTGCCCTCACTCAATCAAGGATTTTAATCAATCATTAGTTGGAGATTCTAACCCCAAGCGCCTGAAGGACTTCAGTAGTGATTCCGCCTCGTGAGAGTCGGTGAGCCCGTTGGTATCTTTCTACCGCATTCAGAGTTTTGCTACCCAGTGTGCCATCAATTGGGCCAGGTTTATAACCGGCTTTCTGCAATGCGCGTTGCAGTTGTCTGATGTTGTCTTTAGTCATGTTGGTTTCACACAGCACAGTACGCCATTCCGTTTTGGAATCAGACAACGGATTGTTGACGGTCACGGTTTCATACTTTGCTGGTATTGGAACCTCGCGGGTTTGTGCCTGGGTCCTCAGCACTTTCACCTTGATGGTCTTGTATTGCGGTGGAATCTCCACTTTACGGGTTTGTGCCGGTCTCTTTAACACTTTTTTACGCACAATTTTGTATTCCGGCGGTATTTGAACCGTGCTAGTTTGTTCTGGCCGTTTCAAAACACGCTTTTTCACCGTTTTATACTTGGCCGGAATCTTGACAGTGCGAGTTTGGGCCGGTACCTTGATCACCTTTTTACGCACCGTTTTGTACTTGGGCGGAATTTTAACCGAGCGGGAGGTAGCTCGCGTCTTTAAAACCCGTGTACGCACTGTGTCGAACTTGGCTGGCGTGACGACGACCTGTTCCACTCTTTCCGGTTTATCAAGCACTCGCTTGGTGATGGTTTTATAGGTGGGAGGCACTTCCACCAAACACATAATGTCGCCCGTCTCTTCATTGATCTTGGTGATCAAGCCCTTACCTTTTTTCCAAATCGTGTGACCCGGCTTATCGACCACTTTGACCTTCACCGTTTTATAACGGGCCGGCACGGTTTTCTCGACGGTCACCGCTTCCTGCACCACCACTTTTTTATTCACCCATTTATATTGGGCAGGGCTGGTTTTAATCCGCTCGCCCGGCTCTTGAACGGTGACTTTTTCGGTGACCCATTTATATTTGGCTGGGATGGTTTCAAGGCGTTCACTGGGTTCCTGAACCACAACACGTTCTGTTACCCATTCATACTGAGCCGGAATGGTCTTAATCTGCTCGCTGCCTTCTTTGATCACGACACGCTCATCAACCCACTCGTAATCGGCTGGAATGGTTTCAATGCGCTCGCTGGCTTCCTTGATAACGATCTGCTTTTCCTCCCAAGTATACTGGGGCGGAACCACCAATTCAGTACGGGTTGTCGCATCCGTCACCATTACGCGCTTGGTTTCGGTGTCATACTTGGGTGGGATAAACACTCTGGCGTAGCATTCGCCAGGTTTTGCAGTCGGTGGCAAATCCCCCGGAAGATTTTTATTTCTCGCCGCTGCGGTGTTGACTTCCTTGCTCATCCGCGTCGCAATTTCCAGACGGTTACGCTCGGATCGTTCTCTTTCAAGGTTGGACCTAAGGGCCGCGATTTGTTGTTCCTTTTCCTCGACCACCGCTTGCTGTTGTTGAATGCCCTTCTCCATGCAAGAAGGTGTACAAGGTGGGGGAGTTGGTGCCGTGTTGCAGCCGCCCAGCATAAAGCCCGCAGCTAAAACAAAAGGCACGGCAATTGTCTTGCCGGTACCCTTTTTAGCTCGTATTGTCATCATGTTTAGACTCCTTTTTAATAAATAAAATATAAATTATACTTTATCATTATCATTAAGTATAGAGGAAATACGGCCTGATTATCGGCCGTCGCATGAATAATGTTGTCAAATCACGCGATGTGTCACTTTTTCTGCTAACTAATCGTTTGATTATTCAAAATCATCTAAAAGTTGCACATCACTCAAATATATATTTTGGCCCTGGAAGGAACTGGCAAAATTCTGACGCTGAACAATCAATCAATAACTTACATCTCATTAAATAATCGTAAATTATTGTTTTATCGTCAATAATTTTGCAAGCCGCTCCCGAACGCTTATAAATTTTTTGAATTTGACTTGGATAATCGTTAATGGATAATGGATAATGGATAATGAACAGATAATCAATAATGGTTAATGGTTAATTAACAGCTAATCAATAAGTTTTTAGGCTCAAGTTTTTTGAAGAAAAAATTGAGCCTAAAATATTGTTTTTTCGGCAGTCCCTACCAACCAATAGAGGTGTTCAAACCGTGAGAATTGGCTTCTCGGTTTGAGGTTAAAATTTTTGTGTGCAAAAAAGTATCATATTTATTTTGACGAGTCCATTAATCTAAGTCATTGATTTTCAAAACCGGCTCATTAATTTTTAAAACCAGCGTCGGTTTGTAGGAACTACTTGAAATATTATAAATTAAAAAAGCTAAAATTGTTATTTCGGATAATGTCTAATCAGTACCAAATCATACCGGTATTTTAATTCCGTCACCTCAAAAAAAGGAGAAGTGGAATTATAAAAGTCAAAAATTTTCTGATTCGGTATTATACTCAACAACGGAACAAATTTTAAAAAAACCTGGATATCCGAATCGTTATTCTATTTTTTGAAAACTCAACAAGTGACAATTATGCCGGCACTCAGTATATTAAAGCCTAAAAATGGCAATTAACTGAACCTTGATTTTATTAATCAATCGAGCCTCTTGCAAAACAAAAACGATAAAACAATAACTTACGACTATCTAATGGCATATAAGTTGTTGATTTATCGTTGCGCGTCCGAGTTTTGCAAGTCCGTCAATCATTTATAATTTTTTTATTTCGCCTTATGTATGATAAGTGAAAGTTTTTTAATATTTTGAATATTACCAAAAAAATGTTTAATTGTTGTAACCATTTAAATTGCCATTTTTAGGTAAAAGATTTATGTTGACTGAGTGACGATTTAATGGAGAATTTCCAGACAATTAACCCTCCAAGAATTGGAGAACTGTCAATCAGCATACGCACTGTAACCGGATTGGAAAATCAAGTCAAGTTCAAAAAATCGGATTTCGGAGATTGATTAAAAAGATATCAAATAACAATATGTTATTCGTAACGAATCACTAACTGATTTGTTCAAAGTAGTACAACGGATACTCGAAATAAACGGATTAAAAAACCTTAACAAATCATAATTTGACCAAAATGATTCATTCCTAAAATCCATTTAAAAAAACGTATCCGTTGCACTTGGCGGCGACACGATATGGCATTGAATCATCAATGACCAATAACATTAAAGGGGGTTTGACTCTTATGGAAAAAAGTAGTAAAGCCAGTGTGTTAAATTATACCGCTTCATTAGGCCTTCTCAGTATCACTTTCTATTTTTTACTTTACTCTTTTGAGGAAGTGATTTTAAACTGGTCTACACAAGGCGGTTGGTATTTCCTAGTGCCGGTTTTTATCCCGTTGATTTTTTATTGGGTGCATGGCGCTTTCACCAGCCACTTCTGGGATTTGTTAGGTGTTAAAGCGAAATCGGTTAAAAAATAATTTATGGGGGCAGCGGTGGGTTTCGTTTCACTCTACCCACCCTACAGCCTACAACAGGACAACAGTAACATATAAATTATTGTTTGTTAAGAATTTATTATTGATATTTGTGTTGGACGGTCCAAACTAAGGTTTGGACTCCTTTAGTAATGGGAGAAAAAAATATGATAAAACCAATTCAATCCATTTTGCTGATAGTCTTTTTAAGTTTGGCAGCCGATCAGGCCGTTCAAGCTGCTGAGCTGATTGATTCTCAGTGGTTTTTGGAGCCAGCCTCATCGGAAGAAGTGGGCGGTTTTGTTGATCTTCAGTGGCAGCATGTTTTATTTTTGTTTATCGTTGGCTTTATCGGTGGTTTAGTCAGTGGTTTGATCGGTACCAGCGGCGCGTTTATTTTGACACCAGCGATGATGAGTATCGGTGTTCCAGCTATTATGGCGGTTGCCAGTAATATGTGTCATCGCTTTCCTAATGCCTTCGTCAGTGCCGTGAGGCGGGTTAAATCGGGACAAGTGGATATCAAACTGGGTTTAGTTGTTGGTATTTCCGCCATGGTTGGGGTACTTTGTGGTGCTTTGGTACAAACTCAAATTAACGCGGCTATTGGAGAAGAGGGTTCTAACCTTTATGTGTCGTTAGTCTTCATCGTTGTTTTAGCCATTGTCGGCGGCACCGCCGTTCGGGAGGCTTGGAAAAAGTGGCATCATCATGAGGAGAACGTCGAAGTGGGGCAATTAGCTCGTTGGATACAATCTATTCAGATACCCGGCACTATGATGTATTTTCCGAGTCTGGGTGCCAAGGTGTCGGTACTTTTTACCATTCCTATCGGTTTTGCGACCGGCTTATTAGCGGCTACCGTCGCCTTCGGCGGATTTATTGGGGTGCCGGCGATGATGTATGTGTTAGGTGCTTCTGGTTTAATGGTGTCGGCAACACAATTGGTGGTTGCATTTGTGATCGGTTTAAGCGGCACCATTGTGTATGCGTTATACAGTTTGGTTGATGTTCGTTTGGCAATGATATTACTGGCTGGCTCCCTATTTGGCATCCAATTAGGCTCCATCGCCACCGGTTATGTGAAAGATTATGTCATCAAAGTAGTTACTAGCGTGATTATGATTTTGGTGTTGTTCAGCATGGCTCTCAAAGTGCCGGTGTATTTGTCTGAGATGGCCTATCTGGAACGGTTGAGCCAACAGACGAGTTATCTGTTAAATAGTAGCAGCTTTCTGCTGTTGGTACTGGCTTTAGTCAGCGGTACGCTGATTTTGGTTTACTCGTTCATTCGCGGAGTCCTCGCTCATACCAAAGCGCAACGAGCTTGGGAAGAGATGGAAGCGGTGACTGATTCAGCCAAATCATCGTTAGTTGCCGATGAAAGTTATCCGACATCAGTCAGTCAATTATCTCCGATTGGACGCTTTGAGAAGATTATGGTGGTGTCAGATCGTTCCGAAGAAAGCAACGGCGGTGCGATACCTGAAGCTCTTCGACTCGCGCAACGAACCGATGGGCATTTGTCCGCCCTATCGGTGATTGTCACCAATTCAGAACATGAGTCGATGGCAAAGCAGTTGCTGAAAAAAGAAGAACATGATGCGTTAGCCTATTTAGAGACCATCAGGAGTCGTGCGATTGAAGTTGGGGTGGACTGTAATATCAGCCTGCGCTATGGTACCGAGATTTATCAAGAGATTGTGGATGAAGCCGAATTGAATCAAGTTGATGTGATTGTCATGCGGCGGCGAAGTTTGACAAAGCTGATGCGGTTACTGATTGGCAGTCATACCGCTAAGGTGATTGGATATGCCCATTGTAGTGTTTTGATTGTGCCGAGTTCGGCAGTGATAGAGGGTCATCAAATTCTGTTAGCGATTGATGGTTCGCGCTATAGCGATAAGGCTGCCATTGCTGCGATGAGTATCGCTAAACATTTGAATGCACCCGTGCTGGTGATTTCCATTGTTCATTCTGATGGCAGGGAAAGGCGACATACTAAGGCGGTGGAACAAATCAAGCGAGTCGAAGCTTTTATGCAGAAGGATGGCATTGCGGTTGTAGGAAAAGTGCTGAGCGGCAATCCGGCGGAAGTTATTTTGGAATTTGCGAAGGCAAAGGGCGTGGATTTGATTGTGATGGGCAGTCATGGGCGTACTGGATTGGATAGAGTGCTGATGGGCAGCGTTTCGGATCGGGTGATTAGCGGTGCCGACTGTGCTGTGTTAGTGGTTAAGGCGTAAGTTGTCTGGAGTCCAAAGCTTTAGCTTTGGACCTCATCTCGCTTTGGACAAAAAATTGACTTTTTTCTATAATTTATTATGATCAGCCTAATTAAGCAGTAGCTGGTATATTTATACCAATCTTAATAATCGGCCATCAAGTCTTATTAATGATAAGAGATTGATTTCAAATATTTTATCATTTTTTTGTTCGCTCGACTTAGGATGAGTTTGTTATGAAACAAATACTTACATTGTTTTCCCTCGCGCTGCTCGTCGGTGGGTGCAATCAAGAGCGAACGGGAGAATATGAATGAAAGTGATTGTAGAAATTGAAACCGATGACGATATGGAGCGCGTTGAAAAATTTATCAAATTTTTGCAACCGGCTCTGATAAAAAATACGTTGGAAAAAGCCAATAAAGTCCGGGAATTTATGGATTTTATAGACAATGAAGCTATCGTGGTAGAAAAAATTATGACACCAAACCGAGAACCGAGAAATGCCAGATAAAGTGTTTTTTGACACCAATCTATGGATTTATCTCTTTTTAGCATCATAATAAGAAAAAAATATAATAAATCTTTTGTGGTAAAAACTGCACAATTTTTTCTATTATTGGGTATAATTATAAAATTTAATGAACGAAAAGCGGGTATTTATAGTCACATATCAATCGATTTGATAATGGATTGATTTTTGTTATTAACTTTACTTATGAGGAAATTGTTTATGAAACAAATACTGACATTGTTTGCCATCGCGCTGTTTGTTAGTGGGTGCATAATTGATCCGCCTCCGCCCCCGCCTGGGGGGCTGACATCATGCAGTAGTGACCCACACTCACCTGAGAGTCAATCATGCCTTGAACATCAAGGCAACCCTAACAGTCCTCAAAAGGCTTTGGTGGTAGGTAACGGTAATTACGAATATTCACCATTACCTAACCCGACTAATGATGCCAGAGATATGACTAACACACTGGTCAACTTAGGCTTTTATGTCACTCGCGCCCAGAATCTGGACAAACAGACAATGGATAAGGTTATCAAAGATTTTAGTCAACGTTTATCTGGTGCCAAGGTTGAGGTTGCACTCTTTTACTTCTCTGGGCATGGTGCCCAAGTGAACGGGAAAAATTTTTTGATTCCCACCGATAACAACAAAATTAAGGTGGAAGATGATTTGGAAAAACAGGCTGTTTCTACCAATACCACATTGGCTATGATGGAAAAAACGGACGCGGATTTCAATATCATGATTTTAGATGCCTGCCGCGATAATCCCTATCGTGGAGGTGCAAAAAGCCTTAGCAGAGGTTTGGCAAGATGGACTTCTGGTGGTGGCGGCACAGTGATTGCCCATGCAGCGGACTCAGGGCAACAAGCTTTAGAGGGTGATGGAAATGGATTGTACACCAAGTACTTGCTTAAAGAACTGACAGAAAATCCACATAGACGTATAGATGACTTGTTGATAGAGGTAAGGAAATCAGTGATATCTAAAAGTAAAGGAAAGCAAAAACCGTGGACTGAAGTATCGATCTCAGAACTTATCTGCCTTGGGGGATGTAGAAAGTAACCGCACAGTTGTACTCCCCTTAATTCCTTAAAGGGGAGAGGTTTTATGTAAATGCATCTTGGATGTCCAAACTCAAGTTTGGACTCCAGCTAATTAGGATACAAGAGTCATTATGCACACACATCGACATTATTTTGCGTTGTTATTACCATTTTTCCAGATACTTTGTTTACTGGGTTGGAGTCTCCAACCCGTATTTGCCAATTCTCAGTGTAGCTTTCCAGATATCAAATCTGGAGATAAAATTGCATTGGTGATAGCCAACAGTTATAATCAAACTCTAAAACATCCGGTTAACGATGCCCAAGCAATGCATAAAGTTCTGACAGAGCTTGGTTTTAGAGTGATCGTTGAGACCGAACTGAATAGAAAAACCATGAATCAAGCCACGATTGACTTCACCAACTGTTTACGAACCAGCAAAGGGGTCGGGCTATTTTATTTTACCGGACACGGGATACAAGTTAAAGTTAATGGTAATGGGCGCGATGATTTCCTGTTACCTATCGAGACGAGCATTGAGGATGAAACAGATGTCGAATATGAGGCTTTTGAAGTTAAAAAAATATTGGATAGATTAGAAAAGATTGACAATGAGTTGAATATCATTATTTTAGATGCCTGCTATGATAATTCATCTGGTAGATCGCTACCCAATCTCTGTCACCAGTTTATATCATCAACCCCAAGCAATTTTCTGATCGCTTATCCAACTTCTGAAAGAAAAACAGTTAAAGCTGACCTAGATGAAAAAAATAGTGTCTATATAAGACATTTAACCCATTTCCTAATAAAAACTAAGCCAGGTGAAAGGATAGTGGATGTGTTTGGGCAAGTATCTAAAGCTGTCGAAGAGGAAACCAATAAAAAACAGATACCCCGGCATATATCTTTATTGGTAAAACCGTTTTGTCCCAGGGGAAAATGTAAACCCGATGTCGAACCACCGAAAGAGGAAGTAACGCTGACTGTGTCTGGCAATGTGGACGGTGCCACAATATTCATCTATGAAAAACGTGAGGGTATTCTAAAGAAAAAATATGATAAAAAATTGCAGCCTGGACGACGGTACTTAGTGCAAATCGAAAAAAGCGGCTATTTTCCGTATGAAACGTCAATTGATGCGGAGGAACATTCAAAAACACAACAAATCGATGTTAACTTAAAGCCAATAGCAAAACTCATGCCCAGTGTTGGCTTTTGAGTTAAAAACCGGTTGATTGTTTTGGGAATAAGGGACGAATTCCCAAAACATTCGGTTGCCCGTCATCCAGTGCAAGGCTAAAGAGCCGTTGCACTGAAATAACCAAACTCTACGACGATACTGGAAAAACAACTAGAATTGAAACGGGTAGAAGACTTGCAGTTGGAGACTGAACATGCTTTCTTTCATTTCGTATTCGGCATTTCCGACGGGAGTTATTCCAAGGTAAGCCGAATCAACATCAAAATCATAGTCAAAGTAATCCAATGAAATACGATAATAGAGATGATTTTTGAAGAAACTGATTCTATCTGTCAAACTCACACCGGCAGTCCAACCCAGTGTATTGCCAGACAAAAACCAATCATCATCAAAAGTCGTTGATCCATCACCAACAGCTCGGTTATTCCGTGTGATGGAGTTGTGCTGATGATACTCGGCATCCAGTTTGGCTAATGCCACTTTCACACTCAATAAACGTTCATCGAGTCCTTTACCAAAAGGATAAGTGTAAGCCGCGCCAATAAAGAACCCATCGGATTCAAACTCAGCAGTTCCGGTACCGCTTTCGTCAATCCTCTCATAGTGCCAATTTTTCGTACTAGCCATCTGTATATCGGTTTGACCGGCTTTGTACCCAGCAAAAAACAACACGTTTTTGTGTGCCTGACAGCCCAGAGTGAGGGCGTAATCTCTACGATCAAACTCATTATTGGTATTAAACGTTAGCTCGGTACCTGGTTTATTTTCTAGATCATCTTTTCCGGTGACGGACTGTTGAAAATAAGTATCCGCAAAGCAGTTGTTGTATGTGAGCATCGCTCCGGCGGTCATAAAGGGCATGTAATCATTGAACGTTTGGCTACTTTGGTTGGCATTGGGTGCATTAAAGCCATATTCAAACCGATAATTCATCAAACCAGCCGTTAGGCGAGGTTGAATGGACCATGATATCTCATCTGTCTCAGCCCTTGCCAATAACGGTGTCAACAAACAAGCCATCAATAAGAGTAGATAAATAAGATATAAGAAATTTTTCATCTGATTACTTTCCTATTAAAAACGATAATTTTACAAATTTTATTATAAATTGGAAAAATAATCCAGCTTTTTGACTTTTCAAAAAAATTTGGTGTCCTTAATGGGACTTAACTATAAGGAGGCAGCGCATTTTTTCGATAATTTTTCGGTGCTGAAATTATGATGAAACATTTGATATTTTCAATTTTGGTAATAACTGTGTTAGTCACACAGCAAGCCTTACTGGCCGATGATAAATGTTTTGTGCAAGGTAGCCCTTCGCCAGCCGACGTTAACCGTCTCTATGTGAGGGGCACGGACAATCATATCCGTGAATGGCGCAAGAATGGAGAGGAAGGTTGGAAGGCTAGAGATTTGCCCATGTATCAAGATAGTAAGGAGATTATGAGTGACCCTCTCTACTTCAAAATCATTCAATCGAAGGAAACTGAAGAACATCTTGTTGCGCGAGGCCGAGAGGGTCATTTGTGGGAATGGCAGCGACGGTACTCTTCAGAAGATAAATGGGTGCAGGAAGATTTGACCGACGAAACTGAGGGTAAACCCGTTATCGCAGGTACTCCATCAAGAGTTTCTAATGGGATTTTAGAAAGAACCGTTGCTGTGGATCAACGCCAATTTTTTTTTGCGACCCCAACACCTGAGAATCATTTGCTGAGTTGGTCGTTGAAGCGTTGTCCAAAAATCTATTTTCCTTATTTTTATGATGATGATTGTAGGGATAACTCTTTTGAAGTGAATGAGTTAACTACTGGACAAACCAGTGCCGGTAATGCCTTTGTTGTTTCAAGAAGTGATAACAAAGATATATTACTTACGCGCTCCAGAGAAGGTCACTTGCTTATGGGGCGGCAAGATGAGAATTTTTTTGATATAACAAAAGCGGTAGGACAACAGACTATTGTGGGTGATCCAACGGGGTATTACGATCCGAATGGGCAACTATTGATTGTGTCTGCACGAGGTTCAAACAATCATTTGCTGGTATGGTATTCAGAAAATGAAACAGACTGGACCGAGTTGGATTTGACTATGGCTGCTGGAGATAAAACCATCGCGGGTGACCCTATTTTTTATGTATGGAAAGATCAAAATGACCCAGCCAGAACAATTTATAATGTCTTAGCACGCGGCAATGATGATCATTTGCTAAAATGGTCTGTTGGGAATACCTGCTCTACTTCTGAAAATACCAGCGGCTTGGAATGGAGCGATTTGACCAAAAAGTACGGTGGAAGACTTATCAAAGGTGAGCCGGTAGCGATTGCTTCTGAACAGCAGGAAATATCTGAGAATACCTCTTGTCCAACTGAGAAAATCTTTGTCACCGATCAGAACAATCACTTGCTGGAATGGCAACGGCAGTGGGTAATTGAACCGGTAACACAAAAACCAGTTGACTATTGGCAAGTAACCGATTTGACCGAATATTGTTTAAAAGGGACACAGAATGAGCCAGTGAAATGCAACGAATGGATGAATTTTTTGGGATTTGGCTCCTGTGTTAATGATTGATGGCTATTTTTCTCGTTCCAACGCCTCCGCGTTGGAATACCTATCGTGACGTTCGTTCCAGCGTCACGTTCCCTTTGTCACTCACACTGTTTTAGAAACCCAGTTTTTTTTTAAAACTGGGTTTTTTTATTTATAACTTTTCGCCAATGGAATGCGGTGTTCAATGATAACTCTATAAATGCTATACTGACCATGAATTAACCTCAATCAGGAGACACAATATGTCAGTACAATTAACCATAGATTTACCAGAAGATGTTTTTCCGATTTTGCGTACTCATCCTGACACCTTTGTTAAAGAAATGCGTCTGGCTGCCGCTCGCAGGCTGGTTTGAAATAGGCCAGAATTTCTCACGTTTTCTTACTTTCGCCGATTCAGATGACACCTTTCAAACTGGCAGCCGAGTTTTCAGCCGATAAATATTGGGTCGTTGATAGTTACTAAAAGTACCCCGAATGAACCGGTCAAAGTACTCAATGTCTCAATCATGTTTTTGGAAAACCAAAAACTCTACCGGAGGTCGTTTATGGTTGATGAGAACACCCGTTCTGATTCAACGAAAACCAAATCAAACAACACCTGGCATCGCTTGTTGGCGAGATTGCTAGAAATGGTTCTGTCAGAGTTTGAGATTGATGTGCAACCGAATGTCCAGGTGATGACAGACCCACCAGAAGTTGATATTTTGTTATTGAGGCGAAAAACGCCTAACTGGACAGCCGATCAACGGGCCCATTTGCCAGATGGCATTCGGGACAGCGATGCGTCTGATATTTTGATTGAATTTAAATACACACAATCATTCAATGAAAAGGCGTTAACTCAGGCCATTGGTTATGACTTTTTTTATAAAACTGCTAAAAAGTTACCAGCTGTTGCCGTGCAAACGGTTTTATTAAGTGCGAAAAAACCGCATTCCAGCACGTTAACCGCTTTGGGCTATCAACCGACCGATTGTTCTGGGGTTTATCGGACAACCATGCCGGTTTTGAAAAATGTTTTATTATTATCATTGAATGAACTGTCTGATGAACCCCATAATCTTTGGATTAAATGTTTTGCCAGTCGTAAAACGGTGAAAAAACAAGCCTTTAACAAGCTGAACCAACTGGGTTTTGTTTCTATAGCCGATGAATTAGAATGGTTTTTAAAAGGTTTAATGTCGCTTTGGTTTTCAAAAGCGAAAGGAGAAGAGCAAATGAGCATTGAATTGACACCGGAATATGTGACCGAATTGGGTAAACAAGTTTCCGACATTTGGTTATCTGGGTTAACAGTAGATGACATGTTGGCTCGTTTTGGAGCAGATGAAGTGTTATCTCATTTCAAGCCAGAAGAGGTGTTCTCGCATTTCAAGCCCGTTGAGAGATTGGCGGGTTTAGAGCCAGAAGTGATTGAAGAGTATCTGAAGCAACTGAAAAAGCAATCGCATTAATAATGGTTCAGTACAGCGAATGACTATCTGTCCACCATCATAATCTGTGTTTTTGGTCGAATGAAAAATTCCGTTTATTTTCCGATGTTTAACGAGGAAAACTTAAAAAATGGCGCCATTTATGGCGGTGGTCAGTATATGAGTCATTAAGTTTTTTTATAAAAGCGGCGCCGCTCAGCAATCATGAATTATTTGCAGAAAACTGAGCGGCCTCACATTTTGTTTCAGTTCACGTCTAACTATTCAGATTTATCTGAATATCGATACGATTGATGAACAGATTTGGTCAGGATGATAGTAATATATGTTTGGACGTCCAAGATAAATCTTGGACTCCGTATATTTTTTTATTCACTTGATTCATAAGGAGTTTATGAACCCCTCTTCGCTATGGATGAGTTTGAGTTTGAAGGGGAAAATGGTATCCTAACTCGGATCGTCGTTCCTGATGATGTTTGGTTTGTAACTGATTTGACAGAGGTTTGTCAATATGTTGGTGAACAAACTTCAACTGTTGAACAAGCTTCAACACAATCTAAGCAAAAATGTACCAAAGAGGAAATCCAGAAAATAAAAAATACAAATCCACGTTATGAAGGATACCTTTGTTATAAGTAGAAAATTCCAATTACACTTGCGTTAAAAACAGATAAGATTCTCCTCGTTTCGGCGTGCTGGTGTTGAACTCTCATCTTTTTTCACTCACACTGTTTTAGAAACCCAGTTTTTTTTTAAAACTGGGTTTTTTTATTTATAACTTTTCGCCAATGGAATGCGGCGTTCAATGATAACTCTATAAATGCTATACTGACCATGAATTAACCTCAATCAGGAGACACAATATGTCAGTACAATTAACCATAGATTTACCAGAAGATGTTT
>Ga0233403_10000354_pt1 | contig 21757 bp, 16 predicted proteins | sample Na_oxic_1_MG_FD_179866 | JGI IMG/M metagenome (GOLD analysis project Ga0233403, IMG submission 179866) | Seawater microbial communities from Saanich Inlet, British Columbia, Canada - Na_oxic_1_MG | ecosystem: Environmental > Aquatic > Marine > Inlet | place: Canada: British Columbia | collected...
CATCCTTACCAGTCAAGCCCACTGCTGCTCCACCATGATGGTTAATTAAAGTAACAATATCTTTGTTCACCAAACCACCCAGTACCATTTGTACAACGTCCATGGTTTCACTATCGGTAATACGCATACCTTGGAAAAAATTGCTTTCTTTACCCAAACGTTTTAATAATTGACCAATTTGTGGCCCACCGCCATGCACAACAATGGGATTCATACCCACTCGTTTCATTAAAATTATGTCTTGGGCAAAGCTATTTTTTAGCTTTTCGTCTACCATAGCATTGCCACCGTATTTGATGACAAAAGTTTTACCAGTAAAACGGTTGATATATGGTAATGCCTCAATTAAGACATGGGCAATATTTTTGGCAGAAGAAGTTGTTAAGGACATTTTAATTGTGAATTGTGAATTGTGAATTATTAATGGTTTAGGTAAATCTGAGCCAATTGTAAGTGCGTTTTAATCCGTGCTGCCAATTCATATTTGGATATGGGCTTAGTTAAATAATCATTGGCTCCGGCATTTAATCCCTCTATCAAACCGGAAACTTGATTTTTGGCTGTCAACATTAAAATGGGCAATTCGTTAGCCGCAAATTGTTTACGAAGCCTTCGACAAACTTCATAGCCAGTCATCTTTGGCATCACTACATCAAGTAAAATCAAATCCGGTTTATAACCTTTTTCTATCTTTGCCAAAGCGTCTATCCCATCTGTGGCAAGAGTAATAATATAATTTTGCCGCCGCAAATAATTTATAAGTAATTGAATATTAACATATTCATCGTCTATGACCAAAATTTGAAAAGTCTCTGGCGATGGAACGGGAACTTGTATTTCCTTGCTGAAATCTAGTGACAGTTTGCTAATGGCTAAAGACTCATTATCAATTAGTGATTGATTTATAGAAGGAATTGACATCTTTGCTATTGGTAAGGTAAAAATAAATCGCGAACCTATATCAATTTCTGACGAAACATAAATTTCGCCTTTATGCAACTCAACTAACTTTTTCGTTACTGCTAAACCCAAGCCGGTGCCACCATAAATTCGTGCGGTAGAACCATCAGCCTGTTCAAAGGATTCAAAAATACTTTCCAGTTTATTTTTTTCAATGCCGATGCCAGTGTCAGAGACGCTAACTTTTATCCAATCATCTTCGATTTCAGTTGATGTTTCTACACGACCAATATCAGTAAATTTAACCGCATTACTAACCAAGTTGTGCAAAATTTGTTGTAAACGATTTTCATCAGCATAAGCGAGTGGTAAATTGGGAGGAATACTATTTCTTAATTGTAATTTTTTATTTCCAATCAATGGATTGCTAAGTGTAAACACCACTTCAACGATTTCTCGCAGGTTTACCGGCTTAAGTTGCAAATCAATATTCTTATGTCTTAGCTTAGAAAAATCAAGGATATTATTGACGAGGTTAGCTAACCGCCGCCCACTAGTAACAATCATAACCAGATTGGAACAAGTCTTTTGAGGCAAGGGGCCAGTGGCACCGTTAATCAACGACTCCGCTATACCGATAATGCCATTGAGAGGAGTACGCAGTTCATGGGAAGTATTAGCCAGAAATTCATTTTTAAGTTTGTCGAGGCGTTGTAATTCAGTATTTTGATCTTCCAGCTTGGAAAAGGATGCCTTTAAATCTTTTGCCATACTATTGAAGGAGTTAGCAAGTTCTCCCAACTCATCAGAACGTTCAACCGGTAAAGTTTGCTCCCAATCTCCCTCGGAAAGTTTTTTCGCAGCTTCATTTAAACGTAGAATAGGTCGAACAATCCACTTTGAGGTGAAAATACCAATCATTGTGGCTACTATCAAAGCTATCAGAGTTAATAGTAGTGTGTTATAAGTATTGGTTTTTATTTGCTCTAAGAAATCAGCCTCTGGTACGACAACTACAATTAACCAATCCAAATTATATTTATTATCAAAGGTCGACACACGAATAAGTTGCCGTTCACCTTCATAGTAAAAGTGTGTCCCTTCGCTATTATCAATTAACGTAAAATCACCATAACTATTTTTCAAATAATTGGCAGTGGCTCGAATCAATTTATCTTTTATGTCGAATGCTTTGATTCTTTGTTTGTTCTTATCGAACGCTGGGTAGGGAACTGAACCGGCTACCAGTAAACCGGAACGCTCTATAATAAAAGTTTTACCAGTCTTACCAATCTTGATTTTCTGTAGGAAATCACTAATTCTGGTTAGGGTAAAATCAGAGCCTAACACCCCCTGTAAAACGCCGTTCTCATTATAGTAAGGACTCACAAAACTCATACCCGGTTGCTCTGTTCCTTTAGAACCAACAAATTTGTAAATGTTAGTCCATAGTGCCTTGCCGGTTTTCTCAGCAGTTTGATACCAAAGGCGCGGGCGCGGATCATATTTGGTTGAGTCTAACAGATCCAATGGGTTGCCTTTGTCATCTAAATGGTAATCCAGCATGAGACCATTAGTATCACTATCTCTAATGTTATAAGCTAAATTATTATCATCATCTAATCGTTGCAACGCAATATAGTCTCCAGCCTTATTACCGTAGTAAATATAACTTACAGATTCAAATATTTTAATTTGCCTATGTAAGTGAGGTAACCAACTGCGTAAACTAGTTAAATCCAATTGTTCGTTAGAAATGGCATCAGCATTAAGATTTACCACGAGAGGCGGTATATTAAGATAAGTGTTGACATATTGCTCAATACGAGCCGTAATTTCTATATGCAATTGGGTAGCGAGATCATTGATAGCTTCAATCCCATTGCGAAATGACAGATAACCGGTTAGTCCCACTGCCAAAATAATTTGGATAACGAATGGTACGATAAGAATAATGCGGAGATGAACTCTTCCAGATATTTTGGAAACTAAGCGGTTGATAAATTTGAATAACATGATTTTTTAGAAAATTGACTAATTTATGGCCCCATTATTTGACTGAATCGATCCCAAGTTTCTTTTCGATCCTTTTCAGCAATTAATTTTTCAGCAATATCTATATCAAGTAACTTTATCATTTACTATATTCCCCTAATTTTGATTTATCATTAACCGGTTTTCTTCCCACTAAAAAACTATTTAAAAAACAACTATCTATGAATTAATTATTATTTCATTCACAATTCACAATTTTTAACGGCTAGAACGGCGTTTACGTTTGCGTAGTTGTATCAAAGTCAATATTGGCCCAGAAATGGCGTATCCAAAAAAACCTAAAAACAAAACTTGTGGCGGATCAATTGAAATAAGTACAAATACCATGACCACAATCAAAGCAGTTACAAACGGTATTCGTCCCTTAAGATCTAAATCCTTAAAACTGTGATAACGGAAAGTACTTACCATCAAAAAACCAGTGACTACTGTGATGAGCCATGCTGGCAAAGCTAAGGCCGAGCCATCCAGTTGATTATCTGTACCTATCCAAACAAATCCGGCTATTACAGCCGCCGCTGCCGGACTTGCTAATCCTTGGAAATAGGCTTTATTAACCTTACCAACTTGGGTATTAAAACGTGCCAAACGAAGTGCGGTTGCAGCTGTATAAATGAAGGCGGCTAACCAACCAAGTTTGCCTAACAGATTAGATAAATTGGTTAGGGAGGATAAAGACCATTCGTACATAAGCAAAGCCGGGGCCAAACCAAAACACACAAGATCAGAAAGGCTATCATATTCAGCCCCGAAAGCACTCTGGGTATTGGTCAAACGGGCAACGCGCCCATCAATTCCATCAAGTATCATTGCAACAAAGATGGCAATAGCAGCAGCCTCAAAACGATTATTGATGGCAGCAACTATTGCGTAAAAACCCGAAAACAATGCCGCCGTAGTAAACATATTAGGTAGCAGATAAATGCCCCTACGTCGTCTAGGTTTTTCTGGTACTCCTATTTCATCTGTCATAGTAAAAGTTAGTTAGTAATACGTCGGAATGGATTTTCCGGATGTATAGAATTCTTTGCGGGACGGGGTTTGCAACTCCGTCCCTCACGTTTCTGCGGGACGGGGTTTGCAACCCCGTCCCTCATTTTCAAAGTACTCAATTTGAGGAAGGATTTAATTTTTGGTTTTATCAACTAACTTATTAGCCTTAATCCAAGGCATCATGTCGCGCAGTTTTTCACCAACTTGTTCCAGTTGATGGGTACGTGCCAAACGACGTTTTGCTTTGAACGTGGCTTTACCGGTTTGATTTTCCATGATAAATTCACGCGCAAACTCGCCAACTTGAATTTCCTTAAGAATTTTACGCATTTCAGCCTTAGTTTGATCAGTGATAATGCGAGGCCCACGAGTCAAATCACCATATTCGGCAGTGTTAGAAACGGAATAGCGCATGTTGGCTATGCCGCCTTCATAGATAAGATCGACTATCAATTTGAGTTCATGCAAACATTCAAAATAGGCCATTTCTGGTGCATAACCCGCTTCTACCAAAGTTTCAAACCCAGCTTGGGCCAAAGCAGTCAAGCCACCACATAGCACTACTTGTTCACCAAACAAATCAGTTTCGGTTTCTTCACGGAAATTAGTTTCAATAATACCGGCACGTCCAGCACCATTTGCACTAGCATAAGAAAGCGCAATATCTCTAGCTTGGAAAGAAGCGTCCTGATTTATCGCAATTAAACTTGGTACTCCACCACCTTGAGTATAAGTAGAACGCACTAAATGCCCGGGGCCTTTAGGCGCAATCATAATCACATCAAGGTTTTCATTGGGCTCAATTTGCTCGAAGTGAATATTAAAGCCATGCGCGAAAGCCAATGCTGAGCCACTTTTAATATTGGGAGCAATGCTTTGGCGATAAAGTTGTGCTTGATGTTCATCGGGAGCCAGTACCATTACTACATCACCCCATTTAACGGCATCTTCAATTGGCTTGGTGGTTAAACCCGCCGTTTCAACTTTATGAGAAGAAGCAGAACCGCTCCGCAAACCAACCACAACATCTACGCCAGAATCCTTTAGATTCTTGGCATGGGCATGACCTTGCGAGCCATAACCTATAATGGCAACTTTTTTACTTTGGATAAGCGACAAGTCAGCGTCTTTATCGTAATAAACTTTCATTTAAAGTTCCTGTTTTTGTTAATATTTATTCCTAGATTAAGCAGAATTGTATGGGTTCAAGATTTATAGACATTCAGAAAAATAAATTCTGAGAAGGATCGAAAAGAAACTTTTGTGAAATAAGTAGGTACACAAAAGTTTTTTAACATTTTTAATTGGCTCAAGAAATCCGATTTTTTGAAAAAATCGGATTTCTCATAACTCTCAAAAATGTTAAAAGATTTATGTGTACCTACTTAGCTATACTCAGCATGAGTCTTCGGTATTTTCAAACTCAAACGTTTCGTTTGGTATTGCAAACTGGGGTGTTAAATCTATAGACGAAAAGAATAAATAACTTCACGAAAAACTGACCAATTTCCAAACGTGGGACGTTTGGCTCCAAATATTTTTCTGAAAATAGCGTGGTTTTGCCAATTATTTTTCACCAGATTTTTGTTCCTTGATGTACTAAAAGAAATCCGATTTTTGCAAAAAATCGGATTTCTAACCTTAGCCTAAAAACCGGGTGAAAAATAAACGGCTTTAAGAGCTTCAAATTTAACACACAAGTAAAAACCCCGTCCAGCACGGGCACGGCAAAAAGGTGAGAAACCAAGTTTTTTGAAGGGGGCAGCCCACTTCGTGGGTTCCATACTTGTACAAAGTTTTGTTGCCCCAGTTGCCCAACTTAATAAGTAATTTCCTTACAAAAACACTATTATTAACGAATCCTGCAAAATCAAGAAGTTACATTTTTACTTAGATTAAAAAACTTGGTTTCTAAATAAATCTCCGATTATTTATGCATCGGTACTTACGAATACAAACCAGGCAAAAAATTTTGCGGGAATACAAACCGGTCAGGTTTTTCCGAAACTCATACACGTAAACATTTATCGCCACGCGCAATACCCAAAACACCAGAACGTACCACCTCAACTATCTGCGAAGAATCAATAGCCTTTATAAAACCATCCAATTTACCGGCTGTACCAGTCATTTCAACTGTATAATTGGCATCGTCAACATCAATAATACGACCCCGGAAAATGTCAACGAGGCGTTTGATTTCCTCGCGCTGACCAGCCGTTGCCACTTTGATCTTGACCATCAATAATTCCCTTTCAATATGCACCCCTTCTGTTAAATCAAGGAGTTTGATAACATCAACTAACTTATTAAGTTGTTTAGTAATCTGCTCAATGACCTCATCGGGGCCCCTTGTGACTAAAGTCATCCGTGATATTGAGGCATCTTCAGTAGGCGCAACGGTCAAAGATTCAATATTATAACCGCGTGCCGAGAATAAACCGGCTACTCGTGATAAAGCACCGGCTTCGTTTTCTAACAAAATTGAAATCGTATGACGCATGTTTAAGCTAACTCTCTATCTGGGGATAACAACATTTCATGCTGCCCTTTACCGGCAGCAACCATTGGGTACACATTTTCCTCCCGGTCAATGAGAAAGTCCATAAAAACTAAACGATCTTTTCTAGCAAGCCCCTCTCGCAACGCATCTTCAACCTCGCTTGGTTTTTCAATACGCATACCAATATGCCCATAACTCTCAGCCAATTTCATAAAATCCGGCAACGCATCCACGTAGCTATGTGAATAACGCTTGTCATAGAACAGTTCTTGCCACTGGCGTACCATGCCCAAGTAGCCATTATTCAAATTCACAATTTTAATTGGCAAATCAAATTGTTTACAGGTTGATAACTCTTGTATGCACATTTGAATACTACCCTCGCCCGTGACACAAACCACCGTGTCATTGGGATGGGCCATTTGAACCCCCATTGCAGCCGGTAAGCCAAAACCCATCGTGCCTAAACCACCAGAAGTTATCCACTGCCGTGGCCTCGTGAATTTGTAAAACTGAGCCGTAAACATTTGATGTTGGCCAACATCCGACGTAATAAATGCCTCACCTTGGGTCAACTCGTAGAGTTTTTCAACCACAAATTGTGGCTTGATGAAAGAACTATTGCGATCATAACGTAAACAATCCGTTGCTCGCCAACTATCAATTTGTTTCCACCAAGCGGCTATCGCCTCGGGCTCCGGCTGTTGCTTGGCTGCTTTGAGTGTCGATATCAAATCGATCAATACCCGCTCAACTGAACCGACAATAGGAATATCCACTGGCACATTTTTAGAAATCGAAGCCGGATCAATGTCTATGTGGATAATTTTAGCGTGGGGACAGAATTTTTCTAAATCGCCAGTAATCCGGTCATCAAAACGGGCTCCAATAGCAATCAAAACATCACATTCGTGCATTGCCATATTAGCTTCATAAGTACCGTGCATACCGAGCATACCAAGAAATTGTGAATCGGTAGCTGGATAAGTACCTAATCCCATTAAGGTTTGAGTTATAGGATACCCTAAAAGCTTGGTAAACTCGGTTAATTCTTTGGCAGCATTACCAAGCAGCACACCACCACCGGAGTAAATGACCGGACGTTTCGCGGCTAATATCATATCCGCTGCACGACGAATTTGGCCCAGATGTCCAGTCAATGCCGGCTTATAGGAACGCATTTCTATGGTATCCGGATATTCAAATGGTGCCATATTAACCGTTACATCTTTAGGAATATCTATAAGAACCGGCCCTGGCCGGCCGGTAGTGGCGATATGAAACGCTTTTTTAATAGTACTCGCCAATTTATTGACATCCTTAACCAAAAAATTATGCTTGACACATGGACGCGAAATGCCAACCGCATCAACTTCTTGGAAGGCATCGTTGCCAATAAGGGCCGTATGCACTTGTCCGGTGATAACCACCAAAGGACTAGAATCCATGTAAGCGGTGGCAATGCCGGTAATCGTATTGGTTGCGCCGGGGCCTGAAGTCACCAATGCTACACCCGGTTTACCAGTAGCACGCGCATAAGCATCGGCAGCATGGGTTGCTCCTTGCTCATGACGGACGAGAATATGTTGTACTTTATCTTGCTTGAATATCTCATCATAAATATGCAGCACCACGCCACCGGGATAACCAAATACATGTTTCACTCCTTCTTGTGCCAAACAATTTACTAATATCTTGGCACCGGTCATCATTTCAACTTTACGATCCTCGTTCATTTTAGCCCTCATTATAAATACATGAAAAAAATTACAACTTACACAAAATGGGGGGCAACCTTCGATGCCCTACATGCCCATGATCGATCCAAAAGGCAATCCCACTTGCCGTGCCCCTTTCGGGATAAATGAAGGGTGCCAAAAAATTGTAAATTAAAATTGCACCCTTATCTCGAAACCGCCAATTTACCATATAAATTCTATGGAATAAAGAAATGAATTTTTAGTTTTTTAGATAAATTCACAGAATCGTTCCCAAGGATCGAATCAAGCCGTGGGGCTAGAAGAATTTATTTTCTGAACATCTAAAGTCCAATTGCCTAGCGGGAAAAGGTATTGATGTCATGGTTAAAACTAATCAAATTATCAACGGAAAAAATAATTTAAAGGGTTGATATAATTATGAAAAGTGTTACTATTAGCACCTTCATTTGAGCCGTCAAAGCCTCCGAAAGCAGCATAACACTAAAACAATATTTTGAGGGAGCAAAGATTAAATTGTGACTTGCGAAGCTTTAATAAAGCAATTAAACTTAGCAGCCGGTTCATAGTCTATAATATCTAACATTTATTGACATGTATATATCATGAGTGTATATTGTGCGTTCTGAAGTTATTAAAAATAACCAGCATAACACTATGATTGATTATGAATGATATTATTATATCACTTTTTACAATTGAGGTTAGGTGTGAGAGCATTAAAAATCAAAATAAGAGGTTTGAAAAAGCAACCGTTTGAACGACTTAAAGTCCTTACTCACCATTCAAAAAATCTGTACAACCAAACGTTGTGGACACTGCGTGAGGCTTTTGAGGCAACCGGGCAATATTTTTCTTACCCCAAAATGGACAAAGCCATGAAACAAGTTACCAACTTGGAAGGTAATGTCAATTATCGTTTACTGAAAAGTGCTGTCGCTCAACAAACTTTACGGCGACTTGATAAAAATTTCAAGTCATTCTTTATGTGTCATCAAGAGTTCAAAAAACTTGTCGAAAAGTCTAAAGGAAAACCCAAGCCACCCAAGTATAAACAAGGTAAGCATGACAATCTAATCTACAATACCTATGCTTTTCAAGTTAAAAATAGAATCAATACTACTTTTGAACCCCATAAGCATTTTTTTAAAATGCCTAATGGGAAAGTATTTTCGATGGGACAATATATCCAATATGAGCAAATTGTGGTATTAGAAAAAGGTCTGGAATTAATTGTACCCAAACAACTGTGGAACCAAGAAATAAAGCAAGTGGAAGTTATCCCTAAACACAATAGCTTCCATGCGGTTTTCGTTTATGAAGAAAACCATGCTGATTTCAAACCGGTTCAAAATAGTGACCAGGTTATGTCCATTGATTTGGGTCTGAACAACCTAGCTACTTGCGTTACTAACGGCGTTGTTGAACCTTTCATTATTGATGGTCGGAGGCTGAAATCAGTCAATGCCTACTACAATAAGAGAAAGGCGAAAATGCAATCCAAACTGCGGGGGAAAAAATGGTCGCGTAAACTTCAAAGCCTCACCAATTGGCGTAATGGGGCAGTGAATGACTATATGCACAGAGCGACCTATTATGTTGTAAAGAGCTGTGTTGAGCATGGCATATCTAAAGTTATTGTCGGTGACGTTGTTAAGTCACTGAACCAAATTAACTTGGGCAAAAAAACCAACCAAAATTTTGTGAATTTATCTCTAGGCCAGTTTGTGGACAAATTGAGCTACAAACTTGGGTCGCACGGTATTGAACTGGTGGTGACAGACGAGAGCTATACGAGCAAAGCGAGTTTTGTGGATGGTGACAAAATGCCTAAACGGTACAACCCAAAAGCATCGCTCAAACGCACATTTAGTGGTAAAAGAGTTAAACGTGGACTTTATAAATCCAGCGATGAGACTCTCTTGAACGCTGACGCTAACGGTGCCTACAACATTTTGCGAAAAACTGACTGTGACTTTTCCTTTTCTAAACTGGCTAAAAAAGTTGGTGCAAGGGTCAAACAGTGGCTTCACCCAACCAAACGAGTTCGTTTTTTCTTAAAACAAAAAAGTAACCCTAAGCTCCGGCGAGGGGATAAAGGGCTGATTCTCCCTAATCCACAATCTTAAAATGTACACATTTTATGTCTACATGTAGATATTTGTCGATGAAATTGTTATCTGGAGAAAGAGTTGTTTCCAATTTTCAATTTTCAAGATTGATTATATTGTTCGTTATGACACTGAAAACTCCACAGAACTCTTACCCATCCAATGTTTTCAATGATTTGACATAAATATGTTCCACCAAAAATCATTGACTTATCGACTTTTGGGGAGTTTTCTGTATGATGTTAATTCTCCTGTGGCTCACACTGTTGGAATGTATACCTTATTACACATACATGTCAATCGTTGTAAATGCAAATTGTTATATAATCTTCATTCATAATCAAGGAATATTTTATGGCTAGTTCATCTAAAACCAAGTCTCGCACTGACTCTAATAAGCCACCAGTCGATACTTTGCGTGAGCGTATTGGTGTCTTAGGTAATACCCTGACTGGGTTAATTGAAGCAGTCAACAAAGCAAGCAGTGAGATTAAGAGCTTGCAGCCCTTGTTAGATACTGCGAGCAAAGTGTGGGCTGAACCAAGTAGTGCAAAGCCATCAAGCGAGCCGGCTCCACAACCTTCGCCAAAAACGGTTGCTGAAAAGGTACCAGAAGCTATCCCCGCACCTGCTGTTGTATCGACTAAGGCATTTTTAGAGGCAATCAACACATTGTCTATTCCGGAACTGATCGACAAATTGAAAAAGGCAAATGCCAAACAAAATGTCATCAGAAACATAATTAATGAGAGGAAAAAGCTGCATTTTCACTCATTTGAATCGTTAGAAGATTTGATTGAACGTATTAAAGGCTTGGCTGAGGCGAGCTTGGAGAAGATAATGAGTGACTGGCCTTAGAGGGAATGAAAGCCGTGACAGTGATCAATGTTTGGTATTGAAAAGTTTTGTCAATCCCCCTTCCTTTTAAACGTTTCGGACGGGGCGACATGCAAACACCAAACGGCAAAGTTTTGTCAATTCCCCTCCTTTTAATAAAAGGTGGGGTTACAATTATCGGCTTTGCTATATTGAAGTACTTCAAATTTGTGAAAATGAATGGCTCACAGAGCAATTTTATAAATCCGTTATCGATAGCAACTTGGACTATTCATTCTTAATGGGCCATTCACCATTGTATATTCGCTATTTAAGTGTTAAGTCTTGTAAGTGAAAAACACATATTAAGATATAGTGTTTCAGATAAATATTTTGGCTTTGTTAACTCAACCAAAAATCCGATTTTTCCAAAAAATCGGAGATCGAAGGACCTATTTTTCTGAAAGTTCATATACCTTCGACAAGGAACAAAGCGGAAAATATTCGTTCTAAAAAACCAGTTTTTTTATGGCGGATAGAATCGTTTTATTCGTTACTACTTCATAATACAAGGTATTTGTTAATGGATAATCATCGCTATCCTCTTGCCACACTTTGGATTGGCCCTCACGTATTACTACTTCATGCGACTTTTCTTTGACATCAGAATAATATCCCACGTAAAAGCGCGTGTGGTGTTTATCACCGGGTAGACAAATTTTAAGGTGACGAAGAACTATTTCGCTTTGTAATTTTTCAAAGGCTTTTGGATCCAATTCTATGCCATTGAGATTATAGCGAAAAGTTGTCATGCCTTTTTCGCCTCGAAACGCATCATCAAGTGGTTGTTGAAAAACCATAACATGCGTCAAGAGGTTAGTTTTCGATGCATATTTGTGCCGTAGTTTCCATGAACAAGATGAGAGACGATCAGCATCCCCTATCGCCGGTGAAATCATAATTCTTTGATCACCATCATACAAAAATTTTGGAGCCTCTGGAGAATAACAAATGCCAATACCTAATTCTAATTCTGGTAATTTATAGGTGCGACTGACTTCATTTTGTTTATGAACGACTTGCAGCATACTTCTGGCTAAACCACAGGCGCGTGCCGTTGCCAACCATTGATCCGGCGAATATTGGTGTTCAAATAAACTAAGAATTACGGCATCCCCTTCAATAAATACTTTTTCGGCCCCAAAGTCTTCAAGCAATTGGCGAATTGGATTAAAAAAATTGCGACTAAAATGGGTGGCGGGGTTGAGACCACGCCTACAAAGTTCAGCAGTCATGGTAGTGGAGCCACGTAAATCAGCCTTTATAATAACATGACAACGGATAGTTTCATGAGTCACGCTTTGTTCACTAGGTTCCAAAAATTCATGCAACATGTCGTTGCTTCTTGACAACTGTATATCATTATCTAAATTCAGCAGGTTAACTTGCTCCATCGCCTCTTGCATTAGACGATAATATTTTAAATCCCGTTGGTAAGTAATAAAGTCGGTGATAAAGCGTCTTAAAATCGGGGAGCCGGGACTTCGTACTAATTTGGCGAGGCGTTTCTTGGCTTTTTTTAACTCGTTAATGTGTAAAGGTTTATCACCAGATCTACGCAACGGTCTGATTTTCAGTTGTTTTTTTAATTTGAATTCAACGTCAAAATCCTGAAGTTCATCACAAAGTGCCTGATACAATAAATAAGGTTTGAGTAATTTGGCATAATGTTCGTGTAAAATTGGGGTTTGGTATGCGGCTAATAGATGCTGAATAACTTGTGCATGACGTAAATATTGTTCCAATATTTTATGTGCTTGGCATTGAAGTTTAAACTTAGTTTCTAATGCTCTACCGACTGCCCCCGATTCTTCTTCAAGTAGCTGCTGTGTCTTTTGTAAATCAAACAATTCGTCCATGTTGGCGGTGACATCGATCCAAGAAAAGTGAATTTCTCTCCCCGATTCAAAGCTTTGATTACCAGCGCAACTGTTTTCCAGATCGGGAGTAATCTGTATCTGACAAACATTAACAATTTTGTCAAGTAAGTTATTAATCAAGGTTGATAAACGTTCAAAACCATAACAACTATCAGGGTCTTGAGACAATAACACATAGTGTTGCATTAAAACTTCATGACTATATATGTCTGGACTTTGCAACAAAGGATTAGATAATACTTTTTGAGGAATTGACCAAGCGACCCCAAGTAAGGATTCACGCAATTTTTTTATGGGGCCACTCCTTTCAACCCAGAGCAATTGAGTAAACAATTCATGAGTAACTTGATTTAATAGATTATTTTTATTTTGATTGAACCAAGCGATACGTTCAAACAATTTAAGATCTTTTTTATTTTCTTTGATGCTTGCTTTTCTCAATTCATATAACAATCGGTCGGCCTCCATACGCACGGTGGTTAATATGAATTTAATGATGGCAACTTGAAAAAGTTGTATGGAGTCTATTCGTTTACCCGAAGGAGCCGAGTGAATTGCTGCGGTTAGCACAGTTGTATAACCGGCACTAAATATATCTAGTTTCTTTATCACATCCGCTGATGGCTTGTCCGTAAAGCGTCTCTTGGTACTGCTACGTTCATTAAGTAATTGTGAAATCAAACGACGACTTAAGGTGGTAAAACGTGGGCTAAGATGCACATCAATATGCACATTATCAATACCCTTCACGAATTGATCGAATTTTATAAACGGACAGTGTAACGGTTGTATTGATAGTGTTGTAGGTGAAGCAATTTCCTTCGATTTATTTTTCTTACTGAATAGTTCTAACATTTTGGTTTACTTATTTTACAAATAGCAAATTCAAATGTAACATTGTTTATTATTTATTGAGAATTCGCAACTTATTATTAGCGAAGATATTGTTACATAAGAAATAATTTTTTCTCTAAGTTTATCAAGCATTTTAAGTGCCAATTCATTTTCACATCTTGGTTTTATAGCATTGTTCATTCTTGGTTGCTAAGGAATGTGCATGAAATAATTTGGGCAACCAAATCGGTGTGCCCTGACAATATGCGATGATTTGTAGGGGCAATCCCTTTACGGTTGCCCTTACGTTTGCCTCCGTTGTTTCATGCACGTTCCTAATTAACTATTGCGGTTTGATGTTGCAAACACCAAACCGCAACCGTATTTATCCATCATTCACAATTCACAATTCACAGTTCACCATTCAATTAAGGATTTGATAGATGTTGATGATACAACTTTTTAACTTTTTTGACATAATGTCTGGTTTCCCGATAAGGGGGAATTGTATTACCATAACGCTTCACCGCATTTTCACCGGCATTATAGGCAGCCAATGCCAAAGACAGATTTTCATTAAACATGGTTAGCAAATCGCGGAGATAACGGGCTCCACCATTGAGATTGGCAACCGGATCAGTACGATTGGTTACCCCATAGCGTTTGGCAGTTGCCGGCATAAGCTGCATCAATCCCAGCGCGCCTTTGTTCGATCTGGCTTTGGGGTTATAAGCCGATTCAACTTGAACTACTGCATGTAACAGGGCTGTGGGTAAATTAACTTTGTGGGCTATCGTTTCAATCGCAGATGCATATTTTTTGTATTTACGATGTTTGTTTCCTTTTTTGTATTTACGGCGTTTAGCTCGAATCTGTGGTTTGAGTTTAGGGGGTGGTGTTAGAGATTGTATTAAGTAACTGCGTGCATACAAGAGTTGATCTTTAGGTTTGGGTGGTTTGTTAGTTAAATGTAATACCCCTTTTGCATCAATGTATTTATAAATGGTCATTGATTTAGTGGAAATATGGTCAGCCGCTTGGGCGTGCATTATCGTAATCACTAAGGTAATACAACTTACTAAAAAAATTGACTTAGTCATAGTTAAACCGAAAGCTGAAAAGCGAAAATAAACAATAAGTTTTGAACAAGATTAAACGGATTTTGGAAAAAAACCGGATTAGGACTTTTACTCTATAGACTACTTTGGAATCAAAAAATTTGTTCACAAAGAAATCCTGCCAATCCGTAAATCCGTTTAATCTTGTTCAAACTTTGAAGGTATTAATGATGACACCAACTTCAATCTATGTTAGATTACCACATCCTTTGTTTGCTATGGAGATTATGGATGAACCGGATAAATTTTTCTGGTGTACTTACACTGGCTACTATTCTTATTTTGATTAGTACCACCTTAGTAGCTGCCAGTTTCAATTGTAAAAGAAGTACTCTGACAGAGGTTGAACATAAAATTTGTAATAATCCTCGGCTCAGCAAGGCTGATAAGCAAATGAGTAAAGCCTACTTTAAATTGCTCGAAGATTTACCAAAATTAGAAGCACAATTGTTAAAACAAGACCAACTTGAATGGTTAAAAGAACGGAGTTATGAATTACTTAACTGTTCCGAGCCGGATTGCAAAATACGCTTTTATGAAATTAGAATCCAACAATTAGAGCCAATCAAGCAAGCCGGTTTTAGCTGTGAGAAGGCTGCAACCGAAACTGAAAAGATGGTTTGTAATAGTCGTTTGTTAAAACATGCTGATGGACGAATGACTAAACTTTATAAATCCGTGCGAGATGAATTGTTAAAACAAGATCAACGTGATTGGCTAAAATTACGGGATTTTGAGTTGAGGCAATCGTATTGTGATATTTATTGTGCTTGGCAACTATACAAAGATCGAATTGAATTTTTGGTTCGTTATAAATACATTCTAACACCTAATAACCAGTAAATAATGGTTAATGGATGATTACCTTTCTTCTGCTCCCCTTTCCCTTTTCGGGAACAATATTTTAAACCCTTTGAATAATTACCCCTTTTCAAATTCAGTAGACAACCAGCCCAGTTTATCGGTGTTAGTGCCTATCTATAACGAAGCTGATAATATTGCCCCGTTAATTGGCGAAATTCGCGCCGCTTTGGATGGTAAAATTATTTATGAGCTTATCTATGTTGACGATGGTAGCACTGATGCCAGTTGGCAAAAATTGCAACAAATTGGGGAGCATTTAAAAAATTTACGGATTATTCGTCATAAATGTTCCTATGGACAAAGTATTGCTGTTTTAACCGGTGTCAAACTAGCACGGGCAGAGTGGATTGTTACCTTAGACGGTGATGGACAAAATGATCCCGCTGATATTCCGCGCTTGCTAGCCATTTTACAAAATCAAGCATCAGAGCCACAATTACAAATGGTTGCCGGCTTACGGCACCACCGTCAAGATAATTGGCTCAAACGTATATCTTCACGGATTGCCAATTGGATACGCAGTCGTTTGCTACACGATAACACGCCGGATACTGGTTGTAGCCTTAAACTGTTTTCGCGGACAGCCTTTTTAACTTTGCCCTATTTTAATCATATACATCGTTTTTTGCCGGCACTCTTTTTGCGAAACGGGGGGCAAGTCATCTCAATTGAAGTTAGCCATCGTCCGCGTTGGGGTGGCAAATCTAAATATGGAATATTTGACCGGTTCGGTACCGGTATTATTGATTTGTTGGGGGTGATGTGGTTACAACGTCGGGCGGTTAATGCGAAAATTATTGAGGACAATCAGAAACATGACAACTGAAAACTTGTGGCTGATAATCGGCTTTTGTGGCCAAGCTTTATTCTCCTTACGATTTTTAGTGCAATGGTGGCAAAGTGAGCGTCAACAACGCAGTGTAATTCCAATTGAGTTTTGGTATTTTAGCATTGCTGGAGCGGTGACTTTATTGGCTTATGCCATTCATCGCACCGATCCGGTGTTTATTGTGGGACAACTTACGGGACTATTTGTATATATGCGGAATTTACATTTGATAAAAAAGGCGGCACCGCAAGCCGGGGAATATGCTGATAGTACAACGAATTAACGAAATAAACGAATTTTTAAGAGGGCAACCACAAGGGATTGCCCCTACTTTTTTAAGGGCAACCACAAGGGTTGCCCCAACATCGATTTGAATATTGTAGAGGCAATCCCTTGTGGTTGCCCTCTTTTTTCTAGCGTAACATTAGTGATTAATACTACAAAATGGTGACACTGTTTAACCAGCATAAACAAGTATGGCTACAATGGACCGGCTTGTGGCTGTTACTGGTACTCATTCCCCTTTTTAATCGTACTTTTATCCAAATTGACGAAACTCGTTATGTAACAGTAGCTTGGGAAATGTGGGTGCGGGGTGATTGGTTAATACCCTATCTCAACGGCTCCATTTACCACCATAAACCGCCCCTCTTGTTTTGGCTGATTAATTTAGGTTGGGCCATATTTGGCGTGAATGAATGGTGGCCACGAATTATCCCGGGCTGGTTTTCTTTAGGTAGTTTATGGCTTACAGCGATCCTCGCCCGCCAGCTATGGCCTCAACATCCCCACATTGCTTGGTGGGCACCACTGATCTTATTAAGTTGTTTTTTGTGGAGCCTGTTTACCAGTGCCACTATGTTTGACATGATGCTGGCGTTTTTCACTTTGTTAGGAATGGTTGCGCTAGTGTGGGCTTGGCAGACAGATGATGTAAAAGCTTATGGACTATTAGGATTGGCAATTGGTTTAGGTGTCCTTACGAAAGGGCCGGTGATTTTGTTGCATTTGTTGCCAGTTGCATTACTTGCACCTTGGTGGCAATTAACGAAACCCTCACGGCGTTGGTATTTGGGGATAATTAGTGGCGTTATTTTGGGCGCATTGATAGCCTTAGCATGGGCAATTCCGGCTGGCATTGTTGGCGGCTCTGAATTTAGACAGGCAATATTCTGGGGGCAAACTGCTAATCGCTTGGTCAATTCTTTTGCCCATAATCACCCGCTATGGTGGTATTTACCTTTATTACCGGTTGCTTTATTTCCTTGGCTACTGTGGTTACCATTCTGGCATGGTTTATTGCAATTACCCAAACATTGGAACGAAAGCAGTGTCCGTTTTTGTCTTTTATGGTTTGTGTTAGTCTTCACTGGATTTTCCCTCGTCAGCGGTAAGCAATTACATTATTTGTTACCAATACTGCCAGCCTTTGCATTATTAACCACCTACATATTATTCAAGCACCCGGTGTTGCAACAATACCAATGGTGGAATCCATTGTTGCCGGCATTAGTTATCATACTGGTAGGATTATTACTTATTAGCGCACCAAGTCTCAATTCTCAAATACGTTTGCCTATTTGGATAACACAAATTTCACCAAAAGCAGGTATCATATTATTTATATTTGGTGGTATTTTGATGACATGGAAATTGCCCCGGATTCAACACCAATTATCTTTACTTAGCACGGTTGCGGTTTTGTTTAGCCTAATTTTTCCTTTGACAATTATTCGGGCAGCCGGGCAAGCTTATGATTTACATCAAATTAGTAAGCGTATTAATACCTTACTTAATAATGGGCAAAATGTGGCTCATTTTGGGGATTATCATGGTCAATACCAATTTTTTGGTCGTTTGCGGCAATCCTTACTAGTCGTTGATGGATATGGACTTTGTTCTTGGCTTACTAAATATCCGGATGGTAAGCTGATTGTTTACTTTTCCAGAGAATATATGGATTTAAGTGAACATACGGATTATGTGCAACCTTACCGCTCCAAACATGTTGGGATTATTGACGCGAAGTTTGTTCACAGTGCTTGCCTTACAGTGTTGCCGTAGCGAATAATTACAATAACTACAAGGATTGTATTACGATAAGGATTTTTGAAGCTAGAGAAGTTCAGAATTTTAAGCTGCTAGATGCAATTCTTTTCGCATCTTTTTGGAGATGACAAATGGTATACCTTAAAATCAAATCCCCCGGTAGTTATTGTTATGGGTTCTGCCGAATGAGTAGAATGATATCGCGTGACATAAGCTACAATTAACCCCAATTAATAAAGGTGATAACTCATGACTGACAAAGAACTGAAAGAGTTAGTTGCTGGTTTAGCAATCGCTCAACAAAAAAATGAAGTACAATTTGCCGAAACTGATGCCAAGATAGCTAAAGCAATGGCAGAAGTCGCTGAACAGCATAAGAAAAATGAAGTACAATTTGCCGAAACTGATGCCAAGATAGCTAAAGTAATGGCAGAAGTCGCTGAACAGCAGAAAAAAACCGATATTCAATTAGCTAAAACTGATGCTAATTTAGACAAATTGTCGGCAAAGGTAGATCGAGTTACGACATTAGTAGGCAATATCGCCAACAACCAAGGAGATTCCGCCGAGGAATTTTTCTATCGTAGTTTACTTGATAACGCCTATTTAGGAGATATGCACTTCGATACTATTTATCGCAATTTACCTTCACATAAAGGCAAACTGCAAGATGAATTTGACGTAGTCTTGGTTAATGACAATAGTGTTGCCATTGTTGAAATTAAGCAAAAGGCCCATCCTAATTTAATCAATGATATGCTGGAAAGAAAGTTGCCAAATTTTCGGACATTATTCCCTTATCACCAAGAACAAAAACTCTATGGTGTTATAGCGAGCATGGTGAGTAACGATACATTAGTAGAAAAAGCCAGAGAAGCCGGCTTGTTCTTTTTAACTCAAAAAGGCCAGCATGTAGTTTTGGTTAATGATAAAGTCAAAGCCTTTTGATTCCACCGCCAAAACACAAAATATGGTGAGGAATTTGGTCATTGGATTTCTATATGAACGAAAAATATTTTTTGGTTGCCACGCATCCAGCCCTGAGTACAACGAATTTTGAAAAAATCACAACGAATAAACCCAAAGGGCCATTCGTTGTGAGTGGTTTAAATTCGTTGTACTCGTGTATTTATTTGCGTTTGTTGCGGCTTTGCCAAACAGAAGTTATGGCACCGAGTCCCAAAAGGATGGTGAAAAGCGCGGCGGCCGGTGTAAAGGGGACGCGAAAAGGTGTTGGAGCGGCCGCCGTTGTCGGAGCTGCTGCAACTGTTGGGGCGACACAACCATTTGCATGAGTGAATGTATAGTTTGGTAAACAAGCAGTGATATCGCTCTCTGCTGAAAAAGCGACAGCAACAGACCAATAAGAATCTGCACCATCTTGAAATAGGCAATAAGCCATTCCAGTGTTCCCTCCAAGATCAGAAACACCTTCGGCAAAATTTGCAGACGAAATGACACTGCCATCAACCCATGAACTAGTATTAAGTACAGAGGCTTTCTGAGCTGAACCATTGTTTGGTGTGTCATCTAAAGTAGGATAAGCATTACACACAGAACTCTCTACATTACCAGCTCCTAAGTCATAAACGTTGTCTGCATCAACGCCAGTAGTGCTATCTATAGCTATATAACCAAAAGAATCAATCGACGCATACGAATTGCCGTCAGGATGTGACACAAAGGCAAAAGCACTACTACACATTGTGACCGATGCCAATAGAGAACAGAATGAATATTGCCGAAGTTTTTTTGCATTATCAATTGGTTGAGGCGATTTACCCCCCCCAATCAAATTTCATGCCAATTTTAGAAAGCATTTGCTTTCCTCCTTAAAGATTAATTAGAAAACTAATTAGGGTATCTCCAAAAAATATTAAAATAAAATACCCACACACCGAATTGGGCAACCATAAAGGATTGCCACTACAATCTTAATATTCTAATTGGCAAAACTTGGCTCTGAGATGAAATTTCATTAGAAGCGTCATCGTACATCAGAAAACAGGGTTGGCAAGTTATTAACAATTAACTACAAGGATTGGACAATTAACTACAAGGATTGTATTTTAGAAGGGATTTTGGTTAAATGAAAAACTCATTGAATATAACAATACCTTCGCCAATTGATGGTTGTTTCGTTCATTGCGCGAAGCGGATTTCCCGAAACCTAAGTAATATCGGAGTTTCGGGAAATCGTACCTCATTCCCGAAACAACAAATTTTGGCATTGGCGAAGGTATTGTTATAAGGCACCTTTTAAAAATACTTGACAGTTCTATGATTAAAAACCGCAAAAACTACAAGGATTTGATATAAACAAGGATAAAGCCAAAAGGTTCTAATTATCCTCACGAATCTAGAGTTATTTGGTTTTATCCTTACTTATATCAAATCCTTGTAGTTATCTGTCAGAGTTATTTGGTTTTATCCTTACTTATATCAAATCCTTGTAGTTATCTGTCAACTATTTTTTCTGCATAAATGAAGGGTGCCGAATATAAGGTATAAGTTGCAAACCTTGCAGAAAAATCCTTTCTAAAATACAATCCTTGTAGTTGTTTGTTTTGTAGGGATTAACCGACATGTCGTTTAAATTATCCTCAGCCCCATTCATGCACAAAGCCTACAGCGTACCGCAAATCATGCGCCAAGTGCTATATGCCATGTTGCCCGGTATTGCTGTGTATGTGTATTTTTTCGGTTGGGGTATTATCATCAATATTATATTAACAAGTGTAACGGCTTTAACCGTTGAAGCCCTTATGCTCTGGCTACGCAACCGCCCACGGCACCCCTTTCTCACCGATAATAGTGCATTAGTCGCAGCATGGTTGTTAGCATTGGCACTGCCACCGTTCACGCCTTGGTGGATAAGTATGTTAGGTATAGCATTTGGACTCATTTTTGCCAAACACTTGTATGGTGGATTAGGCTATAACCCGTTTAATCCAGCTATGGTAGGCTATGCAATGTTGTTAATTTCATTTCCGGTTGAAATGACTAATTGGCCGGCTCTTGCCTCAT
>Ga0233403_10000355_pt1 | contig 21754 bp, 22 predicted proteins | sample Na_oxic_1_MG_FD_179866 | JGI IMG/M metagenome (GOLD analysis project Ga0233403, IMG submission 179866) | Seawater microbial communities from Saanich Inlet, British Columbia, Canada - Na_oxic_1_MG | ecosystem: Environmental > Aquatic > Marine > Inlet | place: Canada: British Columbia | collected...
TTAATAGTAAAAATCAGTTAAAGATTAACAAAACCTATCAAAAATTTGTTCTCAAAAAAGGCTCAACTCCCATTGATAATCATGAAGGTACTTTTTTAACGTCTAAAAAACGAATGGCTATTAGAACTGATTTAAGTCAATTTAATGAGGCGAGTTTTAATATGTCACCGATTTCGATTGAAGATGCTTCTCCGGGTTGGTTGACTAAAAAACAAATAGTTCTTATAACTAAAAAACATGGGTTGACGGACGAAACGCTATTAACAAACCAGGTGAGTGATATTGTGCGAGCTTATTATGCCTCAGTTTATGGAAAAACAGGTAAGGCACTGAAAACGGCTCTCCATAAAATTATCATTAAACATAAAAAACTCCGTTATCGGGATGCTTGGAAAGCTTTAAAAGAAACTGATCAAGATCACAATCATCCTAATAATGTTATTCTCCTTTACAAACAAACCTCTCAACCCGAAAATTTAAAAGGTAAAGGGCCTGATAATTGGAGCCGTGAACAAGTGTGGCCAAACTCACATGGTCAGTTTGGTATTAAGAAAGGCCCTGGGACTGATCTTCATCATATCAAACCCAGTGATGTTACAGTCAATCGTGCTAGAGGGCGTTTAGATTTTGATAATGGTGGTACGATTTTTCGTGAAGCACCACTTTGTAAAAAAGATCACGATTCATGGGAACCGCCAACGGCTGTTAAGGGAGACATCGCTAGAATGTTATTTTATATGGATGTCCGTTATGAAGGGAAGAGTAAGGGAATTGATTTGGAATTGGTTGACTATACTGGCACTAACGGGCCCCGTTTAGGGAAACTCTCCACATTGATTGAGTGGCATAAACAAGACCCGGTTAGCGATTTTGAAAGACTGAGAAATGACAAAATCTATGAATTACAGGGTAATAGAAATCCTTTTATAGATTATCCCCAATGGGTTTTTGAAATTTGGTAATCAGTAATCAGTTATCAGTAATCAGTTATCAGTTATCAGTTACCAGTTATCAGTTACCAGTTATCAGTTACCAGTTACCAGTTATCAGTTATCAGTTACCAGTTATCAGTTATCAGTTATCAGTGAAACTTGATGTTTAAGTTTTAGGTTTTTATTGAAATACTATACGGCACGCGAGCATAACTTAAACTTTTATGTAGGGGGCCGGCAAAGTCTTTTTCTTGCCCACCTTCCTCAATAGGAAATTGCTATATAAAAGGAATCTAAAATTTATTTTGGCTACCTTGGGATACCGTCAGAAAATGACTTATGCACTATCAACATAAGCTATTTCTTTAAATAATATAGTATTTGTTAAAAATCTCACACGTATTTTATTGACTCATAATTACGCATTCTTCATCTTGATGAAATTTAAATCGCTAAAATCCTCTCTAATCTCTTTGGTAAAATGGGTTAAGAGGGATTTTTCTTTAAAATTAAGGATCACTGTTTTTGAAGCATTATGCGTAACATTGAGTTATTTACTGCATTGTCCCTTGGAATTTCAAAAAATATATACTCACCCGACGGGTATAGCAATTCCCGATTAAATAAAGTACAATTAATCTAGTTTAAGTTATTCATAAATTAAATAAAAAACGCTATAACGCTGTAACGCATTAAACGCAAAAACGCTATATCTTAATTTATTGTGAGGGCTCCTTTATTGAGGCGTTTCAGTATTAAATTGATAAAATACTTCATTCAAATAAGCAGTAACATCGGCCATTTCCTCTTCAAACCAAGGTATCCCAAGGCTATTGACGCAAGTAAGCACCTTATTTTCTAAACTGGCGTAACTTTGGACTCTATGGTTTGGACGAGTGTAAAGTTGACCTGGTTCTTTATTAGTCAGACGGGCATGACAAAATTCACAGTGGCGTTCATGCAATGCTTCGCCTTTTTGGGCTGCTTCTGTCAATGATGATTCTGTGGTTTGTGTTTCGTTAGCAGACGTTATCACTTCACTTTTTTCAGAAACTGTCGCTTCATCAGCTTGGACAAAGTTAATTGTCACTAATAACATGCTACAAAAAAAATAATGTATTGCTTTCATAAATTGTTCTCCAAATCAAGAATTGGGAATTGAGAAGGGTAAATTGGAAATAAGTGAATAAATGAATAGAGGTTAGGCGATTTCTAGAAATAAATACCAAGAATCATTACCTGAGCTTTAACAGGTAACTTCAATAACTGCTTTTTAAAAGGCAGCGGTATAATCTTTTCTAGAAATCATCTTAGGCGATTTCCAGAAATAAATTATACCGGTATGAAAGGGCGGTATTTTTTATCAGAAATCACCTTAATTAACCACATTATCATTATTACCATTCCCAATTCCCAATTCCCCAGACTTTAGGCAGTCGAATGACTGAGTTTGTCGGATAAATGCGCGATGCGCACGGGTGCAGGCGGATGCGAATCGTAAAACGCTGAATATAAAGGATCAGGGGTTAACGTGCTGGCATTTTCTTGATACAGTTTAACTAATGCCTGTATTAGTGCCAAAGGATTGGCTTGCTCAGCGGCAAAATCATCTGCTTCAAACTCGTGCTTACGCGAAAACCATGCCATCACCGGCTGCAAAAAGAACACAAATACCGGGATAACTAACATAAATAATAGCAGAGCAATGTAATTGCTGTCCATTGTTGGGGGGATGCTGACCCCTAAACCACTATAAAACCACGGTTGTTGCATAAGCCAACCTAACAAGGCTAGTCCCGCAAGACTAAAAATGGCAAGCCCTATCATACGTTTTTGGAGATGTTTACGTTTGAAGTGACCCACTTCATGCGCTAATACCGCAATCACTTCGTCAATATTGAGTCCCTCCAACAATGTATCAAAAAAAACAATACGCTTATTTTTACCAAGCCCGGTAAAATAGGCGTTGCCATGACCGGTACGTTTTGAGCCATCCATGACAAAAATACCCGAACTGGCAAATCCATTATGCTGTAATAATGCCTCAATGCGTTGTTTTAATTCCTCATTTTCAAGAGGCTTAAATTTATTAAATAGGGGAGCAATAAAAGTTGGATAAGCCCATATCATTAGCAAATTAAAACCTATCCAAACCAACCACACATACAACCACCAAAATTGACCGGCTGATTCCATCAGCCACAGTATCAGGGCAAGAAAGGGAATACCAATCATTAATGAAAGTATCAATGATTTCAAGAAATCACTGATAAACAAACCGGGCGTGGTACGATTAAAACCAAATTGGGCTTCGATACGAAAAGTGCTATAAAGACTTGCTGGTAAATCTATCAATGTCGACAAAAGACCAAAACTTATCAGCACAGCAACGCCAGTCCATAATTCTTGAAAACCGAGACTACGCACGCTTTCATCAAGCATGTTAAGAAGACCACCCAATGTCCATAATAATAAAACGACAATTTCAACCATTAACAGTTTTTGTCCAAAGCCAGTTTTGACTAAGGTATAAGTAGCCGCTTTTTGATGATCTTCTAGCGAAATTTTTTCGGCAAAAGCATCAGGAACTGCATTTTGGTGACGGCGCACATAAGCCTTATGCCGCTCATTTAACCAAAATTGGATGCCTGTCCCTAATGCTAAAAAAATTAAGAAAAATAATGTAAATTCATTCATATAATAATCTCTATAATTTTATCCAACATAAATTTTTGATTCCAAAATTTATTTTGGACAAATTACCGTTTTAAATTATTTTAGCCTAAAGGTTAAAATAATGCGTTATATCCGATATTCCGCACCCTGTCATCATAAATAATTGATAATAAATAACTATATATTAAATTTCTCTAAAATAAGCTAAATTTTATTATTTAATATCAAAAATTTATATATGGGGTGCGGAATGTCGGTTATATGGAGTATTATTTACCAATTACCAATTACCAATTACCAATTACCAATTACCAATTACTATCATTATGTCACAAAACTCAAATAATTTAATTTGGATCGATATGGAAATGACCGGCCTCGAACCAGACAAAGATACCATTATAGAAATTGCGACACTCGTGACAGATGTCAACCTCAATGTGATTGGTGAAGGTCCCATTTTAGCTATCCATCAAAGTGACGAAGTATTGGCAGCGATGGATGAGTGGAACACTCGTCAACATGGACAATCCGGATTGACTCAACGAGTGCGGCAAAGCAACATCAATCTTGCCACAGCAGAACGTCTTACACTTGCATTTATTCAACAGCATGTCCCGCCTGATACTTCACCGATGTGTGGCAATACTGTGAGTCAAGATCGGCGTTTTTTATATAACTATATGCCTCACTTAGAAAAATATTTCCACTATCGTCATATAGATGTCAGCACTTTAAAGGAATTAGCAAAACGTTGGATGCCTAAATTGCCAGAGATTGAAAAAGAATCTAAGCATTTAGCAATAAATGATATCTATGAATCCATTGCAGAACTTAAATATTATCGTCAACATTTTCTACGTTAGTCAGTTATTCAGTTATCAGTTATCAGTTATCAGTTATCAGTTATCAGTTATCTGATGTGCAATAATCGATATGAATTTGATTTGCAAAACATAAGCGTAGTTTCGGAGTTCAAAGCTAAAGCTTTGAGTGGAGTTCAAAATTTATTTTGGCTGGAATCCAAAGCTTTAGCTTTGGTATATTCCTCCAAAAAAGTTTTATTCCGGTAAAAACCTGGCAGGTTTAGCACGAAACTTTTCTGGACAATTAAAAAAAGTTGCATACTGGGTTAGGACAAGATTTTTTCTACAAACACTATTTCATTAAGAAATAGTATTTGTAGGTCATGCGGTAAATTCTTTTTTCCTACGTTCCTTATTCGTTATCAGTTACTGATTTTCCTTATGTTAGACAGAAATATGATGGAAAAAACATCTCTACCTTTACCACTCTATCGTGCCAGTCAAGTGCGCGAACTTGATCGCATTGCCATTTCTGAAATGAGTATCCCCGGTATCTGTTTGATGGAACGTGCCGGATGTGCTGCCTTTAACCTCTTAAAATCTTATTGGCCTCATGCACAACGCATCGCCGTCTTATGTGGCACCGGCAATAATGGGGGTGATGGTTATGTTTTAGCACGACTCGCCTATTTAGCCGGTTATGATGTCACTGTCTTACAAATTGGAGAAATTACTAAATTAAAAGGTGACGCACAAACAGCTTATAATATGATGACCCAGGTGGGTTTGACAACGCAAGTCTTTGCTGAAAAAAAATTGAGCATTGTTGATGTGATTGTCGATGGGCTTTTTGGTACTGGACTTGACCGGGAAGTTTCTGGAAAATGGCGAGAAGTGATTGAAGCGATGAACCGGTGCAATTGTCCAAAATTGTCCATTGATATTCCATCAGGACTTCATGCCGATACCGGTACTGTCTTAGGTGTTGCTGTGCAAGCTGATGCAACGATGACCTTTATTGGTTTAAAACAAGGTTTATTGACCGGCACCGGGCCCGATTATTGTGGTGAGGTATTTTTTGATGATTTACAAGTACCTTCAAGTATTTATCAATCTGTTAAACACACAGCTACCCGATTAGATGATAACGAACTCTTAAAAATCACGTTAAAAAAACGCTTACGCACGGCCCATAAAGGCGCATTCGGACATGTATTAATCATCGGAGGAGAAAGTGGCATGAGCGGTGCAGTGCGTTTAGCCGCAGAAGCAGCGGCACGGATTGGTGCCGGTTTAGTCAGCGTCGCCACTCGTTCTAGTCATGCGGCCCTTATTAATCTCACGCGTCCAGAAATTATGAGTCATGGGGTAGATACCGCCGAACAACTGAAACCCTTATTAGATAAAGCCACTGTGGTTGCTATTGGACCGGGCCTTGGTCAATCCATTTGGTCTAGAGCCATGTTAGAAGCGGTCAAACAATTACCAAAACCCATTGTTGTTGATGCCGATGCCCTTAATTTACTCGCCAAAACACCGTTTCGTTTTCCAAACAGTATCTTGACACCACATCCTGGTGAAGCGGCTCGCTTATTAGAAAAACCCATTACCAACATTCAAGCAGATCGATTTGCCGCAGTACGCGCTTTGCAAATTCGCTTTGGTGGCGTGTGTGTCTTAAAAGGTGCTGGCACGTTGGTAGTTGAATCAGAGGGTCAAGTGAGTTTGTGTACCGCTGGCAATCCAGGCATGGCTTGTGGTGGTATGGGGGATTTGTTGACGGGCGTAATTGCTGGTTTAGTGGCCCAAGGTATTTCTCCGCTTAAAGCCACAAAATTAGGTGTCTGCTTACATGCGAGGGCCGGTGATAGAGCTGCACAAGACGGTGAACGCGGTTTATTAGCTAGCGATTTATTGCCCTTTATACGTTATTATGCCAATCCAGAACTTTAAATAAAAACCCAAAGCTAAAGCTTTCGACTCCAAAACGAGTGTGACCTCCAAAACAAAACGCAACATTGAAGTCCAAAATTTATTTTAGATTGGAGTTCAAAGCTTTAGCTTTGGAGGAGTCCAAAATTTATTTTGGATTGGAGTCCAAAGCGTAAGCGTAGGCTTGGAGTTCAAAGCTTTAGCTTTGGAAATTAAAAGAATTAGTATCAAACCCGCATGACACACCTCATCCAAACCCCTTCCGCGATGGAAACTTATGGTAGTTACCTGGCTCATGCCTGTCACAGTCGTGCTATTTTGCACTTATGCGGCGATTTAGGTGTGGGAAAAACGACATTAGTCAGAGGCTTTTTACGTGCTTTGGGACATACTGGCATCGTAAAAAGTCCTACCTATACCTTAGTTGAACCCTATCAAATTGCTCATCGCATGATTTACCATTTTGACTTCTATCGCTTAGGCGATCCAGAAGAATTAGAATATTTTGGTATTCGTGATTATCTGGACAACGATATGATTTGCCTGATTGAATGGCCCGAAAAAGGTGGGCCTTTTACCCCAGCACCCGACCTACAAATTCAATTATCCCACCATGCCGAAGCTCGCCAGTTAGAACTACAAGCGTGTAGTACCATCGGACAAGCTATTATCGGGAGAGGTGGGATTTCTAATGAATAATTACTATCAAGCAAAGCGCATATTGTTATATAGCGTTTTTTCGATTGAATGAAATACAACTTTCCCTCTGTCTCCTAATACTCAATCCGGTAGTTGATTGTAATTCGTATGATGCTGAATAAATTTATTAGGAATAGGCTGGCACAGAATAAGCAGGTGCAATATAGGGTTTAACTTCTTGAAGGAGTTGATTTGATAATCTATCTTCAGCGATTTCTAGTTCATAATGTCCTTGCAGATTTAACCAAAATTTAGCGGACATACCAAAATATCGCCCGAAACGTAACGCAATATCAGCTGTAATAGCTTGTTTACCTTGTATGATTTGATTGATTTGTTCGAGTGGAATATGAGTACCATCAGCTAATTGCTGTTGACTAATTTTCATCGGTTCTAAAAATTCTTCGATTAAAATTTCACCAGGATGAATTGGGGGAAGTTTGTTTGTATTCATAAATCTCCTTTCTGTTTAATGGTAATCTACAATTTCAACTTCATAAGCATTATCATCTTTCCAAACAAAACAGATGCGCCATTGGTTATTAATCCGAATACTATGTTGACCTTTACGATCACCTTTAAGTGCTTCTAACCGATTAGCTGGCGGAATCCGTAAATCATCTAAATGTATGGCTGAGTCTAACATGAGTAATTTCTTTCTGGCTCTTTGTTGAATATCTTGAGAAAACTTCTTAGAAATTTAGCGGTTGAATATTTTTTCCGTTTCTTGACATCGAAAGGTGATAATCATTGATTTCAATTTTTTAAGGAATTAACTCTATGAAGAAAGGATAAAAATTCTACAAGAATTGAATATAAGCTAAAGATTAAATCCCTTTTAAAGATTAAATCCCTTTTTATAAGCAATCCTTGTAGTTCACTTTTAAAACGACAAGGATTGTTATAATAAAGGATAAATCCTAGCTGATACAGAATTTTGGTGGTTGATTGTGGTTCATGTGCAATACCGAAATTAGTAATGGATGAAAGGTGTTTCTACACTTTTTGACTTAAATGAGGAATATTATTTACACTGGACATTAAATAATTAGCCATCATTGCACGTTCTGAAGGACTCATAGATAAAGCTTCTTTTAAGAGAAATCCTACTTTAAAATCTGTCACTTGATTATCTAGGTATAAAGCAACTTCTTGATCGAGCGTTTTATCTATTAGCTGTTGCATGGTTTTAAGATCAAGATTATCAGCTATCCAGGCTTTGATAAAATAGTCAGCAATGGGTTTGGATTCTTTTGACAATTCTAACGCTATTACTAGTTCTGGTATTTTTTGGTCCTTGATATTGATAGATTCTTCTAGCCAGGCTGTGATTTCTACTTTTTCGCTTTCAGGTTCTTCTTGTATAATTCTAACCGCTTTGTTTGGTTGTTCAAAAATGGCATTAAAAATGGGATTTCCATCAAAACATGGGGTTCCATTCGCAAAGTTAGGATTTAAATAAGGTTTCAATTTCTGGGATGGGTAATAACAGATATTTTGTATGCTTTCTTGCCAATAAGTCATATTAAGTTTGTATATCTGATTATCATCTAAAAATGTTTCAAATAAGTGATGTACCATTATCATTTTCCTTTTATATAAACGCTTTACCGGTGATGACTTCAATATCGACTCTTATGTCTTTTGTACCTTTGACTCGAAAAGATTTTGAGATTTGAGCATCCACACCGCCATTTTTGGCAGCTTGATTGACAAAGGTTTTTGCTTTTTCAAAGGCTTTTGTTCTCATTTTCGCTTCACTTGGGCTTAACCTATTTTCTAGGGTATCAATCATATTAAGTCCTTCTTCTCTAGTCGGTGGTATTTCTTGCATCCAGGCAACGGATTTTTCTATGCCGCCTCCTTGTGCTTGTATCCTTCCCCTATGTATCATAAAAGCAGAAATTGCTCCTTTTTTAGCAGTGAGTGAAAAATGACATTGAATATAAGCTAAAGATGAGATGAAATTCCTTTTTATAAAAAATCCCATCCCTGTAGTTCGCTTTTAAAACGACAAGGATTGTTTATAAGAAAGGATTTAATCTTTGATGATACAGAATTTTGGTGGTTGATTGTGCTTCATGAATTCATGATTTATAGACTTCACTGCGATGAGCGATTGTATTAACTAGCACTTGGTTTTCTTTCTCATCAATGAGATAAATGACTCTATAATCTCCAATCCGATAGCGATAATAACCCATTAATTTACCTTTAAGTTGTTTAATCTTAGGATGTTGATATGGATTTTGTTCTAATTGTTGTAAACATCGGGCAATTTTTTTAGCGGTAGCTTGATTGGTTGTGGCATAGAAGGTTTTTGCTTCGATTGATAAACGAACTCTATATGTCATCTCTAATCGTTCTCCAATCGACTAAACGCCCTTCTTCAATATCTTTTTTACCTCTTTCAAAAGATTCAATAAAGTGAGGTATCTCTAATAATTCTTGAGTGGCATCCTCACTTTCTTTATCAGCTAAATAGGCTAAAAATTCGGCGACGACATTGAGCCGTTCTAATGAGAGTTGATTGAGAGATTGGTCAATAGTTTCACGAATGGCTATAGCATGAGTCATTTTAATCTTCCTCCTTAAATTTGTCGTGTGAAAATTAAAAGTTATCTCGAAATTCTTTCATATCTTTTTTGAGTTGCTTAGAATAACCAGCTAAGTGAATAGGATCATTTGTTATTCGTTGAGCTATGCGTGTCCATTTATTAGAAGATTTTGAATCTAAAGGCGGATTTTTTGGTTGAAGCACTTGCTTATTTAAAGCTTCTTTAACCACTTGCGTCACAAATTCACTTGGATTCGATAATTTTTGAATTTGTTGAGCAATTTCATCGGGAAAAGTTAATGTCATTTCCATACTTTTCTTCCTCTTAAAAATAAGCAATCCAGTAAAATAACTACAAGGATTGTTTATAAGAAAGGATAAATTTTAGCTAATACAGAATTCTGGTGGTTGATTGTAGTTCATGTAAGTAAGGCTGGATATTGCAGGAGCAGAGAGTTACTATGAGAAGAATTTAATTACCATAGAAATAAAAAAAAGAAAAAGCATAAAAAAACCTATAATACCAAAAAACCATCCACAAGACCATCCACACCCATCCCTATACTGATAAAAGCTACAATTATTCTTACGATTCAATTGAGCAGGAGTATTATATCTTTTAATTGTAATTGTATGAGCAGGTTGAAAATAAGTTTTTTTTATGGGCACTTTTTTTCTGATATTTTGTGGAGCATGGCATACCTCACCTTCTTCACTTTCAAAAAATTTGCAATTTTTACAATAAACTTTTGTCATATTCTCCTCAGCAAGCGTCGGGTGGGTAGAGCGAAGCGAAAACCACTAAAAAAAATGGTGGGTTTCAAAACAATTACCAAGTATGATTCGCTTTAAAGTCTTCTAAAGCAGTTTTGAAACCATTAGCTATAGTTTTCCTGCCAAACCTTCGAGGTTTTTAAAACCTCGAAGGTTTCTAGCCAAAATATTATTCTTCCAAACTATATAATCGTCACTTTCAGTTTATCCAGCTTGACTGACAACGAAATCTTTTTCTTGCCAAGTTAAGAACGGCAGAGTTAATGCTCCTTTCTTTCCATTAGTGAATAATCTCGTTTCTTCGTCAGCAGCCGGCTCTAAGCCAGCAAAATAATGTTGAATGCCATATTTAAAAGCTATCTTTCTAGCAAATTTCATTAATATCTCAATAAAATCGCTTGGTTGACGAAAACGGATATCGTCCAAGTTAAAGTTAATACCGATATCATATTTAGAATCATATTGAAGAATTTGAAGCGTACAATTTTTAATGCTGAACTGTTTAAGATTAAGTTCACTCAAATTGATAAAAAAAGACCAACCGTTGTTCGTACTTTGATTGAGTGCTTGAGTGATTGAGTCGGTTGAATGCCAATTGATCTCGCCTTCTATTTCCCTATCCGCCTGAAGTGAATAGTTTGTGATTTGTTTTCCTTCTTGACTCAATTCTCTAATCATTTGACCAATATTGTTAAAAAATACATTTTCAAACACTAATTCCATAAGAGTATTCATCATTAATCAATAAATCCTTTGAAAGTATAATTAAGATTCAGTCGAAGTCCACGCCCATCGGGTAGTCTTTTTTCAATCCAAGAGATACCCGTTTTGGGATCAGTGATTAATTGGAAGTAACCGGTTTCTCGAATAATTTCCCTAAGAGGTTTCATAGCGTGTTGGTGCCAAGTATTTGAGGCACCTTGTAGCTTTCCCCAAATTTGTTGTCCATTTGGGCGACCGGCATGTTTTGATAAGGCATGTCCAAGTTTAGTTGAACCTTTATAAGGATAGGCAGCAGTTTTCAGTATGATTTTTAATTGGCTTATCGTTAATCCATATTTGGTGAGTGTTGCCAAAGTAATTTCCTTATTAATCAACAATTATAGGGTAGGTTTCACTTTACGCCACCTACCCTACAAATGTAAAATTGTTACCAAGTATGATTCGTTTTAAAGTCTTCTAAAGCCGCTTTAAAACTATTCGCTATGTCTTCTGAGTAGTCGCCGCTGTCATTGATTTTTTGCAGTAACTCTGCTTGATTGTTTTTCATGTAAGTGTGCAAAGCACTTTCAAAATCAACGACTTTATTCACATCGACATCATCTAAATAGCCTTCGTTAGCGGCATAGAGGGAAACCGCCATTTCAGCAATACTCAATGGCATGTATTGCTTTTGCTTCATGATTTCAGTCACCCGTTGTCCGCGCTCAATTTGCTTGCGGGTGTTTTCATCTAAATCGGAAGCAAATTGGGCAAAGGCCGCCAGTTCACGGTATTGGGCTAAGTCTAAGCGCACACCACCACCGAGCTTTTTAATAATCTTGGTTTGGGCGGCACCACCGACCCGTGATACGGATAAACCAGCGTTGATGGCTGGACGAATGTTGGAGTTAAACAAGTCCGTTTCTAAGAAAATTTGGCCATCGGTAATGGATATAACATTGGTTGGCACGAAGGCAGATACGTCACCGGCTTGGGTTTCGATAATTGGTAATGCGGTTAAAGAACCGGTTTTTCCTTTGACTTCGCCATTGGTGAGTTTTTCAACCTGTTCAGCATTAATCCGTGAGGCGCGTTCCAATAGGCGTGAATGCAAATAGAAGACATCGCCAGGATAGGCTTCACGACCGGGTGGACGGCGTAATAACAAGGAAACTTGGCGATAAGCCCAGGCTTGTTTGGTCAAATCATCGTAGATAATCAGGGCATCTTCACCGCGATCCCGGAAGTATTCGCCCATCGCGCAACCCGAGTAAGGTGCGATAAATTGCAATGCGGCGGCATCAGAGGCATTGGCAGCAACAATGATGGTATGTTCCATCGCACCATGTTCTTCCAATTTACGCACAACATTAGCTACTGATGAAGCTTTTTGTCCAATAGCGACATAGATACATTTGATGCCGGAGCCTTTTTGATTAATGATGGCATCAAGAGCTACTGCGGTTTTACCCGTTTGGCGGTCTCCGATAATCAGTTCGCGTTGTCCACGTCCAATCGGCACCATGGAGTCGATGGCTTTTAAGCCGGTTTGCACGGGTTGATTAACTGATTGACGAGCAATAACCCCAGGAGCAATGCGTTCAATCGGTAATTTTTGTTGAGTAGCAATAGGACCTTTACCATCAATCGGTTGTCCTAATGGGTTAATTACGCGACCCATTAATTCTGGTCCTACTGGCACTTCTAAAATACGGCCAGTACATTTGATTTTATCGCCTTCAGAAATATGTTCATAAGGGCCTAATACGACTGCACCGACCGAATCACGTTCTAAGTTAAGGGCCAGACCAAAGGAACCGCCCGGAAATTCAAGCATTTCGCCTTGTACAGCATCAGAAAGTCCATGAATACGGACGATACCATCAGTCAAGCTGACAATGGTGCCTTCACTACGTGATTCAGTTTCTAAATTATAATTTTTGATTCTCAGCTTAATGAGTTCGCTGATTTCGGAAGGATTCAGTGGTTGCATATTGTTTAGGATTTGTCTTTAAGAAAAGAGATAGGAAATCTGGAATGAGTTGTCACATCAAAAAAATTGGAAATTTCACCTAATCCAGTTACACATCAAATTTCTCAAGTGTTGTCATTTATCGTCGCAAGCTCTGTTACTTCGTTTCAAGCGTAGCAAAAAATGACAAGTCAGATGAGAATTTTTTTAAGCATTGTGTGTAACATGATCTCCTCAATCAAGGAAGAAGGGAGATGCTATGAGGGAAAAGTTGTTAATATTTAAGGATTGAGGCATGTATTTTAATCATTAAGGAAAATCCCCATAGCCCCCTTTTTTTCAAGGGGGGAATTTTTAGTTGACTTCATATTCCTTTAACGACGCAGTTCAGTCGCTAATTTTTCAAAGTGTCCTTTGACAGAGAGATCAATCACTTGATCGCCGGCATGAATTAACCAACCACCCAACAGAGATTTGTCAACATTAATACTAATGTCAACACCTTTACCAAGGCGTTTTTTTAAAATCCCTTCCATTTCTTGTTGTTGTTCTGGTTTTACCGGATAGGCAGAAGCAATATCGACTTTGATATAGCCTTCACGTTGGGCTTTCAATTGTTCATATTGCAACGCAATTTGTGGCATTGCTGGTAAGCGATGGTAATCAACCAGAATTCTTACTAAATTTTTACCTGGCTCATCAAGTGCTTCATCACAAATATCAAATAAGATGCGCGTTAAAGTTTCTTTTTCTACTTTGGGATTGGCGATGACCTTTCCCATTATAGGGTCTTGAATGACAGTTGAGAGAAAATTTAAGGCATTTGACCATTGTTCAAAGTTATTTCCATCAACAGCCAACTTAAACACTGCTTCTGCATAAGGACGCGCTAAGGTTGCAATTTCAGCCATGTTTCAGTATCAGTTATCAGTTATCAGGTATCAGTTATCAGTTATCAGTTATCAGGTATCAGTTATCAGTTATCAGGTATCAAAATATAGCAGAAATATAGATTTAGTATGGTTAAGTGTTCGGATTGTTGTTATTTTGAGCACAGCAAAAAAAAAATTTTCTTCTTAACTCATAAGTTACGCACCAAATTTTTCAAACTGTCATACTAATCTTGAGATGAAACTCGGCTTTGGAGTCCAAACTTTAGTTTGGATTTTTGCCAATTTAAAATGAATTCCAACTCAGAATTGATATCGATACCAATTTTTGAAGCATAGTGCGTAACATGAACTTTTAAAAAAAAATAACAGATTCCTTCGTTGCGCTCAAAATGACAATCGATATATACTCCAGACGTTCAAGTTTTCGGATGATGAGAAATCAATGTAGGGGCAGGCAAAGTCTTTTTATTGTCCACCATTTAAGTTAAATAATGGTGGACAAAAAAAACTACCCTCCCTACCAACTACCTTAAAATCAATGTCTAAAATCCAAGATATTGAACATTTAGAGGGGTGTGACCTCCGTTTGATGTAGATAATACTCACGTAGCTCACCATTTGATGCTAAATGTAGGGTGGGCAACAAAAAGACGTTACATCAAATGGAGGTCACACCCAATTTAGAGTATATCAACTGATAATTATATTTTTTTCATCATATCGTCGAGAAAAACATCATGCGTTTTCACATCAACTTCACGTTCTAAAATCTTTTCAGCCGTTTTTAAGGCGAGATTGACAACTTGCTTACGCAAATCTTCTCTGGCACGATTGATTTCTTGCTCAATTTCAGCAAGGGCAACATCCAGTTGACGTTTGCCTTCCACACGCGCTTGTTGTTTGGCTTCTTCAATAATTTCAGTAGCCCGTTTATTACCAGAGGCAATAAAATCAGTCGCATCTTGCTTAGCATCTCGTATAATTTGAGCAGCTCGATGTTCGGCTAATTCTAAGTCATGCTTACCTCGATTCGCTGCTGCTAAGCCGTCTGCAATTTTGGCCCGACGTTCCTCCATCATTTTGGTCATCGGGCCCCAAAGAAATTGCCAAACAAATATGACTAAGGCCGCAAAAGTTAAAATTTGTCCAAAAAGAGTGACTGTTATGCTCACGTTAACCCCCGTTGCGAATTAAGAGTGAAAGGTAAAAGATGATCTCGTGAATCAAAAATCTTAATTCGCGTTATTTAAGTTAACCACCGAGGGCCTTAATAGCTGCTTGCGCAGCACCCAGAAATGGATTAGCAAAAATAAACCACATGGAAATACCCAACACGATGAACGGAAAGGCTTCCATCAAACCGCCGGTAAACAGCATTTGAACCATCAATTGGGGCCGCATTTCAGGTTGTCTGGCGATACCTTCTAAATATTTAGAACATATCAAAGCCCAGCCAAGTGCTGAGGCAAAGCCAGCTGCTGCCAACATAATGCCGACAATCAAAGCGGTAGATGAATAAAGTTGGGTTATCATTTCTGCGGTCATTCAAAAGTCTCCTAAGTTAATTAATAAAAAATAGGGATTTGGGAATTGGGAATTGGGAATTGGTAATTGGTAATCGGTAAAATCTATTCATTATAATGTGATGTTCAAGTTTTTTAACGAGTTATAATTTTATTGATATATGTTTTTTGGTGGATACGCTTTCCTTTATCCTGCATACATAAAAATCAATAGGTTATCATTAAATTTGAACATCGCATTATTATAGCTACCTTTAAGGATTCTGATTATCATTTTTCGTTGGGTGAAAAATCTCTAAAAAAGAGAAAGAGTTATTTCTTGATACCGCGAAAAATTACAACAGTGGAGTATCATGGTGCTTATATTGATTCCCAATTTCCAATTCCCAATTAACAATTAACAATTAACAATTAACAATTAACAATTAACAATTAACAATTAACAATTAACAATTAACAATTAACAATTAACAATTTTTAATGTCCCTCGTCCATTGATTGATTGGCAATGCTCAAATAAACAATGGTGAGTAACATAAAGATAAAAGCTTGTAACGTAATAATAATAATGTGGAAAACGGCCCATGCACTGCCCGGTACCCATTGAATCCACCAAGGTAATAAGGCAATTAAAATAAAAATCAATTCACCCGCAAACATATTACCAAATAAACGTAATCCCATGCTGACCGGTTTGGCTAACTCTTCCACTGTTGTCATCATAATGTTAACGGGCATTAACAATATTTTGGCCATGGTGTTACCGGCTTGAAATGGATGGAACAAGAACATTTTAACAAAACCGAACAAACCTTTGGTTTTGATATTGTAAAAAATAATGAGTACAAAAACACTCGCTGCAAGTGCCAATGGTGTATCCAAATTGGCTGTCGGTACCACTTTTAAATAATGAATGCCTAAATGCGTGGCTATCCAAGGCAATAAATCTACTGGGAGCAAATCCATCAAATTCATCAAAAAAATCCACACAAACAGTGTGAATGCTAATGGACCAATTAATGGATTATACCCGACAAAAGCATCTTTAACTTGTCTTTCGACAAACTCTAGGATAACTTCCAAAAAGTTTTGTAGGCCCTTTGGATTTTCCATATTTAAATTATCACCCACTTTTTTAGCAATCCATCCTAGCAAAACTGCTAAAAAAAATGCAACCAAAAAAGTATCTAAATGGAAAGTCCAAAAACCTTCACCAATAGATAAATTTGTTAAATGGTGCTGAATATATTCAACCGGTCCGGGGCCGGTTGCTGCTTCATGAGAGGCTGCCACTGACTACTCCCTATTTTTCACTGGTATTAAAAACATAGCCCAAATGGGCAACGGCAAATGCGACTAACAATGGGATCGGCAGTAAACCAAGCCATCCCATTCCCAAAATAAAAAAGCCTAATGTAAAAATAAATCGTTGTACTGCCGCAAGATAAAACATTTTGACTTCTTGCCCAGGCGCGATTTTGGCAATTTTGGTAGCGGCTTGCAACCGGCGAGCGGTCATCCAAACATTAAACATGACAATAAATCCGCCATACGAAGCCGATTGTGCCGCTAATTGGCCCTGATATAAATAAAAAGCATAAGCAATAATTATAGTTAATAGCAATTGCACTGCTAATATTTTTGAGCCACCGGTATTAAATGGGTTTTGTTGAGAAGTCGTCTCGTCATTCATGACCAAAAACCGCGTGTGTAAAAAACCAACATTTTAGCCTAAATTGTCTCTTATTAACAACACAGATTTGGCAATAGTTGGCAACTTAAAGGTGCGTAGTGTAAATGGATGAATAAATAAAATCAATTAACTCTTGATCATGGTAATGGAGGATTGGGGATAGGGGTTATGGATTGGGATGCGGGAGGATTCCCTCTTTTGTAAAAGGGAACAGGAGGAATTTTTTGCATCAATTCCCTTATTTTATTAAAGTTATTATCTGGAGAAACTATTTACGACAAATTATCTTGAATCATCTCAAAATTGGGTTGATTTTTATCCTTAACCTGCTATACGGTAAAAGAATTTCAAGAATTATTGCCTTAATTTAAATCTGAAATTCCATGAATATATGGAAAATTTTACGATTGAAGGTAAAAAACGTAAATAGACAGAATATAAAAATTCTTCGTTGCATACTAATATGTGGTAGCGCTAACCGGTAGTACTATAAACCTGACGGTCAGGTTTGGCTTAAAAGTTTCGGAAGTTATTGAAGCTTCATTCATTCATTCCTTACTTCCTTACTTCGTTGCGAGCTTTGCTCCGGTCAATGACACCAATTGAGAAGTACTGTATGAGTTAAATAAGTTCATAGGTGTTCTGGATTTCTATGTGCTCCTTGCTGGTGTGATATAGCGTTTCCCATTTGCATATCTCCCCCATCCCCTCCTTATGAAAGAGCGAGGGGTGGTTGTTCATCAGTAAATCGGGAAACACTATATGTAGCCGATTTGTCAGGTTACGTTTCGCTAACCCAACTTAATAATCAATTTGTTATAAGAAACCACGAACACCTATGTTTGGTGGGCTTTGATAAACTACCCCATTCTACCTGATATTTTAATTGCCACCAAAAATCATCACCCAATAGTGACGATAAGGACTAGAAGGTTCAAACGCATAACCAATGCCAACGTCAGTAAAACTCTGGTCGATAAAATAAGCGCGATTTTGGGAATTCATCCAAAAATTCATTACCTCGACTGGCGATTGCTGTCCAGCGGCAACCACTAAGCCCAAATGCGTGTTGGAATAACCAGTGGCTCTGATTTGACCATGAGGCAAGCGGCTGTTCTTTAAATGACGTTTTGTGGTCATTTTCTGTGCCATTTGCTGCGCTACCTGATTCAACGAGGCGGAAAAATTCAACGCGGTTTGTCGTTTTTGATTCGTCAAGGACAACAAACTGGTTTTCGTTTGCTCAAGTGTGACGTTTTTCTCAGTTGATGCTTGCGCGATTTGTGGTTTTTGAATCGTCATCATTTCGGTGTGTCCACCAGATGGCCCACCAAAAATCATCACCCAATAATGACGATAAGGGCTCGAAGGTTCAAACGCATAGCCAATACCCACGTCAGTAAAGCTTTGCTCAATAAAATAAGCACGATTTTGGGAACTCATCCAAAAATTCATGACCTCCGCTGGCGATTGCTGCCCGGCTGCGACCACTAAGCCCAAATGCGTATTGGAATAACCAGCCTTTTTGATTTGATGGCGAGGCAAGTGGCTTTTCTTTAAATGACGTTTCTTGGTCATTTTTTGTGCCATTTTCTGCGCTACCTGATTCAACGAGGCGGAAAAATTCAACGCGGTTTGTCGTTTTTGATTTGCCAAGGACAACAAACTCGTTTTTGTTTGCTCAAGCTCAAGGGGTTGTGGTTCTTGAATCATCATTTCTTGAACGGAAGGCCCACCAAAAATCATTACCCAATAGTGACGATAAGGGCTCGAAGGTTCAAACGCATAGCCAATACCAACGTCAGTAAAGCTTTGATCCATCAAATAAGCACGATTTTGGGAACTCATCCAAAAATTCATGACCTCCGCTGACGATGGCTGTCCGGCGGCGACTACTAAGCCCAAATGCGTATTGGAATAACCCGCCTTTTTGATTTGATGGCGAGGCAAGCGGCTCTTCTTTAAATGACGTTTCTTGGTCATTTTTTGTGCCATCTTCTGCGCTACCTGATTCAACGAGGCGGAAAAATTCAACGCGGTTTGTCGTTTTTGATTAGTCAAGGACAACAAACTCGTTTTCGTTTGCTCAAGCTCAAGGGGTTGTGGTTCTTGAATCATCATTTCTTGAACGGAGGGTCCACCAAAAATCATTACCCAGTAATGACGATAAGGGCTAGAAGGTTCAAACGCATAACCAATACCCACGTCAGTAAAGCTCTGGTCAACCAAATAAGCACGATTTTGGGAATTCATCCAAAAATTCATAACCTCGGCTGACGATGGCTGTCCGGCGGCGACTACTAAGCCCAAATGCGTATTGGAATAACCCGCCTTTTTGATTTGATGGCGAGGCAAGTGGCTTTTCTTTAAATGACGTTTCTTGGTCATTTTTTGTGCCATTTTCTGCGCTACCTGATTCAACGAGGCGGAAAAATTCAACGCGGTTTGTCGTTTTTGATTTGCCAAGGACAACAAACTCGTTTTCGTTTGCTCAAGTGTGGCGGTTCTTTCATCGGTTTCAAATTTGGTAACGAGATTGGTTTCTGTCCATTCCGCTTTGACGATTTCAGGCATGTCGGCATACAAGGCCACGACTTCGTCTTTTTTCAAGCCTTCAAAGTCAATCCAAGTAACAAATTTGGAATTAAGGTATTTGTAGGCTTTCTTGTCGACCTTGAATTTAATGTCGATTTTGCCGTGCTTTGCCTTGACTTTGGCTTTGATGCCTTCGGGTAAGAAGGCTTTGTAGTACTCTTTGAGTTCTTTTTCAAGTTCTTTCTCAAACTTTTTGTAGTCTTTGCCGTATTTGCCATGAAATTTGGCCAAAAATTGCGTTTGGAACTTCCCTTGATCGAGGTTTAAAAATAGGCGGGTTTTGGTATCATCGTTCAATTCACCACTTAGCTGGGTAAATTTGTCCATAAACTGAACAAATTGCGTTTCAGTGAAAGAGATCAGCGTTTGAGTCGTCAGACTTTTGATACCTTTGACATCTAAAGCCGTGATGTCACTGTTAGCGGTTGTCTGCTGACTTGATATTTCAACCGGTTGTGCCTTTTGAGTAGATGAGCGATGTGTTGAGGTTTGCGTGGTTTGTGGTAGTTCACCACCGGATGGCCCACCAAAAATCATCACCCAATAGTGGCGATAAGGGCTAGAAGGTTCAAACGCATAGCCAATACCCACGTCAGTAAAGCTTTGGTCAATCAAATAAGCACGATTTTGGGAACTCATCCAAAAATTCATGACCTCGGCCGGTGATTGTTGTCCGGCTGCGACCACTAAACCCAAATGCGTGTTGGAATAACCCGCTGCTTTGATTTGATGAAGAGGCAAACGGCTGTTTTTTAAATGGCGTTTCGTGGTCATTTTTTGTGCCATTTTCTGCGCTACCTGATTCAACGAGGCCGAAAAATTCAACGCGGTTTGTCGTTTTTGATTCGTCAAGGACAACAAACTGGTTTTCGTTTGCTCAAGTGTGACGTTTTTCTCAGTTGATGCTTGCGCGGTTTGTGGTTTTTGAATCGTCATCATTTCGGTGTGTCCACCAGATGGCCCACCAAAAATCATCACCCAATAATGACGATAAGGGCTAGAAGGTTCAAACGCATAGCCAATACCAACGTCAGTAAAGCTTTGATCCATAAAATAAGCACGATTTTGGGAATTCATCCAAAAATTCATGACCTCGGCTGGCGATTGTTGTCCGGCTGCGACCAATAAGCCCAAATGCGTGTTGGAATAACCAGTGGCTTTGATTTGACCAAGAGGCAAGCGGCTGTTCTTTAAATGACGTTTTGTGGTCATTTTCTGTGCCATCTTCTGCGCTACCTGATTCAACGAAGCCGAAAAAGTGAGCGCGGTTTGTCGTTTTTGATTCGTCAAGGACAACAAACCGGTTTTCGTTTGCTCAAGTGTGGCGGTTTTCTCAGATGAGCTATGTGTTGATGAGCTATATGTTGACGTTTGCGTGGTTTGTGGTAGTTCACCACCGGAGGACCCACCAAAAATCATCACCCAGTAATGACGATAAGGACTAGAAGGTTCAAACGCATAGCCAATGCCAACATCAGTAAAGCTTTGGTCAATCAGATAAGCACGACTTTGGGAACTCATCCAAAAATTCATGACCTCGGCTGGCGATTGCTGTCCGGCTGCGACCAATAAGCCCAAATGCGTATTGGAATAACCCGTCGCTTTGATTTGAGCTTGAGGTAATCTGCTGTTCTTTAAATGACGTTTCGTGGTCATTTTCTGTGCCATATCCTGCGCTACCTGATTCAAAGAGGCCGAAAAATTCAATGCGGTTTGTCGTTTTTGATTCGTCAAGGACAACAAACTGGTTTTCGTTTGCTCAAGTGTGGCGGTTTTCTCAGGTGAGTGACGTGTTGAGGTTTGCGTGGTTTGTTGTTCTTGAATCGTCATCATGCTGGTGTGTCCACCTTGAGCTAGCCCACCACCGGATGGTCCACCAAAAATCATCACCCAGTAATGACGATAAGGACTAGAAGGTTCAAACGCATAGCCAATGCCAACATCAGTAAAGCTTTGGTCAATCAGATAAGCACGACTTTGGGAACTCATCCAAAAATTCA
>Ga0233403_10000356_pt1 | contig 21744 bp, 7 predicted proteins | sample Na_oxic_1_MG_FD_179866 | JGI IMG/M metagenome (GOLD analysis project Ga0233403, IMG submission 179866) | Seawater microbial communities from Saanich Inlet, British Columbia, Canada - Na_oxic_1_MG | ecosystem: Environmental > Aquatic > Marine > Inlet | place: Canada: British Columbia | collected...
GAGAAATGTCGGGTTACGTTTTTTGGCGGAGCCAAAAAATCTAACCCGACCTACTTACTGGTGTAAAAACCATCATTGGCCCACACGCGGATTTGGGCTTCACTCGCGCCGGGGAGCAAGCTGGTGTCTAAGGTTAGACTGGTTTTCTGCCATTGGGAAGCCAGCAATTGCCAACTTTGGCCGGCATCAATACTGTATTCAATGGTGTAATTCAAAGTTTCACCATCGGCATCATTGGCTTGCCAAGTCATAGAGATAGTGCCACTTTCGTAATCACACCGTGAATATAAGAGTAATGGTAAGGTGAGGCAATTCAGCTTTGCATGACGGATTTATCGGCCGGCATAAATATACCTTTGTCATGAATATTGAAACGATAGACAGCTTTGTCACCAGTCATTTCTAACGGATAATCTGCGGAGAACGGAAAATCTATGGGCTTCTCCCGAGCATTCTTAAAGCCCATATTGTGTCCCATTTCATGAGGAATCACATAGCCAGCCACTATGCTACAAGCACGACTTCCCCCCACGGTTCCCAGTCCCGCAATACCACTTTGAGCACCAAGCGTCAGGGCATGATAATAACCGGGACGACCAATTTCCGCTTGTTTTGAGACTAATCCATTTAACCCCTTACCGATGTGTGCTTCTGTCATCTCAGCGACAATGGGAGTCGGATCATAATAAAAATCAATGTCACTCAAAGGATAGGTGGCGACAATGATTCGTTCGGCAAAGTCTCTATTTTCTTGAGTCGGTGCCCGTACTTCACCGGTTTCAGAGTCTATTCTAACCACATAAATTAAAGGTAAATTAAAGGGGCCAGGGTCGAATTAGTTTTTTAAAAATTACAATTTGTATAAAAATCTAAGATTAAGATTAAAAATTAAATCGAGCCTGGCCCCTTTTTTACTTTTTTATGGTGGGGCTTCGGCGCGAACCGAAACCAAGAGGTAGACATCCAAAAAACAAAAAGAGAATGAACCTGAAGAGAATTTAAATCAAAAAGAACTGCCATTCTGATGTTTGGGGCCAGCGAAATAATTCGACCCTGGCCCCTTTTCTAGTCCAAAGTCCCCAAGCATGGGTATTAATTTCATGTTGTTGATCAGCAAAAGTCCACTTTAACAGGTTCACTTCTGGTTCAGGAAAATGATAACCCTGAATGCCGGGATCTGGCAACGGTACTGGTTTGAAATCACTGGTCTCTTTACCGTTTTTATCGTTACAACCTGCCAGAGTGTACAACACTAATAAGCTTGTCATCCAAGCAATTAACAGTTTTTTCATACTTTTACCTCTTTGTTATCCAAAATGAAAAATAAGTCAAGTTTACCCAATAAACGACACAATTAAATGATTTTACACCTCCTTTTCTATAATATTAGTACAACCCATCAAGTACAGTGATTGAGTACAGCGAATTTAGAAATTAACAAAATTCACTAAGCAAAGGGCAACCTTAAAGGATTGTCCCTATAAATACATCATTCTGTAGGGGCAATCCCTTGTGGTTGCCATATACAACTCACGCCATCAAACCCTGCCAAAATAAAGCCTCAATAAACCAATCACTGCACTTAACATTATCCGTTTAATCCGCAAATCAGTTGTACTACAGATTTAGGTTGCCCAGCTTTATGTGTAAGATACTGTCCGTGACGGCGTTGGGCTAACTGTTAAATGGATGGCGGTGGGTTTCCGCTTCGCTTCTACCCACCCTACGCTTGCTTTGGCAAATGGTTCTGCATTGTACCGTTTTCGCTGTTACTGCTTTAATGGTTTAGGTGAAGCAAATCAATACATTTCACCACATTCAGTATATCTATCTTTTGGAAAAGATTCAAAATTCCGACAAACAGTCTATAGAAGTTTGTTTCAATCCGAACTTGACACCATCCGTTTCATCCGCTAATATTATCAGCTATCAATTCAGGCTGCCCGGCTTTAGGAGCAAGATGCTGTCATAGATGGCATTGGGCAAGCCATTAAGAGGGGTGGGTTTCGCTTCGCTCTACTACGCTCGCTTGTAATCATAATCGTGTCTCCACGTATCCTGTTCGGTTTTCTATTTTAGTTTTCTGTCGTTCTAAGAATTCCATCTTTGTGTGGAGTTCTTTTTTTGTCTTGTTGGTGTCTGGTAATAGTGTGAGTTCTTTTTCCAATTCCCTACCCTCCTCTAATCGGGTGTCAATAACATTATATACTTTCGTTAATTCTTCGTGTGATGGTCCTCTTTGGTCTATTGTTGCTCTGAATTCTACAAAGGATGAGCCGAATCCTGTTAGCCCTAATGTATATGACAAAGGGGCTACCCCTTGATACGCGGCTGATTCTACACAACCCACAATAGTGTTTACTGATCCCATTGCAAATGCTTTTCCCTTGAGTACATCTACACTGTAATTGACTAAGCCCGCTTCCAGTCCACTTGCAACCGCTCCGATGAGTGGGGCTGGTTTAATCAATCCAATTCCATGACCTAAGATTTTGATTCCCTTTCGTTTGGGACCCATCGGTATCTGAGGTTTGATCCGTTTGTAGCTGGGCTTATAGTTACGATCAATCACTTCGGTTATGCCTCCAGCAACACCACCCGTGATAACAGATTTCAAGTACCCAACACCTCGGTCCCTTATCGTTGGTTTCTCTCTTAAGTCGGATGGGATCGTATCTAGACGCTCTATTTTTTGCTGTTTTTCAACTAGCTGGGAAAAGGTCAGTGGCTTTGGTCTTTGTTTGGCTTTTGAACTTATGATTTCTTTTGCCGCTTCTGCATTCATGTCATATATATTTTCACTCTCTTCTCCATTTTGTCCGTCTAAATCTTTAATTAGTATTGGATTTCCCCCCACAAACCCATACAAATTCAACCCATCCACTGTCCCAGCCGGATCAGGACTCAACCACCGCCGCAATTCAGGCGCATAATACCGTGCACCATAGTAATATAACCCGGTTTGCTTATCCTTTTCCTTCCCTGAATAATGGTAATGTTTATGTTCAATCCCGCCAGCCCTGATAGTGGTACCACCATACGGATAATACTCTTCATAACTAATCGGGAAACCACGTTCATCTAACTCAAGCAGACAGGAACCCAAATGGTTGTCCAAGGTATAATGGATTTGTGGTGCTGGAATATCTTCCTCTCCCTTCCATTCAATACGAGTGGCAATCACCCGTTGATCATCCATAATACGAAGGTAATGAGTTTTGTCACCGTCATTTTCGCTGCGAATTTCCAAGTCACCCAAGTAAATGGTTTCGGCTATCTTCTTTCCATCACGTTCGGTTACTTTTCGGATGCGACGACCAGCACTGTTGTAAACATAATATTCAGTGGTCTCCGCATCAATTTTGTGAACCTGTTGAATATTGTCGTGATAGTTCCAATATATTTCATCCAGCGTGTCGGTTTGGATTTGATTGCCATTGAGATCAAAAAAATCGTTCACCTCTTTGTTCGGGTGTTTCTTTATTATGTTGCTACTCACAGCACGATTAGAACCATTTGCCACTGTCATTTTGCTAATGGTTTTTTTATTCGCTTCGACTTCATATAGATTACCGGCAACATCGTAACTAAATGTTCTGGTATAGGGTTGTAATTCAAGTTCATTCAATTGGTTTGGTAAGGACAATACTTTCTCAGGAGTTTTGCTTTCCCAACCAGTTGCCTGAATTAGTTCATACAGAGCATCGTAGGTGTAGTCGGAATCCTTGTCTAATACCACATCCTTGAGACGAGTAATATTACCCACCGGGTCATAAGTGTAAGTCAAGTCTTGCAACGTATTTCCATTCTGATTCTTACCACTCTTGATTTCAGTCAGTCGGTACGTGTTTGGATCATAGCTATATTGAGTCCGGATATTATTACCATAATCAATATGCAAGCGTTGTCCTCTAGCATTATATTGGATTGACTGAACATACTCTTTGGCTTTTTCCGCGCCAGTGACTTTAAGCCACACTTGAGCAAGCTTGCCAGAGAGATGATATTTCGGGGTTAGTTCATTTTTATCTGGATCAACTCGCGTGGTAATACGGCCCAAGGCATCATAGTAGTAGTGATATTGATACTTCTGTTCTTGTAATAAATCATTCGGATGTTCTGCTGATCCATAGTTTACCATCTGATGATAATCTCGGCTCAACTGCTGACTCTGGGATTGCGCTTGACCATGAATCGTGTAGCTTTCTGTCATAACACCACCAGCCTGATCATAGTGATGGTAAACCCGGCCTCGCAGATTCTTGTCTTTGTCATCTGTTTGCCCTTCACCATAATTTATCTGCTCGACTGTTTTCTTGGACTCGTCTCCTTGTTGGACTTCTACCTGACTGAGGCGATGAAGTTCGTCGTAAGTCATCCAAATTTGAGTGCCTCGTGCATCCAAACTATAGATGGGACTGCCCATCACATTCACCAAATGCCAGCGGGTACCGGCATCAACACTTTCAGTTTTCAGCCGTTGTCCGAGCATATCGTAGGTATATTGGAAATTTTTAATACCTTTTGGAGCCAAACGCGGATCTGCACTCGATAGGAGGTTGCCTTCAATGTCCCATTCGTGCCAAGTTTTCAGTGAGACAATCTTCGGGGCCGATGACGATTTATTCAGCCGTACCTCAACCAGAGTGTGTCCCAAATTATCCAATATGACCTGTTCGGGCGTGTTGTCAAATATTTCGGCTTTTTTAATCTCCAGATCATCAGAATGAGCCTTATAATAAGGCGACTCTTTCACCGTATCATTTTGGTCATAATGGCTTTCGGACCACGGTGTCCATTCCCGTTTGATCAAGAAACCTTTGGCCGTTTCTATTTTGACAACTCGGTTTAACGGATCATAGTAAAGCGTTGGACTAACCCCAAACTGGTTTAGGGTATCGTTGTCAATAAAATCCGGGGTATTGATAAAATAAGGCTCGTATTGTTTAACCGGTTTGCCTTTATTATTGTAGCGTTTGCGCCCGGAGGTAAGCCAGCGGTTTGTTGTCGGTTCATTCTGTTGTGGGTTTAGGTGATTTTGTGCCTCACCCGGCTCAACGTTCGCTTTTTGTTGCAGAATCCTGCCAAAACCATCGCTATAAGTGATATGAATGTGAATCTGGGAAGGTTCGGTTTGTTGGTCCGGATAATTCTCAGCCATCAGTTGAATGGCATGAACTGGCTGTTGGCGTTTTTCATCTTGCCAACTGAACAGATCATAGTAAAAATAGGTAGCCGCATTTTGCAGATAACTTTGTGGTTCTTTAAGAACATTGTCGTAAGTTGGGGCTTCTTTTGGTTTTTTATATTCGGTTAAGGACTTAAACCCAATTTTTTTCCCATTTTCAGTGCCATAATGAGACGTGACAATAACCATCCCCAACGGATCAAAGCAGACTTCGCTACAGTTGTCATTGATGTCAATGATTTTTTGAGGATGCAAAACCTGATAGTCCAATTCTTCTGCTAAGACGGTGTTACCCCAAGTATCTGTCGTGCTGCTTAACAACAAGTTATATAAATCATACTCATAATTTGTCCGGTTTCCAAACGTATCTAAGGTTTCTTGGGGCAAACAAAATTGAGCAATATCGTAATAGATTTCGCGTAAACCCGGATTCCACCAATATCCGTCATGTTTCTTGTAACCACCTTTGGCTTGGTCTTCCAAAAGAGTTTTGAATACGTCCGCTGGTAATTCGCCGTTTTGTTGGCCAGATTTGTCGTCACCGCTTGTGTATTGATCATCTATCGCCGTTTGTAATGCTTCCTGTAACTGTTCTATTTGGTGTTCTAAGCTAGAGTCACCGCCTAGCTGATACTGCTGCAAAGCCGTTTGCAATAATTTAAGTAATTGTCCAAATTGTTGTAGTGCTTCCGGTGGTAGCTGTACATGTGATTCCGTGTATTCGTCATCATGAAACTGCCCTAAATATTCGGCTATTTTATTAACGGCAGTTTGTAGATTGTCCGGTAATTGTTGGTCTTCAAAATTATCGTTATCACCTACGTGTATGTTGTAATACTGTAAGCCAGTTCGCAGTGCTTCCAGGAATTGCCCAAGTTGGTGATGTTTCTCATCAGTGTTATTTGATTGCTGCAAATACTCGCTTATTTGCAACCCAGCTTCTTGTAAGGCTTTGGGTAATTTCTCAAATTGGTATTGGTCAAAGTTTTCGTCACCACCTATTTGCTGTTGGGCCTCGTTAAAGCTGTGTTGTAACGCCGTTTGTAGTGCTTCCTGTAATTGTTCAACTTGTTCGTCAGAAAATACCACATGTTCAGTGTACGAAGGCAATTCTTCTGCCGTTACTTCGCCAAATTCAAGGGGGTAATATGGATCTGGTGCTGTATAAAAATGCCGTTGCCAGTCAAGTAAGTTGCTGTCAGCAGGAAGTGGCTGAAAATGTTCCTTAAGTTGCTCAAAAGATAAGGTTTCTTTGTCAGATTCTAAAGTGGGTAATGTTTTAATTTCGTAGGTGCGGTTTTCCTTTGGAACGCCCAGGAGATGCATCGATTCGGTAGGGATAATCCCTTGTGGTTGCCCTTCTTGATCCATTTGAATAAAGTAATCATCTTGTGGTTGCCCTTCTTGATCCGTTTTATTAATGTAATCGTTAAGCGCGTAAATCACCTTCAATGCTTGTTGAGCATTGGTGATCTTTTGCCATTCCGCTTCCGTGAAATATTCAGGTTTAGTGGTACCTTGCCGGCGGCCATAAGCAATGTGACAAGATTGGAGGGTATTGCCATATTCATCGACTTCAAGAATCACATCATGGCTGAAACGAGGATCGTTGGGATTGCGTTCATAGTCGTAAGTTAGCGTTTCTTGTGGATGAACGTAAAAAACCGCATGACGATTATCTTCCTCAGCTTGGCATTGCCGAACGTGGTAATTGGTTTCAACCACTGAATAAGGATGAGTCGGTTGATCTAAACCATATAGTTCCGTGCGTAAGACATGCCCTTTGAGGGTGCGTTGGGCTTCGCGCCGCGTTTTGGTATCCTTTTCTCCGTCACCATAATTAATTGTACTGTCCGGTAATTGGGTTGCTTTCGTATCTTTCTGATAATATTCATGCTTATATTGGCCCGTCAAAGTATTCTGATGTGCAGAGCCGGTATGGTACCAAGTTTTGCTCAAAGCCGGTTGCACATATTCCGCTTGCTTGGATTTTTCGCCGTTAAAGGTTTCCGCATCCTGTCTGGTGACTTTGCCAAATCCCCGAAATTCCCGTTCCACTTCATCATAAAAACCGTGATGATAGGTAAAGGTGCTGACCAGTTGAGTTTTAGCAATCAAATCGTTATGGGTAATCTTTTCTACCACTTGCACCGGAAAAGGCACATGAGTCAGCCACGGTTGCCCTTTTTTCTTATCTTTCAGATAAAATTTGACCGAACTGGCATACGTTATCAGAGTTTCCGCGCCCATGTTGTTCTTCATCTGTTGCAACAGATGGGGCTTGCGGCCCTGACAAAAGTCATAACACCACTGGCGCGGTTCTGGGTGGGTTTCACTGAAAATCAAACATTCATAGCCTTTGCCATAGACATCGGCAAAGCTGATTTGATCTAAGTTATCCCACCCACTTGGTAAGGTAATATTCAGTGGCTCGGTGGTGAAAGTATTGCCGCTGTGGTTGAAATAGATATCAATGTGGTTGGCATGGATATAAGCCAGATCAACCGTACCAGAGCCATCCATATCAACCAAAAATAACCGGGCAGAATCAAAATTTTCGCCAAATTGAGGGGCATTTGCTAAGCTGACTTTGGAACCAAAACGGCCATAACCTAAATTGGGCCAACAGTCTACTGAGCCATTCCGAATCCGGACCAGATGTTGCCGCCCAGTACCAAAGATATCGGCAAAGCGCAGGAGTTCTTTAGGGGAGGCTGGTTTGGATTGAGGAACATCCGTTTCCCGGTTTGGCAATAAGGGGGCCGCAAAACCTTGGGGGCCTTTGGACGGATAGACTTGCACTTGATCTTGTTTGATGAGGACCCAATCGGCCAGACCATCGCCCGTCACATCGACCAATTGGCTATCGGGTTGATTAAACTCAGTCGGCACTGTTGAAAACGTTTGGAAATTGCGCCAACTGTGATCTGGGTTGACTTCATAATAGCCAGTTACAGACGAATTACTGACCACTAAGTCCAAACGACCATTGCCGGTCAGGTCGAGCAATCGCGTTGCGGGTAGATTACGTGCAATCGGAAAAGTTTGGGGATTTTCAGGCGCGGCATATTCAATGGGATCACTGTTATCGCCATTGCTGAGGGCTTCCCAATAGAGAATAGTCACCCCATCATTGTAAAGAATGCCCGGAATGCCTTCACCATATAAATCAATGAGTTGATAGGGAGTACGGGTTAGCCCGGGCAGCGGCTGCCCATTTTCCTGCCGAAATGTTTGAAAAGCTTGCTGATTTTGTGGTGGCTCAAACGGCGTATATTGAAAAGTTACGGGCGGTAATTTTTTGGTGAGATACTTATTCTGTTCATAGCGATAACCGATGGATTCTACTTGGTTAAGTTTGGTGATATTAGGATTGTCATCATAACGGAAATGCGTGACATGAACCAGCACCGGCAGGGGATTCTCTTCATCATCTTGGCGGATTTCTGCAAAGTGATGAACCATTAAAATATTGCGACACAACCGCTGGGTACGAATTTCAAATCCGGCTTGGTAGCTGGAAAACGGATCTAAGCGTTTCGTCCATTTTTGTCCATTTGCAGGATTGAGATTGGGTTGGGTTGTATCGATAAGGTAATCTTTTTTGGTTTCATTATATTGAGAGTACTCCCCATAATCAAATAGAACCTCAAAATGCCAGAGCGGTGTTGATGCTGGTGGGTTTAACAGAAGGCTACCCTTTATAGGCTTATCATTACCGTACTGAATACGTGCAATATATTTATTGGCAGTTTGACTACGGTTTAGTTCGTAAATAGCATCTTCAGGTATATTGTCGCTATTTTCAGCTTTATATTCATAAATAATATGATTGCCTTTCGCATCAAAGGTTTCATTCAACAACCATTGATAGATATGCGTTGCATTTTCTGGATCAGCAATTCGCGCGGATTCCTGTTTGCCAAAAATACTGGTGATATTGTCTCGATCCGTGACTAACCAATAAGATTCTTGGGTGTCTTGATTGATCCAATGTTCAATTTTTGCAAATAGCCCTTCCGTGCGAGGACGATAAGCAAAAACACTGTAGGAAATATCATTTTGAGTTTCTGAGCGTTGCCCATCTACGACTGGCACCAAATCATCCGCATTAGACAGCAAAAAGGTATCGTCTTCATTATACTGCGGTTGGCCTTTAGAGGTTTTGCGGGCAATATTTGGAATCGAAAATCCCCAGCCCAAGCCAAATAGCCCATTACCGGATCCGGAACTATAACTCACACTAAGTTGCGGTTCAAAGCCGCGACACGGGGAGGTTGGAATCGGAATAGATAGGCTAGTGGTACCGGTAAATTCATTCGGTGAAAAGGTTTCACCGATGCCTTGGATAGCACCACCGCCTTTGGGCAAGGATAATTTTGTGGTTGATATTTTGTTAGGAGTTGTCATAATTAAATAAAAGTCAATGGCTCAACCCCATAAGGATTGAGTGAATAGCTCTAGGTAGAATCTAGGGACAATATACATTAGTCAGTATAAAGCGCGTATTCTTGAGGAGAAATAGATAACATTTCTCTTGCACTTTGTGACGAAAGTATATCTTCTTGGTCTTCCTTCACTTGAAAAACCTGCCAAATAGCCGGTAAATCTGTCTTTAAATGGGATAAATAATCCCGCACTTGGCTCAGTGGCAAGTTAAAAGGAAGAGCCAACGTAGACTGGTTCTCAGATAGAAACTCAAATACCTTGCTCTCAATCACTAAACGTTCGTCTTGAGTTAACGGTTCAATTTGTTGTAACTTTGCAGCGATTGGAAGTGCTGCGATATCTGTTTGAATATCATCTACTATATTTCCGTGGGCTCCCTTTCCCGAAGAATAGTGTTCATATAATTCCCAAAACTGTTGATTTGGGATTGCTTTGTTTTCACCTTCTATAGCAATGATGGTGTAAAAATAATCACTATCCCTCAGTAAAGTTCTAAAAGAACCATTATTGAAAAATTGGTAAAAGTCGTTGCCTTTTCTCAATTCGTCAATATTGCTTTCTAACAAGAATGTTTTAAAATCAGAATTTTTGAACAATAAGTCATTTAGATAATCAGCATTAAAAGAACCATCTTGACTGTCGTCCTCAATAACGTTTTGTTCAAGAGACTCAATATCTAATTTTTCCAAAAATTCTTCAACTGTTTCTGGTAATTCTACAATGTTCTCCCAAAAGCTATCTACGATTCTGCCAAGCTTTGTGAAGTTTTTACTTCTAAGCCAATTTCCAAACGAAGTCACTGTTTCTTGTTCGTCTTCAGCATTCTGTTTTTGATACCACGACTTAAGTGGCGCAAATCGCAATAATTTAACGAAATCAGAATCTGAGAGTAACTTTCTAAAGTCAGAATTTTTAAAAAGCTTTTGAAATGTAGCCTCTTGCATCAGTTGATGAAAAACCTTAAATGAAGGATGGGCTATGACTTCTTCAAAGTAACGAGATAAGAGAAGCGGCTCAAATTGGGGAGTGTTTATCACCACTTCACGAAATAGGTTGTTTTTAAGAAGCTCAACAAAATCATTGTCTTTGGTTAATAGAGAGTCCTTAAATTGTTCGTCAGTTATTTCAAATTCTTTTTTTATAAGGGCAGCTTGATGTTGGGAAAAAAATTCATAAAACAGGGGATTGTTATACACCACCTTAAAATGAGGATTAGAGAACAGCACGTCAAATTGCCCAGTATAGGACATTAAACGCTTAAATTTAACATCTTCTAACAATGAAACCCAACTTTTTTCCTTCAACTCATCAACCAATTTCTTAAACACCCGATCTTCCAAAATACGGTTGACAATATCCAATTTGGGGATAAGGGTGTTGGTATTTTCACAGTTCAACAGCACTTGTTCTAAATCAGGGCGACGGTTTTCCAAACTGAAAGCGTCTTTTTTATCTACTTCGACAGTAATGGTATTCTGTTTCAAATGCCACAAATCTACCAAATAAGCGGCCGGCGAATAAATTGAACGGCAATGTTCACAAGTACAAAAATCTAAGCCACCAAAAAGAGCTTGGTAGGTGGGTAAATGCCCATATATATCGTCAGTTTGTAAGGCAACATTATTAAACAAAGCGTTACGATAATGGGCACCAGTGTGATCAAGTAAACTGACATGATGTAGCATGAGTGCTGTTTTGCGGACTAAGGCGTTATCATAAGCTTGCTTTGCTATGCTTTCATTGTTTCCAAAAATATTTTTATACCGTTGTATAAACTTTGGTTTTGGTATAGCGGTGATTTGGAAGACGGAATGTAGCCCTTGTTGGATTAAATTCACCGCAAAAGTGGAATTATTATCCGTTATTGGGATTAGGCGAGCGAGATAGTCATCTTGAGCGATGATTTCTTCCACAGACAACGCTTTATTATACACACGAAAAGAAGCTATTTTGCCATAGTAATATTCGGTATGTAGTGGGCCTAAGCTAAATGATGACACAGCGGGTACCGGCTCTTTTTTATTCTGCTCACTAAGCCAAAGGGTGCCATTCAAATATATCTTCATTTCACCTGTGGTAGCGTTTTTAGTAAAGGCCCAATGCACCCACTTACCTTTGAAATTAGAGTCTTTATCAAATTTCTCTATTCGATCATAATCGGAACTGGCTCTACCACAAAGGAAGTCAATGTTACCATCTCCCCAAGGTAACGCTATAGCACACATACTAGATTCTTCTTCTGTTGATTTACTTTCTGCAGAAACCACAGAAGTATTCTTGGGTAAAGAATTATCTCCCTTTGCCCAAAAGCTGATCGTAATTTCGTTTCCTTTTGGGAAAGCGGCTACTGGTAAAGCCACATAATTTACACAATTTTCCTCAAAGTTTAAACAATTGCTGAAAGCACCGTCAGAAACAATTTTGAGACAGCTATAGCTAGGTATTGTTCCATGATGGCTATTGCCTGAAATGTCTGGGATTATCTTATTACCTCCATTATCTTCGACAATCTGATCCATTTTCAGATGCAGTAGTAAGCCATTTGACTCACTCATTTTTTTAAACCTCCTTGGGTAAAAGTATAACGAATTTAGAAATTAACGAATAGTTTTTTGTCTGAATCAGAATTTTCAAAATTTTAGAATTTTCAGAATAATATTTTCAAAATTTGAAATTTTATCCAGAAAATCCTTTAATCCTGAGAATCATGATTCAGACAAAAAAAGTGAAAATCGTTGCCCTACTATATAAGTTCACCTTCATAATGAACAATAAGTCCCATTTGTTCCACATTTCCAAGCTCAATACTTCCTTCCGTGGACTTGGTAATCGTCCAGTCACTCTGTTTTTTATCAAGCGCCTCACTGATGGGAGAACCAAAGGCAACAGCCGGTTTCCCTAGCAAGTCCAATTGTAGCCCTTCGCCCTTTGTATGGGATTGCCCATTCTTATCTTGGTAAAAAAGCGTGATTTGGGTAATTTTAGGCGCGCTCAGATTCATGCGAAACATCTGTCGAGTTACTTTAAATTTCATCGGCTGGGTTCCTTTTGATGCCACAAAGCTTTGCCACGCACTGGGAAATTCGTGGGTTAGGCTGATAAAACGAGACCCGTTAAACTTTTTGAGATGGCTGTGGACGGCATTGCGGAAATTATTGTCCCCCGGTAAAGCGGTGTAACGCAGTTGCATAATAACATCCGTTAGCCCATCAAAATCAAGCGCATTGTTGGCATGAGGCATGTCTAGTTGCCAACTGGAAACCGCACCAGTGCCTTCAAATGGTAAATAACGTTCGTCTCTAAAGTTTAATTCAAATAAGCCGCTGTCATTTACGCCTTGCGAAGTAGCGATTTGTTGATTGGCTCGCCAATCTTGCCGCAGGATATCGGTAGTTGGCTGTTTATCGGTTGCGCGACGCTTGTCTTTTTTCAGCAAATATTCAATGGCTTTTGGCTCCGGTTTCAGCACCGTTTTATGACTGAGTTGGGTCAATGTAGCATGAATCTGTTGATAAGGGCCAACTACCGCCGGAAAACTTAGGGTAACGCTTTTAATTTGGCGGCAATAATGACCGGGGTAATCATAGTCAAATACATCTTCGCTGAGATCAAAAGTACAACTCCCCTCGGTTTTGAGATCTAACAAAGCTTTAGGATCAAGAGACAACAATGAAATGGTCTTTTCCAATTCAAAGCGACGCTCATTTTGATCCAGAAACGCTTTGTCCAACCTTTGTAGATCAGACATCAAACCTTCACCAGCCATTAGTCCTTTATGTAAATCATCCCAATAGCCCAATTGAATATAAGTGTCTTCCCGTCCCAGTTCAAATTGTAAAGCACGTTGGGCAGACAGGGCTAAGTCAAACGCGATTTGATAGCTCTGGAAATACAGACTGGCCAGTTTACCCTGCATCCATTCATACAATTCTTCATTGGTGAATTTGTTGCGAAGGAAATCGGCAATTTCGTTATTCTGGTCAATATTTTTCTCCAACACTTCGATGTCTTGTTGGGCAATTTGCTCTTGAATTTGGCTAGCACTAATTTGGTCGGTAATTTGATTAACATCATGTTGAGCCAACGTTTGTTGGAGCCGCCAATCTTCGCTACGGCGCAGATGTTGGGCTGCAATAGCACTGATTTCCGCTAAGAAATTCAGATTTTGGGCTATTCCTTCCGTAATCAGTACGCCTTCATGAACAACATTGCCGGGATGAAAACCGCCATCTGCCAACCCAAAAATAGTGGGAACGCCATAAGCAATAGCTGCCCCGATTTTAACCGCCTGAGCCCCCGCATGAATCTCGATAGATGTACCCAAAAGAGCGAGTTGCGCTGTTTCGCCGGCCAATAAACCAGTGTTGACGATGTCGTTGTAATGATTTAAACGGGCTTGGGCACCCTCCTTGCCTTTTTGTAGGGCTTGAGTCGAGTTTTGAGCCGCTTGTAGTTGATCTTGCTTAATCGTATGCGTCAAGGTCAGGATTTGTTTTTCTTGGGTACTGTGTAATAACGCCAAGTGTTCAGCATCCTTTTTCTCTAACACACTTAACAGCGTATTGCCAAATTGGATGACGGTTTGGGTGACACTTTTGGCTTTTTCAATCAAATGGTTAAAGCGATAGAATGGCACCGGTCTTTGGAGTCCGGCTAAGGCTTGGCTAATGCTGCTCCCTTGTGCCAACGCTTCAAGCAGCAAATTGGGATCAATTGGGGGTTGGAACAGCGGTAATGCTTGTTTTTTCCCCATGAGGTTCAGTTGATGACGGATATTGTATAAGCGATTCTGAACTCTATCCCAGTATTGAATAAACAACTCATTTTCCGGAATCCCGAAATCGGTATGCGGAATGGAGTTGTTGGGATTATCCTTCGCATCGACTGTAGTCGGGAGCGTGATATTACTTTTTTCCAGTTCTAGCAAAAATTTGGGGATTTTGGAGGAATATTCGGCCAAAATTTGCTTGAGGGTCGTTGGATTGGGTAATGGACAAGGACCCATGTTAGTAGGTTTCTTGCCTAACAAATCATACGCCATCATATACAGCACTGTTGCTTCCACAATGGATTCCCGCGTATATTGACGGAACAATTGATCGCCCCAATCTAGCAGGTTGTCGATATAGTGCATCACAATGGTTTTTTGATAAGCCACCGGGCGCAACGCGGCAATTGCATGAGGTTCAAACGGATCATCAAGATAGGCTTGCATTAAAGAGGCATTACTTTGCCCGGCTTTTGACTTGTTGTCAGAGTCACTAAGGGTTGGATTATGAACACTTTGGAGTCCTACAAAATGCCAATACTTATCTTTGGAATCCTCTGCATTCGCGGTAGTTGGATTAAAAATGTAGTGATACCACTTTTGCGCTTGTTCAAACCGTTGCGCTGTGTTGTAGTGATTGGCAATCAAAAACGGGGCTTGGAAAAATATTTCCCAGAAATACATGCTGTTTGGCCCGCCTGTTACGGTGGTTGGATCCGTTGAAATCCAAGCATTTTGGGATTCAACTTTTAGCAGCGTGTCAATGCCACCGGAGAACAAGCTAGTGCTGAGTTGGTGAACTGTTTCTGAGCTATTTTTTAGGAAGTCAGCATCGAATATTGGAAATGAGGCAGCAGAACTTTCGTACTGAAAGTTACAAATGTTCTCTTTAGTGGAGAGTGTTATTAAGTCTTCAATTGTTACTCCCTCCTTTAGAGGAGATGACACTCGCTTCACTGTTATAACCTCGGATTTATCTTCCAACGGTTCTAAGCTTTCAACCAAATTATTGTCCAATGTTTTTGTAATTTCAAGCTTAGATACATTTATTGATTCAAGCTCTACACCATCCTTATTTTTTGCAATCCATTGATTTATTTGTGGTTTATTAAAAACAACCTTAATAATTTCTCTGTCATAACTGAGGGCAACTCTGGCATCAGAAACAACGTTTTTAGCTTGTTTAATACTTTCATCAGTGACATTGAAGTGGTTTAGTGATACTATCTCTGTTTGAATAACTTCGCCACTGGTACTACCTTTGGTGGTTTTAAGAGTAGCTTGTTTGGGGGGGCTACATACCCAAAATGAATCCCCCAATTTTTGAGAATGAACCCATTTCCCATTAAAATCATGGTAAGAGTAGCAAATCGTCACTTCAATGCCTTTGCCGGATTTACCATCATCAGTAGAAAAAGATTGTTCCTTGGCTTCCAACCAAAACAAGAAGAGACGTTGGAAGGCAAAGACAGGGAAGACTTTTTCAGCCTGAATAGTGAGATCAATTTTCTCCCATGGGAACCATTTTTTCACTTCAGCTTGGGAAATTCTATTAGCAGCCGAAGTAGCCTCCTTAGCAGTCTTATTCTTAGCAGCATAATTACCACCTGTTTCACCAATAGCATCCTCAGCCGCCGCCTCAGCCTTAGCCGCCTTTTCTTCAGCCTCAATTACATTCGGTGCATTGGAAAAAAGCGTAGCCTTACGGTAATAAAACTGATATGGCTCAGTTCGAGTGCGCCCTACCCAAAAATATTGTTTGTTGCCCTCGCTCTGATCGAAATAGCCACCGGTGATGGTGAGAGTCGCAATTTCCGCAAAACCATCCAAATACGTTTTGAATGCCTTTTCAGCCACTTCGTCCGCAAAGATATCCAGATGATTACGTAACGGATCATCTTGGTTTTGCTGAGTATTACTGGTGTGTTTGAGTTCTTCCTCCAGCTTTTTAAACAAAGGCGTTTTGGCGTGACGTAATTCGGGCTTGATGTAGTTTTCCGGGTACAGGAAGATTTTGCGATTAGCTTCCCAGACACGGTAGTGCTTCATCCAAGGCCACCAGTTTTCTAACTCGGCATCTATAGTCACCGGCTCTAAATGCATGCGGCAACGATGAAAATACCACTGTAACGCATTATTGGCTTCTTTAACCAAGGACGTGTCGGTGGCATGAGTGGTTTCCACATCAATCAACAAATGCTCAGACAAGTCGCGTAGGGTTTTGAATGCATGGGTTGGATGGTCCTTTTGATTTAAATTAAGGACATAATCTCCTAACGCATCGCGTTTCTGTTCATTTAGAGGCCCATGAACTTCTTGGTAAGTGGTTTGCCAGTCAGCTGTATTGTTGGCTTTAACGGCGGCTAACAAGGTATTAGCTGACGAAACGTAATCATCGTAAGTAGTTTTTTCTTGTAATTGATTCAGGTTAATGAGATTTGCAATGTTTAAGCCTAACTGACTACTTAAGTCAAAGCATTTTTTGAGATGGAAAACTCCCTTGACAGTGGCATATTCAGGAATTTGGTCCGTTTTTCTTGAAGCATCAGACCACAATGCATTGACCAACTGCTCAAATTGGGCTTGGGGCCAACCGGCCATGTCTTTAGCACGAGTTGCACTTTGAGTAAGAGTCCCCGCTGCCTTGAGTCGTTCCCACAACTTGTTAACCGCATCTTCTGTCAAAGTCCATTGAGCCTTTGCTTTTTGGAATTGGGAGGGAATGGAGTTTTTAATTTTGCCTCCGTCCCCATTTTCCTCAATGCAGTCACACTCAATGAGAATTTGCCAGAGTGACTTTGCCTCAGTAGTGAATTTGCTTTGAAGGACACCATGTTGATCTATATACCCATTATTGAGCAATCCATTCCACAGTATATTAACCGCTTCTAAGGCATTAGCCGGGCTTTGATTACCCCATAATTCCAACAGTTCGTGTTTGTAAAGCCTTTGGGAGGCTGAGGAAAAATAATCAATCAGTTTATTATGGGTATCTTGGAAACCCTTTTGCAGTTGGTTAAAACGGTAAAGTGAGCGCAAATCGTTGTGAGTCAACGCACCGGTTTTTAAGTGTTGTGGATCAATATTAAAGAATTGAGGTTGCTCCACCAAACTTTGCGCGGCGACAAAACTCAATTGGAATGTTTTGACCAGCAAAGCCTGTTGTGTCAGAACATTTAAATAGTGCTTAATTGAGTTAGGAATACCAAAATCCTCAGAAAGATGGCCATCCTTGACAAAGGAAAGCCGCAGAATTTGCGCCAACAGCGATTCAGAAGCCGAGTCCCGTAAACCCAATTTAAAGTTCGCCAGTTCTTTCACCGGTTGAATCACATCGTGAGCTACCTCACAAAAATCAGCTAAGTGAGCATTCAAGGTTTTTTGCTGAATTTGGTAGTAATATGCCAAAATACCCATTAAATCATTGGTGACTTCTTTAATTCGATGCTGGGCAATTTCGACAATTTCTTTGGCCCATTCGTCAATCTTTGTTGCCAGTTCACCGTTTGAAAATTGAGCTTGAAGCTGGGATTTTATTGTTTCAATTTCAACATTAGGCTCCTTATGAATAATACCCTCAGCATCAATGATGTTGGCTTTTTGGAATGCTTCCCATAATTTTTGTTCATCTACATGTTCTCCAACAAATGCAAAATCAGAGGCTTCAAGCACACCCGTGCCAATAAATTTGTGAACATCTGATTGAATCGTATCAAAAGTCGGCTGTTGGTGAATAATACCTTCTGAATTAACAATTTTCAAGTTAGTTAGCTGAGTCAACCTTTGCACAATCAGTTTGGGCAAGTGCAATTCACTGAAGCCATGTGAGATTTCTCCTACAGTGACCTTGGAAATGGCCGTATAAAGACTATTAATGAAATTAAGTTGTTTAACTTCATTGACTTTAGACAAGTGCGAAGTATGAGAATCCGGATTAGTCAGAAGAACTGCCACGGTTTGAACATTATCCGCTGTTATTGAGTCTTGAGCCAGAAGGCTTTTTACAGTCTGAACCCCATGAGCTACTTTTGCTTGCGGATTAGCCAGAAGGTCTACCACGGTTTGAACTTCGATACCCGCTTCTTGCAGCCATTGATTCAGTTCTATCAATTGGTGGATGGTTGTCAAAGCCGTCAAGGAAGGTGAGGAACTGGCAAGTGAGTTTAAGGCTTCTGTCCCCATGATTTTTAACAGACGAATGCCATCAGACACCGAAATCCCCAACATTTTGGGCACTTGGCTTAGACGATACAAGGCCGATAAATTTTCTAAACTTAAGGCAATGGTATAAGAGGTTGGTGATGCTTGGGCAGCAATAACTTGCAAAGCCATTAACGTTAGCTCATCTTCACTCACCTCCAACGCTGCCATCAGTTTAGTCTGGAGAGCGGTGACAGGTTTGGGATCGTCTTCTGGTGTTCCAGCTTTGTTCTTAGTCAGTGGTATTGTCCATTCAAGCGTTGGATCTGGTAACCAAAACTGTTGGCTAGCCGGAAGAGACGCATTGATATGATTAAATACCGTATCAAAAAAGCTGTCATCCTCTTTGGCCCCCACATCTTTGAGGGTTCCAATAAAAGTACACAGTTGATTGACCGACATATCATCGTAATCAGTTTGCCATTGTTTAAATTGCGCCAAAACCGGAATGGCTGCTTCGATGCTTTGACCGCTGTCACTCATGATTCCCGGTTTTATTCTGGCAAGTGTTTGCAGCACCCAGTCTAAATCAGTAAAAGAATAACCAACTTTTTTAGCTAAACGAATAAAGCGATTAATACGATCCAGCTTTGCCGGTGTTAGTTGTTCAAATTGCTTGTTATCCCCATTAAGGGTAATTGGAGAATCCCCTCCTATAGCATTAATATAGAATTTCTGTCGGTTTGCCGTTTTAGTTAAGATATTCTTGGCATCAGGATGCAAAAATGCATTAACTTTCTGGGACAAATCTAGGGACTCTGTTGACAAAACAAATTCTTCAACTGTCAAGCTTAACAGTGCTTTAGCATGTTGATTCAGAAAGTCTTTCGCATTAGGATTGAGAATTTCTGTTGCTGTCTTTTTGTTATCTTCGGCAGAAGTGGTGGTTCTTAGTTTCAGGATACCACTAACGCTTTGATTCAGAAAATTATCAATCGCTAATACATCCATTTCGTGGAAAAGCAGCTCATTGAGTTGCGGTTTAGATAACTTGAAAAAGTCTCTAAACTTGTCTGCCTCTTTTAAAGTGTCTGACAGAGTTGTCATATAAATGTTTCCTTAGGTTTAAAAAAATAATGCCTATAGATTACCCATTCCTTCTATGTAGGGGCAATCATTCGTGGTTATCCTTGGCATATAGCTTATTAGGGAATTGCTTTAATCTACACTGAAACTCCCTGAATACTCAGATGTAAATTTTCATCTGTATAAAACGCATATTCTTGAGAAGAAATAGATAACGTTTCTCTTGCACTTTGTGATGAAGACACGTTTTCATCCACTTGAAAAGCCTGCCAAATAGCCGGTAAATCCGTCTTTAAATGAGATAAATAACCTCGCACTTGGTTTAGTGGCAAGTTAAAGGGAAGTGTAAGAGTAGAGTAGTTCTCAGATAGGAATTTAAATACCTTGTTCTCAATCACTAAACGCTCGTCTTGAGTTAGTGGTTCAAGTTTCTGTAACTTTGCAGCGATATCTTTTTCATTCGCCGTCGAAGTCTCATCAGCCAATTTCTTAAACACCCGATCTTCCAAAATACGGTTGACAATATCCAATTTGGGGATAAGGGTGTCGGTATTTTCACAGTTCAACAACACTTGTTCTAAATCAGGACGGCGGTTTTCCAAACTAAAAGCGTCTTTTTTACCTGTTTCGACAGTAATCGTATTCTGTTTCAAACGCCACAAGTCTACCAAATAAGCGGCCGGCGAATAAATTGAACGACAATGTTCACAGGTACAAAAATCTAAACCGCCAAAAAGAGCTTGGTAGGTGGGCAAATGCCCATACATATCATCCGTGTTTAGGGCAACATTATTAAACAAGGCGTTACGATAATGGGCACCAGTGTGATCAAGTAAACTAACATGATGCAGCATTAGAGCCGTTTTGCGGGCTAAGGCGTTATCATAAGTCTGCTTTGCTTTGTTATCGTCTCCAAAAGCATCTTTATACCGTTTTACAAAGCTTGATTTTGGTATAGCGGTGATTTGGAAGACGGAATGTAGCTTGGTTTTCCATAAGACTTCTACAGCTTTTTCATTATCGTTCATGGCAGATTTGAAAGCCTCTAATGAGGGCACGTCCGCAACCATGTCATTCCAAATATCTTCATTCTTTAAGGCTTCGCTATAGATACGGACGTTGGCGATTTTGCCTTTCAAACGTTCTGAGTTTTTTGAAAAAGGTGCCATCAACACGATTTCACGTTCTAAAGTGTTACTTAGTTCTAGATAAATATGGAACCATCTATTTCTATAAGAAACCAAATTTACAGTTTCAGGAGCATGTGTTTTTTCAACTCCATCACTAAACGTTTTGCTCCATCTACTACTACCAATATTTTTTTCACTAACACTTTTAATAGCAACCCATTCTCCAATATAAGCATTAGTAGAATCAGTATTCTGTCTCCCATCTACCAAATAATGCCAACTGCTAGTGTTATTTTCAGTGGATATATTCACCCACATCGAAATTGACTTGATACCACCAGAGATTTGCGGCAGAACAAGATAATCAGTTATTCCATTAAAATCTAAACAGTGGCCAAAAATATCATCCTTAATAATTTTAGGAGTGCCGTGTATTGTTCCATCCTTCTGGTCATCGTAAATGTCTTTGATCTTACCACCGACAATTTTATCCATTTTCAGATATAGTAGTAAGTCATCTGATTGACTCATTTTTTTTAACCTCCTTAAATATTTAAGTTGAATACAGCGAATTTAGAAATTAACCAAATTGGATTATTCGCATGAAATCTTAGGGCAACCACAAGGGATTGCCCCTACGAATCATCATATTATGTAGGGACAATCCTTTATAGCTGCCCCAATTCTTTCATGTACATTCCTTATCTTTATTTCATGGGACTCTGTGGTACTGTTGAGCAGAGACAATAGTATTTCTTGCCTTGATGTTCTTTGCCTCGAATACCAATAGTACAGCTATTCTTCTCCCATTGGTTGTAGCCGGTTCGCCATTCCTTTCCCACTTCGGTGATACAAACAAAAAACGAGGCTCTGCCAGTGTTGGCATTAACGCCGCCGGGAATGGCAAATTTTACCATCGTTTGTTTGCAAGAGGAAGGGCAATCCGTTTTATAATTGGGTATCCATGATACCGTATAGCCGCC
>Ga0233403_10000357_pt1 | contig 21688 bp, 16 predicted proteins | sample Na_oxic_1_MG_FD_179866 | JGI IMG/M metagenome (GOLD analysis project Ga0233403, IMG submission 179866) | Seawater microbial communities from Saanich Inlet, British Columbia, Canada - Na_oxic_1_MG | ecosystem: Environmental > Aquatic > Marine > Inlet | place: Canada: British Columbia | collected...
CGTTCAACCCCTACGGGGTTGATATTGTTAAAAGAATAACCCCACTCGCCTCTTGCTTTCACCCAGGTGAAACCTGGGACAACCCCGATAGGGGTTGAATTTTAAGAGCAACTGGTGAAACCTGGGGTTTTGCAAGAGCCTCTGATTTTAATTAAATATTTTTGGCAGCCGCGCTTCGCTTCGCTACCCGAAGGTGAACGAACCCACCGAATCGACAGTTCTGTTTGAAAATGGTGGGTTCGTGAGCCAAAGGTTCGCTATTGCTTACCGGCTCCCTACTTTTGACGATTTTTGACTTGTGTGCAATGATGAGTGTTGAATATCGAAACATCCGCAATGACCGCTTAGCATATAACATATTGATTTATAAATATATTTAAATATATATTTCTGAAAAATTAAAAAAAATATTTTATAATCATGTAGTTAAGTAAAAAGTGAGCGGAAATAGCTGTAGAAACATCATCTTGATGCGAGGCGAATTCAACCTCGCTGATTTTAAATAAATATTTTTTGGGGTAGTGTGATTTTGAAAGTCAACAAATCCGAGTCAAGCTGAACAATTCGGATTTATCAGCCAGTTCAGCATATTGTTAATCACTACCATTTAAAATACTTTTCTAAACACAGAAAGTCACCTAATCGGCCCTTTTTCCGATACCATTAGTGATGACGATCTCGGCGTAAGGTATCACGACGGTGTCTCTTCTGTTGCCGTTTTACGGCTGCTGCCGCTTTACGTTTGCGGATAGTAGTGGGTTTCTCGTAAAATTCACGACGATGAACTTCAGCTAAAATACCGGCCTTTTCACAGGCACGTTTAAAACGGCGGATAGCAATTTCAAAGGGTTCATTTTCTTTAACACGGACTTGAGGCATTGAAAGCTTCATCTCCTAATAGGTTATTAAGTGGAACAAAAAACTGTACATTATAATACTTAACTTACCAATTAGCAAAACCGTTATCTATTCAACAAGGGAAGCAATTTTTAGGCTAAATTTAAAAAACGGCTATACTCAGCGCGGGAACCCATTTTATTGATTGGAGGAGCAAGAAAAAGATTTTGGGGACTTCCCAAAAAATAATATACCCATTCCTATCAGGGAAAAACCTATGTCCCAACCCAGAAGGCGTTGACGCATTTCCGCATACCCCAGGATTCTCCTCTTGCTCTTAACATTCAACCCCTTTAAGGTTGTTAGGGCGTTTTTGAAAACTCAACAAATTTGGTCCGCGCTTGGTATAATCCCTTCGCCAAAAGTTGAATATTCAATAAGATTATTATGGGCAAGTACAACTGAGATAACTCCCAAAAAATAATATACCCTTATGGTGCATGCAACCATAAAGGGGCAACCATAAAGGATTGCCCCTACGGTCATTGAGGGTTCGTAGGGGTAATCCCTTGTGGTTACCCCAATCCCTTGTGGTTACCCCAATCCCTTGTGGTTACCCCAATCCCTTGTGGTTACCCCAATCCCTTGTGGTTACCCCGAATGGGTATTTTATTTATTTGGTGTTGCCTGATACTTTTCATTCCCGGATAATGTGAGGTAATGGCATGTAAGTTATTGATTTATGATGACGCGGTCAGAGTTTTGCAAATCCCTCTCCAAATATTTTGGCTTTTTATTCCAAACTTTAGTTTGGACTTCCCAAAGCTTTTGCTGGCAGACTCGTGACTCAAAGATTTTTCTGGAAAGCTATCTATATTTTGAAAATTAAAAAAATCAATCGGATTTGGGTTACGTCCACAAAAAATATTTTTCAAAAATTTCTTTTTTAACCGTTTTTGGGTTAGACTTGGAAAAACCAGCCCCCTTGCATCAATGTCAATGAGCAAACTTTTGGAGCTACCAGGATATCCAAAACCTCAGCGGTCAATATTCCAATTTTCAATTGATTACCAATAACCAATTATGCGAATGTTTTTTCTAACGATAGCTTTTCTTGTGTTGGCAGCTATTATCATTCAATATCTACAAATGGATGATGGATTTGAACAACTCCGTTATGCCCAACAGATAATAGTCCTATTAGTAATAATATGGCCAATCTTTTTTTTAGAAAGGGTTTTCCAATTAATTTTTTGCCGAAACAGAACTTGGAAAAGTTATCTCGCTCCGTTTATCATTACACTACTGCCCCCCCTACGTCTGGCAACCAGAAGTTGCGACGATCAATTATGGTTGTTTGGCTGGCATGTTGTGACAAACGATTTATATGCGCGTTTTGAAAAACAGTTTTTGTATCCAATCTTTATCGTCTCGCTGCTAATGATACCCTTTTGGGTAACAGAAATGTTTTTCCCGGCCAAAATCAGTTCACTGCCTTGGTTATATCATCTGCTCAATTTGGGTAATGCCCTAGTATGGGCACTGTTTGTGATTGAATTTATCATCATGTTTTCGATTGCCGCAAAACCGGTGGACTATCTGAAAACACACTGGTTAGAACTTTTTATCATCATTCTGCCGATGTTTGCCCTCGCCAGAGTGATTTTAATCGTCAGATATGCCCAACTGTTAAGCCGAATTAAGCTATTAAAACTGTTTCAACTTGCCAAGTTGCAACGGATGTTAAATATCTATCGTGCGAGAACGGTTTTCAATAGAATCATCCGTATCTTAGTGATTGTAGAGCTTTTTAAGCGTTTTTACCAACGCCGAAAGCCAAAAAAATATTTGGCTCTGTTACAAGAACAACTGGCAAAAAAAGAACAAGAAGTTGCCCAATTAAAACAGCAGATTAGCGAAACCCAATTATTAATTGAGAATATGCCAAAGAAATCCGATTGATTGTCAAAGAAATTCGATTTCTTTGGACTTGACTCGGAGTTCTAAAACCATGCCAGGGCGAATTTGGTCACATTATACTGTACGCCGGCTGAATTTTTTTGAAAAAAACTTGATCCGGAAAAACTTTTATAGATTCTAAAACCACCAAAGCTAAAGCTTTGGACTCCTCCAACAGCCCGTCAATAGAATATTCCATTTTCACCACCACTCCGATTTTTTAAATGTGACTTGGAGTGATTCGATGTAAAAAACTTGATTAGCTTTTCTGTGATAAATAATCCTTGTTGTGATTACAACAAGGATTTTTTTGCTCTTGAGTTCGATCCAGCCAATAAATCCTTTATAATATTAATTAACTTTAAATTTCGGGAATGAGACATGAAGTCCCGAATATTTATAAACTTCGGAAAAACATCGGACGTTGACCAAACTTCGATCCGAGTCAAGCGATATCAACATCGGATGTTTTCAATGACCCATTTAATTTCTCTGAAAAACGACAAATCACTAATAATTGATATATGAACAATGCCCTTGTCCGCATTTTAACAAACGACGATCCACGCCAACCGGTAGGAGCTGGCTTTTTGGTCTCACCCCATCATATTCTCACCGGTGCCCATGTCGTCGCTCAAGCGCTCAAACTCCCCAAAAATACCCCTACGCGGCCAAAGGATATTATTTACCTTGATTTTCCGTTACTCAGTAAACGGCCCCTGCTTCAAGCCACCGTCCATCAATGGTATCCACTCAAAGATCATGTTGTAAAGGGCGAATTTGAAGACATCTGTGTGTTAGTCCTATCCACACAAACGCCCCAGCCCTCTGAAGCCCGTTCTATCCCCATCATTGCTTTTGAAGAAGAGGCTTTTGAAAAGGAATTTGAAAGGACAGTGCGTATGTGTGGTTTTCCCGAACATCAGGACAACGGAGTCTGCCTAAATGGGACACTCCAAAAAACCATTGCTCCGGGCCTGGTACAGATTGAAATCAAGTCCAAAGCGAGACTGATGATAACCGGCTTTAGCGGCACCCCAGTCTGGGATAAACAAGAACATGCGGTTGCCGGCATAATAGTCAATATCGAACACCAGGATGGCAAAACCACCGCTCAAATGATAACCGCCGCCTCACTGGTTAAGGCATGGCCAGAACTGGAACTGTATAGCAGCCCCAACCCTTATCGCGGTTTGCAAGCCTTTAGTGAAAAAGATAGCGAGTATTTCTTTGGGCGAGAAACGCTGATCCAACCGTTGCACACGGCTGTGGAAAAACAGCCCTTTGTGGCCGTCATTGGGACTAGAGGCAGCGGTAAAACTTCCCTGATCTTTGCTGGATTAGTGCCGCGTCTGCGTCAGGAAAATTGGCTCATTATCCAATGTTGTCCGAAGAATCAACCCTTTAGCGAATTGTCCAAGGCCTTTGTCCCTTTTGTTTATCCCAAACTCAATCCGTTAAAACGTCGTGATAAACAAAACCAATTTGCCGATAAATTGAGTCAAGGCCAAATGAGTTTGTCCTATGTGATCAACCTGGTTTTTCATGAACCGAAACTCCAAGGCAAACGCCTACTGCTCATTATTGAGCAATTTGAACAATTATATACCTTAAATAGCAACGAAGTGCAACAACGTTTTTTAGCCACCTTGCTGCAATCCATCGATTTGACCTCGCAACAGCGGGGCGGCGGGCGGGCACCCGATTTTACCTTACTGTTGAGTATGCAAGCTGATGTCATGGGGCAAGCTCTCACGCATAGCGGATTGGCCGAAGTTTTAAACAATTATCATAAAGCCATCTTGGGACCAATGACATCGGACAATTTGACAGCCGCTATCGAAAAACCGGCCGGAAATCAAGGCATTACCCTAGAAGCGGGTTTAACGGATCGTATTTTGCAAGACTTGGGACAAGCGCCCGGCCATTTATCCCTATTGCAGTTTACTCTGACCCAATTATGGGAGCGGCTAGAATATTGGCAACTGACACAACGGGCTTATAATGCCATTGGTGGCGTTAATAACGCGCTGGGGCATCATGCAGAAAAATTTTATAACCATTTGAATGACCTAGAAAAACAACTCTTACGCGGCCTGATGCTGCAACTGGTACGACCAAACGACGGCCTCCAATACACGCGCGAAGTAGCTATTCGTGCCCATCTGGGTGTGGATCACTGGGATTTAGTGATACGTCTCGCTAAAAAAGGACTGGTCATCATCGAACGCAATGAAGAGACTGGACAAGAAACCGTTCAGTTAGCCGATTCGGCTTTAATCAGTCACTGGCAACCACTGCACGACTGGATCGATGAAGATCGCCGTTTTTGCCGTTGGCAAACTCGTTTGCGCCAAGCGTTGCAGACGTGGAAGAATAGCGACCAAAGCGAAGCCTCATTACTCCAAGACGAACCGTTAACAGAAGCAGAAGAACAACTGAAAAACTGTGCCAACCAACTGGGCACGCAAGAAAGAGACTTTATTAAAGCCAGTATCGCTTCAAGTCAACGAAAAAGTGCCTTCCGTGAACGGCTCCGAAAAGAACAAGAGCAGTTCCAGCGGCGTATGGTGTTCGGATTAGCAAGCGTGATAGTGTTCACGCTGGGATTATCGATTTTCGCCGGTTGGCAATGGTGGAAAAACAAACAACAGCTCATCGAAGAAAATACTCAGCAAGCCATAGAACTTAAACAACAGGCCGAAAAAACTCAAGCCGAAGTGATACAACTGCGCTTAAAGGCGATACAAGCCCATATGGAAGCCGAACAAGGGCGCCTAAAAACCGCCGAACAGCTTCAACAAACGGAACAACTTCATCATCAAGTCCGATTGAGCCACTCTTTGGCTTTAGCCACAATATCACAAGTTGAAAGCCAAAAAGGCTATACGACTAACGGAATCCTACTTGCTTTGGAGGCATTGCCTAAAGATCTCCTCACACCCGATAGGCCCTATTTACCCTATGCCGAAAAAGCACTTTATGAGGCTGTTTTCAATCTGCGTGAACATTTGGTGCTAGAGGGATACGACGCTCCGATTCGGCACGCTGCCTTTAGCCCGGTAGATTCAATAGTCCTCATCGTAGCCCATAATGATAGTCTGGTACGCTTGTGGAATAGCGATTCTGGCAAGCAGATGGTCGTGTTAAAAGGGCATCAAGCTCCGGTGAACCATGCCACTTTCAGTCCTGATGGACAACGTATACTCACCTCATCTACGGATGGTACTGCCCGCCTTTGGGAAACCGAAACCGGCAACCCGTTGTCAGTGATGACACACAAAAATTCTATCGTGATGTATGCAGCCTTCAGTCCAGATGGCTTAAAAGTGGTCACTCGCTTAAAAAGGGGAAGTGCGATCCTATGGGATGCCAAGAATGGCAAACGTCTTCACACCTTGGTGCCTAAAAAAGAGAAGGATTTTGCACGGAGTAGTGGTCCTGAAAAAATTGGCTACCAATCAGCGTTTGGACCGCCTGAAACCAAGCTGGGACTCCCAAATAAAATCATATTACCCACATTTCAGAATTACCAGGTGAGTTTCAGTCCTGATGGCTCTAAAATAGCCACCACCGGTTCTAAGCAAGCTTACTTGTGGGATGCCCAGGACGGTCAACTTCTTTTTCCACTCAAACATGAAAATACGGTCACTCATATTGCGTTCAGTCAGAAGGGCAGCCAAATGATTACCACCTCGTTTGATAACACCGCTCGTTTATGGAATACCATGAATGGCAAACTTATTCAAGAGTTCAAACATGAAAACAAGGTGACTTATGCTACTATGAGTCCAGATGAACAGAGCGTGGCGACGATTTCAAATGATTATACGGTCCGTTTGTGGAAAACCGAAACCGGTCAACTTATTAATAAATTACCACACTACTCTCATGTGAGTTATGCGGTCTTTAGCCCTAATGGACACTATCTGGTCACCACTTCTTATGATAACTTGGCACGTTTATGGGATGGATTAGGTGGACAACTGATTGCGGTGATACCAGGACATGAGTCCGTTGTTTATCAGGCAGCTTTTAGTCATGATGGACGACGTATACTCACCACCTCGGCCGACAGCACGGTGCGTTTATGGAATTTGTTAATCGCCGGTAACCAGTTTTTTGTGATGTTGCAAAAAGATAAAGAGTCCGTCAATCAGGCCGCTTTCAGCCCAGATGGCCAGCGCGTGGTGACATCTTCAGCGGATAAATTAGCACGAGTTTGGAATACCCAAACCGGTAAACTGCTCAAGGCGTTGCCAGGACACGAATCAGCAGTCCAACAGGCTGCCTTTAGTCCTGATGGCGAAACAGTGATCACCGCCTCTTCGGAAAACACGGCACGATTATGGAAGGTGAGCAGCGGCGAAGTCATTGCGGAACTATCCCATGAAGACCATTGGCAAGTGTTTAAAGCGGCTTTCAGTGCGGATGGGCAGCGTATCGTTACCATAGCACGTTCAAAAGAGGATAAGGCCATAAGTACTGCGTTTCTGTGGGATGCAATCAACGTAAAACTGATTGACCCGTTAAAGCATAAAATGGTTAGAAAGGCTGTCTTTAGTCCCACTCGACAATACCTAGTGACGGAGGGAGGAGCAATATTTTCTGGAACGCTGCATATATGGGATGGCAACACTGGGCAATTGCTAGATATTATGCGACCGAATAAAATTATTTCTCATATTTCCTTCAGCCCTGATGGGCAGCATTTGTTGCTGGTACTTCCTGATAAAACGGCACAGTTATGGGATATTAATAATAAGAAACCGGTTTTAGTTCTGCAAGGACATGATTCTTTCGTAACTTCGGCGGCTTTCAGTCCGAATGGACAGCTCATCGTCACCGCTTCAAAGGATAGAACCGCGCGTGTCTGGGATGCAAATAGCGGCCAACAGCTTCAAGTCATGCGAGGACATCAAGGTGACGTGATTTATGCCGCCTTTGGCTGGAATGATCAGCGTGTGGTGACGGCTTCTTATGATGGAACAGCACGCTTTTGGGATGTTTTAAGCGGTCAACAATTGGCCATGATGGGTGGGCATAATGGCCGAATCAAGTATGCGGTTTTCAATCCCAAGGCGGCTCAAATAGTCACCGTGTCGAATGATAATCGAGCATTTCTGTGGAGCCTGTTATCCACCCAAGATATCATTAAGATTGCCAATCAAAATGTGCCGCGCTGCTTTACTTCGGAGCAACGCCAACGATTCATGTTATCAGAGCCGGAAAGTTCCCGTTTGATGGAAAACGGCAAAGCGTTAGCACAGGAAGGTCAAATTGAGGCAGCCATCGTTGAATTTGATAAGGCAAAGCAGTTGGCAACTTGTTTGAAGTTTGATTCGAAAGATCGGGCCAATTTGATTGCACAAACGTCCGCCCAAAGGCTGGTAGAAAAAGGACTGCAATTGGTTAGTCAACGTCAAATCAAAGAAGCTCTTGCTACTTATGAAAAGGCTCAACAAATTGATGAGTCTCTGATTTCGACGAAGGCTTGGTACATGCTTTGTAAAAATGGAACTAAACGGGGCTATCCAGCTCAGGTGAAGGCTGCTTGTAACGAAGCAGTCAAACGGGCACCAAAACAAGAGTGGTTTCGGATGAGCAGAGGCGTGACAAGAGCAGTCACTGGCGATATGAAAGGTGCGATAGAGGATATTCAATTCTTTGTGGAACGGGTTGCTGATGAGAAGGACAAGAACCAAGCGCAAGCTTGGCTAAAGGTACTGCGTCGAGGTATTAATCCGTTTACGCCGGAAGTCATTCGTCGTTGGTAATTTCTGGAGTGCAAGGCGTACCTTGCACGAGTTTTTAGGAGTCCCAACTTTGGTTTAGGTGGTACAAACGACGGCTTGGACTTCATCACCCCAATTTCAGGACTACCCTTTTTTGGTTATAGGGCTTTCCTTTTAGGATTGCCCGAACCGAAAATATCAACCGCAAATAGGTTGAATGCGAATAGTCCCCGCGGAAAATATCAGCCATAAGGGCACCCCATTTTTCATGTTTCATTTTTCATTAATGAGTCTCTCATGCGTTTATCACGTTTATTTGTCGATAGCCCACTTGTCGTTGGACAAGAAATCGTCCGGTCCCAAGAATCGGCCCATTATCTGTTAAATGTGCTACGACTGCGCGTCGGGGCACCGGTGATTTTATTTAATGGACAAGGAGGTGAGTATGTTGCTTGTTTGGTAGCGGCTGCTAAAAAACAGGCTATTTTGCAGGTGAATGAATTTCATGCCATTGAATGTGAATCGGATCTGCCGCTCACTTTGGTACAAGCGATTTCTCGCCCGGAACATTTTAATTATACGCTACAAAAAGCGGTTGAACTGGGGGTACAGCGCATTGTACCGGTCATCACGGAGCGAAGTCCGCCGCTGGATAAAACCAAAATCAGTAAACGTGAACAACATTGGCGCAAAATCATAGTCAGTGCTTGTGAACAATGTGGCAGAAATCGTTTACCTGAATTACATGAAGTATTGCCACTAACCGTTTGGTTGGGTCAACCGCTAGTGGGCTATTGTTTGGTGTTGTCGCCCACCGGAAAAAGTCGTTGGCATCAAGTGTTTGAAGCCAAAAACGATGCGATTGGTTTGAGTAACTGTCTCGATGAGCAGAAAACGGATACTCTCAGTATTCACGAGAGTATCGTTAACAAGGATAACTCTAATTCAGTAACCCTATTAATTGGGGCCGAAGGCGGTTTGAGCGAAACGGAAATCGAATCGGCCATACAAGCAGGTTACCTAGACATTCGCTTGGGGCCGCGCATTCTACGCACGGAAACAGCCGCCGTTGCGATGTTGGCCGTGTGTCAGGCTTGGTGGGGAGATTTCTACTAATGGTAATTCCAAAAAATTAAAATACCCTCCGTATTGGGCAACCATAAAGGATTGCCCCGATATTTTATTAGGGTTCGTAGGGGCAATCCGTTGTGGTTGCCCTGGGTATTTTTTGGGAATTACCAATCTCATTAAACCTCATAAGTGGTAGATGAGACATTACCGCCATGCCCGGTCCAATCGGTATGAAAAAATTCGCCTCTTGGTTTGTCTAGCCGCTCATAAGTATGTGCCCCAAAGTAGTCGCGTTGGGCTTGTAGCAAGTTCGCCGGCAATCGTTGACTTCGATAGCCATCATAAAAAGCCAGGGCGGAGGAAAACGCCGGCGTTGGTATGCCCAACTCAATTCCGATGATAACCGCCTTTCGCCAGCCGGCTTCCGCCCGTTTAATTTCATTGGCGAAGAAGTCGTCCAGTAGTAAGTTTTCAAGTTCAGGTGTGTTATCAAAGGCTTGCTTAATATTGCCCAAGAATTTGCTGCGAATAATGCAGCCGCCTCGCCACATCAACGCAATATCACCATAACTCAATTTCCAACCATATTCTTTAGCGGCTTCGCGCATCAGCATATAGCCTTGCGCGTAGGATATGATCTTGGAGGCATACAGGGCATCGTGAATGGCAGCGATAGCGGCTTCGGTGTCACCCTTAAAACTGGCTTTGTTAGCGGCAAACAGTTGGGCGGCTTTAACGCGCTCCAGTTTACGCGCCGATAAGCAACGCGCAAAAACGGCTTCACTGATCAGTGTCAGCGGCACGCCTAAATCGAGTGCATCAATGCCGGTCCATTTACCGGTGCCTTTTTGGCCGGCCGTATCGAGGATTTTGTCCAGTAAGGGTGCCCCATCTTGATCTTTCACCGCTAAAATATGGCTGGTGATTTCAACTAGATAAGAATCCAAAACACCTTTGTTCCAGTTGGCGAAGACGGACTGTAGCTTGTCCACACTTAATCCCAAGCCTTCGCGCATCAGTTGGTAGGCTTCGGAAATAAGCTGCATATCACCATATTCGATGCCATTGTGTACCATTTTGACATAGTGCCCGGCCCCATTTTCGCCGACCCATTGACAGCAAGGTTGCCCATCGACTTTGGCCGATATCGCTTGCAAAATGGGTTGAACCACCGGCCATGCTTCTGAATGACCGCCGGGCATAATAGATGGTCCATGACGTGCGCCTTCTTCGCCGCCCGATATGCCGCTGCCTAAAAAGTGTAGGTTCTGTTTAGCCAACTCCTCCGTGCGGCGAATGGTGTCCTTATAATTAGAGTTGCCGCCATCAATAATAATGTCTCCAGGATTTAAATGCGGAACCAGTTGTTGAATAAACTGATCAACTACGTTGCCGGCTTTCACCATTAATATCACCATTCTAGGCGTTTTTAGGGCGGCAACTAACTCTTCAATGGAAGAGGTAGCTATAATAGCCGTACCTTTCGCGGGGCCATTGATAAAGTCATCGACTTTGGAAGTCGTGCGATTATAAACAGCCACTTTAAAGCCATGATCATTGATATTGAGGACTAAATTTTGGCCCATCACGGCTAAGCCGATAAGCCCGATGTCTGCTGTTTTCATATTGGTCATTGGAGTCGGTAAGAGTCGTTAGTTGTTTGAACGAGTTGTTATGGTTGATTAAATCGTCTGATATAGAATTTATGGCCTTCGTATTCGGTTTCCATCAGTTTTCCTTCGCCAACCAGGTTTTCAATGATAGCCCAATCGGCCTGATTTTTGGCCAGTAATTCGCGAATCGCTTCTTCGCGCATCGGGTGGACGGCGGTGATACTTAATATATCTTCGGCGGCGTTGCCGGTGGAGGCGAAGACGTTGCCTTCGTAGCCGGTGAGGTATTCTAGGTTAGGCACTTTGCGGCTGACAATCTGATAAAACCGATTCAGTTCTTCTTCGCTGGGTGGACGTATGGATGAAATCGCCGGTGGACGAGTCGGTATTAAAAAATAGGCTTTTTTTGGATTCAGCCGCTGAAGAAAGTCGGCGATATCGGCAGCCGATTCTTCGGTCACGTTGCGGTTTTTGACGAGCATTGTTTCGGTCACTAACGTGCCAGTGTATTGTTGGGCGAATGTTAACATGCCTTCTAAAATAGTTGCCAGTTTAAGGCTGCTGTGTGGGACATCGAGACGGTGCCAGATTTTTTCATCAACGCTGTCTATTTTTAGGGATACCCAATCGGCTTTGCACAAGGTCTCGCGTACTTCTTCTAGCCCAATCAATGAGCCGTTGGTAATGATGGCGATTTTAATACCTAATGGTCGTAACTTGTCAATGGTTTCACCAAGATCAAGATCGAGGGTTGGCTCGCCATCCGGTACAAATGATAGATGATCGATGGTTTCACCTTGCGCTTTCAGTTGTTCGACGCGCTGTTGAACTAATTCAACCAGATAGTCGGCACCGTAGAAGTGGCGACGTTTTATTTCAGTCTGTTCAGTGGGACCGACTTGGCAGTAAGTACAATAATAAGAACACGCTTTTGGCGGAATGTTATTAATACCAAGACTGCGTCCCAATCGTCTTGACGGTATGGGTCCGAATATTTCCATAATTATTTAAAATGTTTTAGAAATCCAAATTTGTGGAAAAGAAATCCGATTTTTTAATCGGATTTTTAATAGTAATATATCATGTTTCATTCCTTCATTCAAAAGCAGTCAATAGTCTTGCTTACCACCTATCCGTTTTTTATAACCCATTGAATATCAAGGAGAATGGCCAAACGCGGTCACGACACTCGTGCAAGGTTCGCCTTGCACTCCTGAAGCCTCATCGTTTTGATAACCTGATAGGTGGTAAGTTTTGTGCTTCTGTAACATCAACTATTTTACTATTCATATATTTTTTGAATGAATGAATTTATTTATTTACCAGGAGTGCAACGCGTACCTTGCACGAAAATTATACTTCATAGCGTTTGAACTGGATCACCGGAATTAAGGGATAGACCGGATTATTTTCCGTGATAACTAGGAAAAATCCTTTCTAAAATATAATCCTTGTAGTTCAAATAAGAACGATTTTGGGGTTTATTCTGTTAATTCTTATTCCGATGTATGATTCAATAAATTTTTTCAACGAGAACACCTAAATCGAGTTTTCGGATGGACACGACTTAAGTTTCCAACCGGCATCTTCAGGTAGTGTTAATGAATTTTCAACTAGAACATTCACATTCAGACACCTGAGTTTTTGTTCAATTCTAGTTTTTAACTTTGGTGCCATATCTTTAAATTTTTCTGGATTATCTAATTCTTTATCTTGATGTAAGAACAATACTATGGTTATTGGAACGCCCCGTTTAAAATCATCAATAAAAGGCTTTAAATGGGTATCATCTTGGTGAAGCGCTACCGCGAATCCAAAGAAAGTATCACGTATTTTTTGTGCTACCAAGTCAGCTAAAAAAGGTTTTCGGCGAGTTACCTTGATTTGTTGTTTAAGGCTTTTACCAGTTTCACGACAATTAATCACAGCTTGTGGTTCTTCTGATAACAAGTAAGGCTGAGTTTCTGAAGCAAATCCACAAAAGTTTTTAACCTCTATCCAAAGAAGATTTTCTCCGTTGGTGGCTATAAAATCGACTGCTCCAATACCCTGACATTTTTGTATATTTTGACGATAAAAACTCTCTAAGTCATCATCATAATTACAAACACGCCATTGATTGGAGAACTCAAAACATAATTTTTTGGTACCACTGCCTTCTTCTAAAATAGTCATTTTTTTCCTTTAGACAAAACTTTATCATAAAAAGCGGCTTGTTCGCGATCAAAAAATGCTAATTCTTCATCTAATGCCACAATGGTTTGCAAGTCAGGTAGTGTTTTTCCAGATTCTACTTTGACGTGGTTAACCTCATCTTTTTCTTGAGCAAGACTGAAAAATTTAGCTGGGATACTTCCTTTTGAATGAGTTACTTGTAGAGACAGTTCTTTCATCAAAAATAGGTAATGTGTCGTTAAAATGATTTGCACACCATTTTTGACCAATTGTATAATTAAATCAGCAATTTGCTTCATGATTCTGGGATTTAAATTGGTTTCCGGCTCATCCCAAAAGAGTGTCGTGCCAGCCTTTAGGGAATCATTGGCTATCAGATAAGTCAGTAGCGCGATTTTACGTAACCCCTCGGCAATCAAGGATATTTCCCGATTGCCTTGTTTAGGATAATGAATATAAAAGCGATCTAATTCTAATTTCACTTGTCCACCAATCATCTGTTCTAGTGGCTCAATCAACTGGGTACTAGGGCTTTCCAATAAAGGATAACTGAGTGCCTCACAAAGATCATAGTAAGTTTCCTCAATAGCCAGCCGATGTTTTTTATAAAATCCAGTAAAACCAGGATACCATGATAAAACGTCTTTTTCTGGCAAAAAGATCGGCATAGCGGCTGGAAAACAAATCGGTTTTTGTAATAGCGCAACTTCCGTCTTGCTCGTTTCAGAAAACTGAAATTTTATAGCACCACCTGATGCTTCTTCGCTTTCTGTACCGATGAGGGTTGCTTGAATTTCGGTTTCGGTTGCTTGTCCAAAACGATGTAAATGGCCTAATTTATCGGGCTTAAATACCTTGACCAATTTTTCAGCAAGGCGACGCTGCCACCAACTGTCACTGCCACCAGAAGAAATATGTCCGGGTATTTCTTCTAGTTCGGCTTTTGCTTCATGCCAAACATAGGCGAGGGCATAAGCCAGTTTTAACAGGTGACTTTTACCGGTGGAATTGTCTCCAATAATGACGTTAAGTCCGTCAGAAAAGTCAAAGTGAGCTTGTTCAAATTCGGTAAAATTTTTAATGTTCAAAGAGTTAATCATGTTATGTTGCCTTATTTTTTCATGATAAATATTAATCAGGAGTGCAACGCGTACCTTGCACAAACGTAGGGTGGGTAGAGCGTAGCGAAACCCACCGATTTCTAACGGCATAAGCGGTTTATTCCACAATAATAATATTATCAGGCACGGCAAAGCAGTCATCGAACAATGAATGATCGTTCGTTTTTACTAGGGGGCAACCATAAAGGATTGCCCCATTGGTCATTGTAGGGGTAATCCCTTGTGGTTACCCCAATCCGTTGCTCCAGCCCTGGGTATTTGATTTTTTTTCCATGACCTTATCGCGAAAGCCGTCCTTTTTATGTCGTTTTTTTGTTAATTGGGCAACCATAAAGGATTGCCCCTACACCAAATCGAGAAATGCTATACAGCAAATCAGATTTTGCCAATTTCCCCCTATTTCTATTTTTTATTATTTGCCGATTAACTTGAATTTTTGTAAACGATAGCGCAGGGCACCAACACCAATGCCCAACCGTTTAGCGGCTTTTTTTTGATTGCCTTTAGTTTGTTCCAAGGCATCTAGGATGGTTTGTTTCTCTACATCATCAAGTAGTGGATCAAGGGGCGCTGAGTTTGGTATGTTTTTTTTCTGTGGCAATTGCAAATCGGAAGCTTCAATGACATTGTTTTCACACAGCGTTATGGCACGTTCCAGAATATTTTCTAATTCTCGCACATTGCCGGGAAAAGCATATTCCTGTAGTTCTTTCAAGGCATTTTCTGAAAGGTGCGGCGGATGGTAGTCACTTGCCATGTTTGAAGCGAAATCGGTTAAAATTTTAGCCACTAAATCAGGAATATCTTCAGTACGTTCACGCAACGGCGAGATGTCGAGTTCAATCACATTAATACGGTAAAATAAATCTTCTCTAAATTGGCTATGCTTGACTAATTCGCCCAAGTCTTGGTGGGTGGCACTCAAAATACGGACATCAACCGGTATTTCTTTGGTGGAGCCTACCAAAAGCACTTGTTTTTCTTGAATAGCCCGCAATAGCTTGACTTGCATCGTTAACTCTAACTCGGCAACTTCATCAAGAAACAAGGTTCCTCCTTGGGCGGCTTGAAATAATCCTTGTTTATCGTTATAAGCGCCCGAAAAACTGCCTTTTTTGTGTCCAAAAAATTCACTTTCCATCAGCTCTTTTGATATCGCACCGCAATTCACGGGGACAAAAGGTTTCTTGGCGCGAGCACCGAACGCATGGATCATGCGGGCGACTACCTCTTTACCGGTGCCAGATTCACCTTTGATATAAATGGGGGCTTGGCTACGTGCCAATTTTTTAATTTTGGCACGGACAGTTTGCATGGCTTTAGAGTGACCAATTAAATTTTTGAAGAGTGTGTCTTCATGTTGTTCGGTTTTTTGGGCGGAGGAATCGAAGTTGGTTTTTGAAGACGGCGGTTTTGGCAATTGTAAGGCGGATGTCACCAAATTGCGTAATTGTGGGACTTCGACCGGTTTGGCAATAAAATCGAAGGCACCCGCTTTGAGGGCAGTTACTGCTGATTCCATATTTCCAAACGCGGTAATCATTGCCACCGGCGTTGAGGAATATTTTTGTCCAATTAAAGCAACGATATCCATGCCATTACCATCCGGTAAGCGCATATCTGTCAAACACAAATCAAACCGGTTTTGAGTTAGGTGTTTTTTAGCTTTTTTGAAGGTGGAAGCAGTGTAACACTCAATGCCCATTGGTTTTAGGGTCATCACTAACAAATCAAGAATATCCGGTTCATCATCTATGATTAAGCACTGTGGTTTAGACATATTTTGTCACCTTAAAATCCGTTATCGAACTGGCGGTGACTACCGGGTAGTGGGGTTCTAACCCAGTAGGTTTTATTAAAAGTGGCATACGGCGTTCACTTGTAACATGTTAACGAACCAACCTAGAGACTTTCAGATAAATATTTTGGTCAGGAGTCCAAACTTTAGTTTGGATGTCATCGATAAATCTGGCCGACTCCAGAACCGAATATTTTTCTGAAAAGCTATACAATTATTAACGCGCACAACCCCGAAGGGGTTGAATGTTAAGAGCCAGTGGTGAAACCTGGGGTGTGCGTGAAAAAACCTCCCACAACCCCGAAGGGGTTGAATGTCGTTGTGCCAAAAATCAACCACTTTGGGGTTGGGTTGGGGCGTTGGTTTTCCCCCCCCCAGGTTTCACCTGGGGCTATTCACATTCAACCCCTATCGGGGTTGTTGCCCCAGGTTTCACCTGGGGCTTGTTGGTGAAATTATTTATCTGAAACACTATAGAGATAGAAAAATAATTTTTATGGCAGCCAACAGCTAAAACAGTTCTCTTTCAAAAGAATAATTATCTGAAAATCTATAGATTAGGTACACCCATTTGGTCAGGATTTTTTGAAAAAACTTGAATCGTTCAAATTTCAAATTAAAAAGCTTCGGAGCCAAAGCTGCAATTCCCGCTAGTCTGTTTGGTGAGAAAAGCTTTTCAGTCATTTTCTTGAAAAATAGCACTCTTACCAAAAATGAAATCCCTTGTCTCAAGGGACGATTAACAGCATCAGCGGAAATTGCGGGTTCCAAAGCATTTTCTAAAATACTATAGTGAGCTAAAATGAATACGAAAACAACAACCGGTACTGTTATTCGAGAGTAAATGCAATGACGCTTGATTCGCCTCACAAATTTCTCTGGCAAGATACAGTCCTAATCCGGTTCCTTTGGGTTCGGTAGTAAAAAAGGGCTCAAATATCTGGTCTTTAACCTCTTTTGTCATTCCTTGACCATGATCTCGCACATCAAGGTAAGGGCGGCTAGTATCAATACTGACACCAAGAGTTAACTCAAGCAAAGGGGTCCCTTGACTGTAACGTAGTCCATTTTCACATAAATTGCCAACAACCTGATACAGTTGCTCCTGATCAAAAGAGACTTGAATCCAAGAGTGATTAGAATGCAAAATCACTTCAGACTCAGCCAAATTATGTTGGATAACAAAGTCATCAACAAATGATTGTAGCCAAGAATGTAAATCAAAGCACTGTGTATTCGGTTGAACACGCCGACTCAGCTGCAACACATTTTCTATAATAGCATTGACACGCTGCGAATTGTCAGCAATGATCTGTGTTAAACGGGCATCCTCTTTTTCAATATAAACCGATTCGGCGAGTAATTGGCCGGCATGACTGATGGCACCCAGCGGATTGCGTATCTCATGGGCTATACTGGCCGTTAAGCGACCTAATGAGGCCAATTTGAGTTGTTGGGCACGCTGGGCGGTGAGAGTGGCATCTTCTAACATAATTAAAACACTGATCGCCCCCCCACGATTTAACTGGGTAAATGTCGCAATCACATCCACTTCGCCGACCGCCGGACGAAATAACAGCGAAGTCATTTGACTGTTTTTTTGCCAAACAAACACTTGCTCGGCCAATTCAGGGGCTACCGAACTCAAAGTCCGCCCATTAGGTTGTTCGTCAAGCCCTAATAAACGTCGCGCTGCTTCATTAAACAAGCGAATTCGCCCCACAATATCAATCACCACAATCCCCGATTGGATGTTCTGCACAATTTGGGCATTGAGCTGCGCCAAATATTGCAAATGGACACCGCGTTGTTTGGCAATCGCTTCACTGATCCGAACCCGCCGGGCTAAAGTATGCGCTAAAAGGGCCATCGCAAAAAAACTGGCTCCCAACAGACCGGCATGAGTATAACTGGTATAAGCAAACCAGTAATAAATATCCGCTAACGCGACTTGAACCAGCACACATAAACTCGCAATAGCTGCAAAAAAAAATGCGGTTCGCCCTTCGGTAAGCAAACTGCCTCCGGCAATGGTTACAACCAGTAACATGCCCAAGCCGCTATTCACTCCGCCACTGGCGTGCATTATCAAGGTGATAGCGAAAATATCTACCAAAAATTGTCCTAACACTTGGATTTGAAAGGGTGGCCATTTTTGCTCTATCGTAAAAATGGCTAACACACCAAAGCCCGAATATAGCCAACATGTCACTAAAAACAGGCGCTGATCAAACTGGCCCAAAAAACTGGGAGACACATCGGCAAGAACAAAACCAACAAAGGCAATCGCTACCGTGATGCGGTACCAATTAAACAGATAAAGTGGTTTCCAAGCGGGCGTTGGTACACGGGAATCGACTTGAACAGTCGTTGAAGCCAGATCTGTGTGTTCAAGCATAGTTAACTCACTTTGAGTAGTCCGTGAGCCGCTACGTTCTGGCAGCATGTTGATGCGCTTCACAACAATAGCGATCTTCACCAGAATGGATGGCCTCATTTAGAGGAAGATAGAGGCCGCAATAATCACACCGTACCATCTCGTCATGCTTAGGTGTCGATGAAGGGGGAAGATGGGTATTATTTTCTTTTGTCACCTTTCTATCATAATACCATCTTTGGCTGAGCCGCCATAGTATCCAACCAAGCAGAATAAGCAGAAGAACACGTATAGCATTCATATAAGTGCCTAACCATCAATGCGAATATCGAGTTCGCGATGAAATGAAAAGAATGAACAAAGAGGGTGAAGGGCAGACACGCCATTCTGCCACTACCTCCACCCTCGTATTCAGAGGAGGTAGGAGCTTTCCTAAGTGTTCACCCCAATGGCAAGCCAACCTTGAGCTTATTTTGGTAAAGTGTGTGCCAGTTTATCCAAAATGCTGTTGATATACTTGTGACTTTGCGTCGCGCCAAACAATTTCGCTAATTCTACCGCCTCGTTAATCACAACTTTGAAAGGAATTTCTTGGCAGTGAATCAATTCGTAGCAGCCTATTCGCAAAATCGCCAGTTCAACCGGATCGAGTTGGGTAATGCTGCGATCTAGAAATGGGGCAAAGGCTGTATCCAATTGTTCCAGCTTAAGGGGGATAGCATGTAACAGCTGCTTAAAGTAGGAAATATCTGCTTGCTGCATATCCTGATCATTCTCAATATCCTGAGTGTCTAAAAATTGTGATTCAATCAGTTCAAGATTTTGCCCGGTCAGTTGCCATTGATATAAGGCTTGTAACACACGATGACGTGTGACGGTGCGGGCTTTGGGATAAAATTTTGGTCTGCCTGACATGATTTTAGTCTTTGTTAGTAATTGGTGATTGCTCAAAAATTGGTAACACTTGTTAACCTATGGATGTTCAACTAATCATGAAAAATGAAAAATGATCTTAACAGATGAATTATAAGTAAACTGATACTACAACGGATAGGCGAAATAAACGAGTTAAATTTTTTTATACCACAACGTACCTAAAATCCTTGTTCAACTGACATGTTCCTTGCTGATATTATAATGAATCGGTTCATTTTTCTTTTTTCATTTTTCATTGAACAACATAGCCGCTATTCGTTGTTCGTCATTTGTCTATCATTAACATAATCAACCACTTCTAGCCCAAAACCGGAGAGTGCATGCATTTTTTTCGGGGCACTGAGTACCCGCATTTTGCATACCCCTAAGTCTGACAAAACTTGCGCCCCCAAACCATGAGTGCGTAAATCGTGCGTTGGAGGCTGTGCCGGTAGCTCCTCCCCTTCTTCCTGACGACAACAATAGCGAATTCGGTTAAGGATGGCCTTTGGTTCTTCCGGTTGATGTAGTATGACCACAACGCCGCATTCTTCTTCTGCCACACGTTTTAGTGCATTACGTAAGGGCCACCCACATTCTTCACGCAGACTGGCCGTTAAATCACACAACGTATTACGAATATGCACCCGTACTAAAACCGGCTGATTAGATTGTATTTGACCTTTGACTAAAGCAAAATGGAGGATATCATCAATACTGTCTTGATAGGCAACCAGTTCAAATTCACCAAATTCGGTCGGCCAGCGGCAATTGGTGACACGCTCCACCGTTTTTTCATGAAGGGTACGGAAATGGATTAAGTCGGCAATAGTCCCGATTTTGAGTTGATGTTGATTAGCAAATTCTTCCAAATCTGGGCGACGGGCCATACTGCCATCCTCATTAAGGATTTCTACAATCACCGCACTCGGCTCCAATCCGGCCAAACGTGCTAAATCACTACCCGCTTCGGTATGCCCGGCGCGTCTAAGTACCCCGCCCGCTTGCGCCATCAACGGAAAAATATGCCCCGGTTGCACTAAGTCCGACGGTTTAGCCTCTTTGGCGACCGCCGCTAGAATGGTCGTTGCTCTATCAGCGGCAGAAATACCGGTTGTCACACCTTTCGCCGCTTCAATTGACACGGTAAAATTGGTCCCATGGGGAGCGTTGTTATCATTCACCATCCTTGGTAATTGTAATTGCTGACAACGCTCACGGGTTAAAGTCAGGCAAATCAAACCGCGCCCATAACGAGCCATGAAGTTAATATCTTCTGGCCGTGTTTTTTCGGCAGCCATAATTAAATCTCCTTCATTTTCACGATCTTCATCATCCATGAGAATGACCATTTTTCCTTGCCGAAGATCGGCGATAATTTCTTCTATACTATTTAAGGACATGATTGGTTATGAGTGGAATGTGGTTGGCAATAATGAAGTATATCATATCGAGGGACTTGCAAAACTCCAAAAAGGCTTTTGGAAATTGGAAATTGATTTTAATTAATAAAGTTTTATAATATTTAAGTGCTGAAGCATAAGTTTTCAGGTATTTTGAAATAAGCAACCATCCGTTGCGTCAATGCCATATCGTGCTCAATCCCACGCGCAAGCCCTGGGTATTTTATTTTTTGGGAATTACCTAACACGGATTTAAGGATTAACCGGATTAACCGGGACTGGCTTTGGCGGAATCCGTGAAACTATAAATCAATAACTTACCGTCATTAGTTCGCCGTAAGTTATTGTTTTCATATCTAATGGAATAGTTTTACCTGAGCTTCAGATTTCAAATATTAATCCGGTTAATCCTTAAATCCGTGTAATCATGTTCGCCTTTTATGAATTTTGCAAGACCCTCTCAGGTGAGCTTTTTGCAAAACTCCGTAAAAAAACCGGTATTCGATAATCGGTTAGGGTTCAAATAACAAGCACCAGCAAAATGTCAATATCAAAAAACTTGCTCATCGAGTATACTAAACCTCGTCATAAATTTTTGGTTATTTTGATTTCTGGAGAAATTGGTTGCCATTTAATAATAGACATTATCGGAAATAATCCAATGTAGGGGATCGGTAAGCGACA
>Ga0233403_10000358_pt1 | contig 21652 bp, 16 predicted proteins | sample Na_oxic_1_MG_FD_179866 | JGI IMG/M metagenome (GOLD analysis project Ga0233403, IMG submission 179866) | Seawater microbial communities from Saanich Inlet, British Columbia, Canada - Na_oxic_1_MG | ecosystem: Environmental > Aquatic > Marine > Inlet | place: Canada: British Columbia | collected...
TCAAGAAATTTTTGAAAAAAAATCGGATTTCTAGCTAAGACCGGATTTGTAATAATTTACTATTCACCATTAATAATTCACAATTCACCATTAACTAAATGATTTATCTTGCATCTCTTTCCCCACGTCGTTGTGAGTTGCTTAATCAAATTAAAGTTAATTATCAACAAATTGCGGTGAACATTGCGGAAACTTCGCTACCTCAAGAAACGCCTCAAGATTATGTCAGCCGCTTGGCTTTAGCCAAAGCACGAGCCGGATGTGAACGAATCTCAACAACGCAACCGGTGTTAGGTGCCGATACGGTGGTAGTGTGTGATGGACAATTGTTTGGTAAACCAGTTGATGCCGACGATGCCAAACATAAGCTTTGGCAATTATCGGGACGCGATCATCAGGTAATGACGGCGGTGGCTTTGGTGAAAGGGACAATTGAGCGAGTACGTTTAAATATAAGTAAGGTGTATTTTAAAAAATTGAGTAAGAGTGATATACAGGCTTATGTTGCAACCGGCGAGCCTTTGGATAAAGCCGGGAGTTATGCAATTCAAGGGCTTGCTAGTATTTTTATAGAGCGTATTGAGGGCAGTTATTCTGGGGTTATGGGTTTACCATTATATGAAACGGCAAGTTTATTGACTGAAACCGGCGTGAAAATTCTGCCGGCAAATGATTAAACCGGCTCAAGAAATCCGATTTTTTTCAAAAAATCCGATTTCTCTAGTACAACGAATTTTTAATTTTCCACTAACGTTATAGTGATCCTAAATGATTTGTGGATTGGTATGATGAATTTAAAAGCTTGCCAGCCAATTTATGGAACGTCGTAGGCTCACTAGATTCGTTGTTTTTTTTAAAATTCGTTGTACTAGGCTCTCAAAAATAGTTCAAGATTCAAAGTTATCATGTAATCATTAAATCATAGTTCAAGATTTTTGGGGTTTATCATAATAATCCTTATAGCTTTTACAATTAAAAATAACGGTTTATTAAATTAAGAAATTAATAATTAATAATTTGCTACACTGACTTGATACAAACCTGACTTGCCCTTATTAATGAGGGAGTCGCTTGAATCGTCCGCGCGTCTATTTATATTCTAGTGCAACCCAAAGGAAATTTTTAATGAAAAAATATGTATTACCCACACTAGTATCATTGGCTCTAAGCAGTGGTTATGCCTTCGCACAGACTGATACTCCCCAAGAAACCCCACCGGCAGTTCCACCGGTAGCATCGCAACCGTCTGACTCGAAAGCCCCCGTGCCATATCAAGAAATGATGGAAAAACGGATGGCTGAAATGGAAAAACGGCGGGAACAACAAATGTCTGAGATGGAGAAACATCAGGCTTTTATGAAGCAACGGATGGAACAACAAAAAGCCGAGATGGACAAACGGATGGAACAACAGCGAGCCGCAATGGAAAAACGGATGGAACAACAGCGAGCTGCAATGGAAAAACAGAGGCAACAACAACATGCAAACATGCAAGAAATACAGGCTATTGGGGATAAAATCAACCAAACTCAAGACCAAGAAGAACGGCAACGTTTGATGGAGGAGATGCAAAAGAAGCAACAAGAAATGTGGCAACAGATGCCAGGGCAACAGATGCCAGGGCCTTATGGCATGGGGCCAAGAGGTGGTAAAGGTCCCGGCAGTTGGGGTGGTATGCTCCCGCACTACGGTACCAGAAATGGTCCCCGCAACATGCCTTATAGCAATCGCAATCGCTTTGGTCAGCCACCATTGGATTTTGGTAAACGCCCAAGAAGTTGTGGTGGAAAAAAGTGCGGTGGACATCATGATAATATGGAACAACATTTGGACAATATCGAAAATTTGCTAAAAGAAGTTGTAAAATTACTTAAAGAGAAGGATTAAACTGGAGTGATTTCAACTTGATGTATACTGCACACGGTTATAACTTAAACTTTTTTCAAGATTAAATGTCGGGTTACGTTATCTCGCGGAGCGAGATAAGCTAACCCGACCTACCCAGAAAAAAGATTAAATGTCGGGTTACGTTATCTCGCGGCGCTCAATAAGCTAACCCGACCTACCCAGAAAAAAGTTTAGTTTGTTACCGTGTTGAGTATAGTCATTTTAGTAGATAAACCTGACCGGTTTATACCATTGCTTGAAGGATCGATCCCAAGTTTTTTTTTAAAACTTAGTTTCTAATTGTAAATAAAACCTGATTGTAACGGATTTTGGGGTCACAAGAATTACGGTGGTTTCTATTCACCAATAAGGGTTACAACGATTGTTAACCCCTACAAACCGATAAGGGTTGACACATAGGTCAACCCCTACAATTTTTGGTGTAGGGGCGAACCTATGTGTTCGCCCCAAAATCCGTTACAATCAGAATAAAACGTTTCGGACGGGGTTGCAAACCTCGTCCAGCGATGGTAATTGTAAATAAAACGTTTCGGACGGGGTTGCAAACCTCGTCCAGCGATGGATGGCTAGCGATGGTTTGTAGTTTGTAGGGTGGGCGCCTCCACCATCTCGGTGCTAGAAATCCGATTTTTTGAAAAAATCGGATTTCTTTAATCTTACCCCCCAATTCCAAATTTACCCGATACCAAAAAATGACAACAGAAGAAGAAAAAAGAGAGCGCTTTAAAGAAAATTTGACCTCACCAAACACTTGGGCACGCGGCTTGTTTATTTTACTATTTGTCATCATTGGTTATTTCTTATGTTATGCCATATTAGTTATCGTATTATTTCAGTTTGGCGCCATACTATTTACCGGCAAAGTCAATGAACGTGTCTTCCCAATCGGGCAAAGTCTGAGTATCTACTTTTCTCAAATACTACATTATCTAACTTTCAGTAGTGATGAAAGACCTTTCCCATTCAGTGATTGGCCTACAGCTAATAATCAGCAAGAATCTATTATTAATCTAACCAAAGAATCAGAACCACCAGCGAAAAACACTTAATGCCACATTTTGTTCATCTTCATTTACATTCTGAGTACTCACTTGCCGATAGCCTTATTCGCATCAAGCCGTTAGTTAAGGCAATACGGGAAGCCGGGATGCCGGCCGCAGCCGTCACTGACCAAAATAATCTGTTTGCCCTCGTTAAATTCTATCGCGCTGCCCAAGCGGAAGGGATAAAACCTATCATTGGAGTTGACGTACAATTTCATCATGACAGTGATTCCATTAGCCGTCTGGTGTTGTTGTGCCAAAATGATACTGGCTATCGCAATCTTACCCGCCTTGTTTCACGTAGTTACACCGAGGGCCAAATTAATGGTATTCCTTATTTACAGCCGCGTTGGTTAAACGGAGCAACCGCCGGTTTAATTGCATTATCTGGGGGACGTGAGGGTAATATTGGCCAAGCCTTATTAGCTGGCCATTCTCACCAAGCCCGCCAACAACTAGATAATTGGAACGCCTTGTTTCCAAAGCGTTTTTACCTAGAATTACAACGCACCGACCGCCCTCAAGAAGAAGATTATATTCACGCGGCAGTTGAACTGGCTTTAGAAACTGGTACTCCAGTGGTTGCTACCAATGATGTGTGTTTTCTTAAATCAGATGACTTTGATGCCCATGAAGTACGGGTATGTGTCCACGATGGTAATATCCTTGCCAATAAAAAGCGTCCCCAACGTTACAGTCGCCAACAGTATTTGCGTACTCCGGCTGAGATGGCAAAACTGTTTGCCGATATACCAGAGGCCCTTGAAAATTCGTGGCTCATCGCCCAACGCTGTAATTTAGAACTTACTCTGGGCGAAAATTTCCTACCCGATTTTCCATTACCAGCCGGCCAAACCGTTGCCGAGTATTTTCGCAACCAAGCCCGGGTAGGGTTAGAACAACGTTTAGCCACTTTGTTCAACAATACCAGCCCAGATTTTGCAGAACAGCGTCGCCCTTATGATAAGCGTTTAGCCCATGAACTTGATGTCATTGTGCAAATGGGCTTTCCCGGCTATTTTTTAATTGTGGCCGATTTTATTCAGTGGGCCAAAGACAATAATATTCCAGTTGGACCGGGACGTGGTTGTTTGACTAAGGATGCTTTAGTTTATAGGTTAACATCAAATGGTATTGAAACTGTAAGTATTGATGAAATCAAACTTGGAGATCGAGTCTTAACCCATAAGAATAACTTTAACAAAGTAACCGAATTGTTTTCTTATGATATAGAAGAAGATTTATTAACGATTTCCACATTTTATGGTGATTTCTTAAATAATATTACTTTAACTCCAGATCATAAGATATATCTTGGAGATGATCGGTGGAAAAAAGCCCAAGCAATAACAACTGAGGATTGGCTGGTTGTACCCATATTTAAGTATGAGATAAAGGAAATTTTGGCTTTTGATTTACTTGATTATTGCAATGAAAGTTGCGTCGAAGAAAATGGCTATTTAATTTATACCTCTTCTCAAAATTGCAAGAATAACTTTAGTATTAAAGACTTAGCAATTAGAATAAACCAAACTAAAGCTACTGTCAGAAAATACTATGACTATTTACTCGGAAAACCAGTCAATCTTAAGGACAAAACCATTGAATCTATTGAAGAACATTTGCTAAAAGAGTTTATTCATGTAGATGACTGGAAAGATTATATAACCAATCTAAATCAGAATAAGAGTAAAAGGTATTTAAAAAACAGCTATTACTTTAGGAAGTTTTTAGGTAGATGGATAGGTGATGGTTATATTAGACAGAATATGAAATACAAGGAAATTTCCGTTGTTTTTCATAAGGATGATAACAAAGGAGTGGATGAAACTCTGGCTTTTATTGCCGAAAATGGCTACAACTATTCTCTCTTAAAACGTAATTCGATTGTCTATGTCAACATTCAGGACAAATTTTTACATGCTTTTTTTGCCAAAACTTTTTCTGAGTATAAGTTTGGATCAAATTCAAAATATATTCCTAAGTTCGTATTTTCTCTACCAAAACCGGAAATTTTAGAAATTTTAGATGGTTATATAGCAGTAGATGGATATGTTACAGATGATGGAATATCGATCACAACAACCTCGAAAAGACTAGCCCAGCAAATAAGACAATTATTATTTCAAACCGGCATTCCAGCGAGCCTCAAAAAGGATAAGCGAAAATTAACTTCTATCCAACTGAAACCGGGAAATAATCTTTATGTCATAAACTTACCGGCGAATGGCTCTATATATAACGTACCTAAAGAAAGAGCGTATGTATATAAAATTGAAGCAGAGAGCATAAAATTAAAAGTAAGGGCTATAAAAAAGCGGCACAAAGTCAATACTACGGTCTATGATTTTGCCGTAAAAGGTGATAATTCCTATACCACTTCAAACTATGTGGTACATAACTCTGGAGCCGGTTCATTAGTTGCCTACGCCCTCAACATTACTGATTTAGACCCGATTTACTATAAGTTACTGTTTGAGCGTTTTCTAAATCCAGAGCGGGTATCCATGCCCGACTTTGACATCGACTTTTGCATGGAAGGCCGGGATGATGTAATTAATTATGTTGCCAAACGTTATGGACGGGAGCGTGTTTCCCAAATTATTACATTTGGCTCCATGGCCGCGAAAGCGGCGGTGCGTGATGTTGGGCGTGTATTAGCTCATCCTCATGGTTTTGTTGATAAAATTGCCAAACTTATTCCGTTTGAACTCGGTATTACTCTTGACAAAGCGTTAGAAAAAGAAGATGCCTTACTTTCTCGCTACAAGCAAGAAGAAGATGTACAGGCATTGATTGATATGGCGCGTCAGTTGGAAGGTATCACTCGTAACCCCGGCAAACATGCCGGGGGCGTGGTAATTGCGCCAACCGTTCTTACTGATTTTACTCCCCTTTATTGTGAACAAGACAGCAGTGATTTAATGACCCAATTTGATAAGGGTGATGTCGAAGCTGTTGGCTTGGTCAAGTTTGACTTTTTAGGGTTGCGAACTCTCACCATTATCAAGTGGGCTTTGGAAACTATCAATCGTTTTGTCGATCCCCCTATAGATATTTCCAAGCTACCCCTTAATGACTCAAAAACTTATAGCTTATTAAAAAGAGGTGACACTACCGCCGTATTCCAGCTAGAATCGTCCGGCATCAAAAAATTAATTAAGCGTCTCCAACCAGATAATTTTGAAGACATTATAGCGTTAGTAGCTCTTTATCGTCCTGGCCCTTTACAGTCTGGTATGGTAGAAGATTTTATTAAGCGTAAACATGGACAGGCCAAAGTTGAATACCCCCATCCAAACCTTGCCCCGATTTTAAAACCCACTTATGGAGTAATAGTCTATCAAGAGCAAGTCATGCAAATTGCCCAAGTGTTGGCCGGTTATAGCTTGGGTGGTGCTGATTTACTCCGGAGGGCAATGGGAAAAAAGGTGGCAGCAGAAATGGCCAAACAACGTTCCGTGTTTACAGAAGGAGCCGTTGCCAGAGGGGTTAAGGAAAATACTGCGACTTATATCTTTGATTTAATGGAGAAATTTGCAGCTTATGGTTTTAACAGATGTTTAGTTGGTGAAACTTTAATCACAGATTCTAGCACTGGGGAAAGGTTAAGTTTAGCAACTATTTATCATAAAAAAATCAAAAGTATAGCTAGTTTACAAGATGACTGGACAATTGGAACCGGAAATATTGTTCACGTTATGCAAAATGGGGTAAAACCTATTTTTAAACTAACTACTTCTTTAGGCAAAACCATTAAAGCCACAGCTAATCATCCTTTTTTAACTTTACATGGTTGGAAAAAATTAGAAGATTTACAAGTAGGAGAACGTATTGCTTCACCAAAATATCTTCCTATTGAAGGGCAGAAAATTTGGGAAGATTATAAGTTAATCGTTTTGGGTTGGACTATTGCTGAAGGAAATACATGTCATTCTTCTGGGTTTAATTTTTACAATAAAGATACCATTGCGGTTGATGATTTTATAACAGCAGTCACACAATTTGATAATACGGAAGTAAATAAAACATTAAGGAAAGAACGCAATGATACTTGGGATGTTTTGGTTAAATCTAAACCAATATATGCCGCAAAAGATAAATCCAGACGACCAACTATAGCTAAATCTGGTGCAAGATTATGGTTAGAAAGCTTAGATTTACATAATAAAAAAGCGGCTCAAAAACAATTTCCGGCTGAAGTATTTCAGTTAAATAATAAATCATTGGCTCTCCTCTTAGGAAGACTGTGGGCTTTCGATGGATTTATTTTTGGAAAAAGTGATGCTGTACCTTATTTTGCCACCTCATCTAAAGTGCTGGCAAAACAATTACAGCATTTATTGTTACGCCTTAAAATTGTTAGCAATGTTAAAACCAAGCAATTTAAATACAAAGAAGGACGTATAGGTTATACGGTAAATCTTTTGGGACGCTATAGCATTGAAAATTTTGTCAAAATTATTGGGAAACATCTTGTTAGTCGCAAACAAGCATTAGATGAATTACAACAATATTTGCGTGAAATTGAACCTAATTTAGAATCTATTGATACACTTCCACCGGAAATAAAGCTTGATGTACGCAAAGCCAAAGAAAGAACTGGTTTAACCTGGAAAGAAGTAGAAGCCAAAACCGGAGTTAGTCATCGTGATTTTATTGGTGATTTAAAATCGTATAAAAAAGGATTTAGACGCTTAACCATTCAAAAACTTGGGGAATTTTTTAATGATGATTGGTTAAAAACCATAGCAACGGCAAATATATTTTGGGAACGTGTTAAAGAAATAGAAGCTGTTGGTTCAGAAATGACTTATGATTTGGAGATTGAAAACACCCATAATTTTATTGCAAATGATATTATTGTTCACAACAGTCATTCTGCTGGTTACGCCCTTCTTTCCTACCAAACGGCATGGCTCAAAGCCCATTATCCAGCCGCATTTATGGCAGCCGTATTATCGGCGGATATGGATAACACCGATAAAGTTGTCGCGTTGATTGAAGAATGCCGGGCGATGAAACTTAAGATGTTAACGCCCAATATTAATCTGTGTCATTACAAATTCACTGTAAATGGTGAACAAAATCAATCTATTCGTTACGGGTTAGGGGCGATAAAAGGTGCTGGGGAAGCGGCAATTGAGGGTATTGTAGCAGAGCGTGCCGAAACCGGCCCTTTTACCGATTTGTTTGATTTTTGTCGGCGCATTGATTTACGCAAAGCTAGTCGGCGCGTTTTAGAGCCATTAATTAAATGTGGTGCCTTTGATAATTTCGGCCAAAATCGTGCAGTTATAATGGCTTCGTTAGACGGTGCTATTAAGTTGGCAGAGCGTTATTCTAAAGATATTGCGAGTGGGCAAAACGACATATTTGGGACAAAGCAAAAATTACCGGAAAAAGAGGCTACACCTTATGTCAAGAATGTACCTGACTGGAGTGAAACCGAACAATTAAAAGGGGAAAAAGAAAGTTTAGGGATTTATCTGAGTGGACATCCTATCAATCCATACTTGCCGGAACTCGCACAACTTAGTTGTGTTCAACTAGCCAATCTTGCCCCTACCGAAAGACAGCAAACTGTACGGATTGCCGGTTGGGTTACCGAATTACGGACAAGTATTAGTAAGCATGGATCCCGCATGGCATTTGTCACCTTTGATGATAGTAGCGCACGAGTAGAGGTAAAAGTGTACGGTGAAATATATACAACTGTGCATGATATTTTAGCCAAAGATACTTTGTTAATTGCCGAAGGTGAAGTGCGTGCCGATGATTACAGTGGCGGTTATACCATGACCGCTAATAATATTTTTACCATTGCGACGGCGCGGGAAAAGTATGCAACTCGTATATTAATAACCATTATAGCCCAACCAGAAAATAATTTAGCCCCCAAACTTGTAGCCACTCTTTCTTCCTATCGGCAAGGAAGTTGTCAAATCATAATTCATTATCATCGTCAAGATGCCAAAGTTAAACTTGAGCTGGGGAAAAATTGGTGTGTGACTCCCAATGCTGCTTTGCTTCAGCAACTGAAAAAATTAATTGGTGAGGATAAAGTTAAAGTGGTTTATTTGTAACTACAAATTACAACTACAAGGATTGTTTATAATAAAGGATTTACAAGCGAACTACAGGGATTGTTTATAATAAAAGCAATCACAAGTTCATTTTGACTCGCACTTTTTAAGATAACCACACTAGCCAAAATGACCGCAACACGTTATGCGTTTTTTCTGATTGTAACGGATTTTGGGGCGAACACATAGGTTCGCCCCTACAAACACGAATTCTGTAGGGGTTGGCCTATGTGTCAACCCTTATTGGTGAATAAAAAAACAGACTGCATTAGCAACATGTAAGTCTGGTTAGCAAAGAGTAACCCAACACCAAATGTTTGAGAATGTTGGGTTACGTTATCACTAACCTAGCCTACTTTGCTACATATTTAAGACAACGCCGGTTATTTTTGCTTGGCTAAGTATTCCTCTATCATTTCCAGCGGCAATTCTTTTAATAGGGCTTCCGGCGGCAATCCTTTTAACCGAGTTTCCGGCGGCAACCCATTTAACCGAGCTTCTGGCGGCAATCCTTTTAACCGAACTTCTGGCGATAATCCTTCTAACAGAATTTCCGGCGGCAATCCTTTTAATCGAGTTTCCGGCGGCAATCCATTTAACCGAACTTCCGGCGATAATCCTTCTAACAGAATTTCCGGCGGCAATCCTTTTAATCAAGTTTCCGGCGGCAATGACTCAATAAATTTGTCGGTATATTCCCGATGAAAATCATCCCACGTATAAGACATAACAAAACCCTCCTTAAAGTATTTTTTGTACAACTGATTCAATAAACTTCTAGCTGTGGCAACTCGCCAACGATAGTTAAAATCACTAAATTTAAACCGATCCGCTTTGCCACTAAAAAACAAAAAAGGGGCATTCTGGCTCTGTTCGTCTAACTCACTGGTGACAATCACTCGTATCACATCAGTTCCCCACGACACATCATAGACACCAGCTTTAATTTCTTTGAAAGTCACCATTTTTGCCAATAGGCTATGTGTATATACATTTTATTGTCCTCTCATAATTAGCCAGCGTAGCATAAATTAATTGTAGGGTGAGTAGAGCAAAACGAAACCCACCATCATCTGAAAAGGTGGGGAGCAATCCTCTATTCACCCTATACTTGCTAATCTGCCACTAATTCAGTTGTTCCAGTTTTGTTAACCATTTATTGAAATGTGGATTTTCGGCACGTATTTTATTAATACCGATTTTCATAGCGATACGAGGACCGGCCGACACTTTGCTGTAATCAGGTAGAATCGTTTTGATACGTTTGGAAGGGCAGGTATTTTGACCTTCATTAATATCTTCTGGAGAAGTAAAACGAGAACGCACTGCAACAAGTTGTTGGATTTCACGTTCTCTATCCGGATAAGCAACTGCAAACTTTGTTGGTTCAGTAAATAGTAATGCCTCAAATTCGTGCAATTGAATATAAGGAATAAAACGATGATCTCCAATATCTGTTTGAAAACAACTTTCTAAGTGTTCTATTCGCGCTTTTAAATCTGTATGGCTTTCTGCATAACCGGGAAAATCATGAGGGAGGGCGTAAAAATCAAACATCGTGGTGAACCTCGCCTCAGTATGCTCATCTTGTTTTAGCCAACGTTGGAGATCATTTTTTAACTTAATGTAGTGAGTGATACCCCCTTTGTGTCTCTTGCCACGTTTATGTCCGGTTTGAACACAACGCACATCCGCAAAAATATTTAAACCGGATAGTGCCGGGGTAAGCACATCATTCACAAACGTTTCTTCAGTTTGGCCTTCTACTACAAAATGCAAACGTATCATCGACAGGGTCTCCCACCAATAACATTTTTGTCCCAAAGTTCACTTAAACTGTATTCTTCTAGCCATTCTGTTAGGGTTTCTGAATCTAGGCGTTTAAAGGAAGAAACACCTTGTTGTTGTTCGACGATAACCACTTCAGTCGGCTCAAAGTAATCAATAAAAGTACTTGATTGGGTTGCTAATATAATTTGGCTGTGTACTGAGGCACTGCGAATAAGCGATGTAATCACAGTGATGGCATAAGGATGCAAACCCAATTCAGGCTCATCTAACACTAACAACGTTGGTAAATCGGATTCTGGTTGCAATAACAAAGTGATTAATGCCATTGTGCGTAAAGTGCCATCGGATAATTGATGAGGGCCAAATTCGTAGGTTGAATTACGAGAACGCCAATGTAGCTGAATATAGTTTGGATTCAGTGCCAATGGTTCTAATATAAAATCTTCAAAAAAGGGGGCAATTTGTTGAATAGTATCAACAATACGCTCATAATAGGACAACTGCGTTTGTTGTAATTTATAGAGAATGGCCGCTAAATTACTCCCATCATTCATTAAATAACGATTATGATGTAGTTCACAGTTACCACGCATTTTAGCCGTTTCAGAGGTATCATGAAATTGGAATAGGCCATATTTACTGATTTCATTACGCATTTTTTGCGCCAAGGCAGCATAAGCAACATCTTGATTATTAAAGAAAAGAGCCTCTTTATGACCCATGCCAAGGTTTTGCCGTTGCATTGATTCAAGCGATTCTTCAGCAAATATCAGTGTATCAATTGGTGCATCAGAAAATCGTACACCATAACCTATTGAGGTGTTATCTATATTAAAATCAAAGCGTGCGCCCATTTGAGAGGTTACTGATGCACCATAATGCAATAAGCTACTCGCCCCGCCCGCCTTACCAATGTAAAATTGCAATTGGTTATTTTGCAGTGATTTAAGCAAACGCAACAGATCAATAAAGTTTGATTTACCAGCCCCATTCGCGCCGATCAAGACGTTGAGTGATTTTAACTCAAGTTTCATCTCACGAATCGACTTAAACCCGAATATTTTTAATTTTTTTAACATAGTTTATTATTTTCTATACAATGACAAGACTATAGCCTATCCCACTATTCGTTTTTGATTTTAGAAATCCGATTTTTTCAAAGATTTCTTGAACCTAGTTTTATTTCAAAGGCTATTTACCATTATGGCTCTGTTTGCCATCGTGGGAATCTTTGGTTTCCTAGAGAGTAACCCAACACCAAATGTTTGAGAATGTTGGGTTACGTTATCACTAACCTGACCTACTTTGCTACACATTTAAGACAATACCGGTTATTTTTGTTTGAGCTTGGCTAAGTATTCCTCTATCATTTCCGGCGGCAATTCTTTTAATAGGGCTTCCGGCGGCAATCCTTTTAACCGAGTTTCCGGCGGCAACCCATTTAACCGAGCTTCTGGCGGCAATCCTTTTAACCGAACTTCTGGCGATAATCCTTCTAACAGAATTTCCGGCGGCAATCCTTTTAATCGAGTTTCCGGCGGCAATCCATTTAACCGAACTTCCGGCGATAATCCTTCTAACAGAATTTCCGGCGGCAATCCTTTTAATCAAGTTTCCGGCGGCAATGACTCAATAAATTTGTCGGTATATTCCCGATGAAAATCATCCCACGTATAAGACATAACAAAACCCTCCTTAAAGTATTTTTTGTACAACTGATTCAATAAACTTCTAGCTGTGGCAACTCGCCAACGATAGTTAAAATCACTAAATTTAAACCGATCCGCTTTGCCACTAAAAAAACAAAATTTGTTGCAACGTTTTTTCAGAAGTTTATTATGGGTTGCGTTTTTATAAATTTTTCCCCTTGGTTTGTCTATCCATTTCTTGTTTTTAAAATCTTCCCCCAATTTCACATCATCAGAGCAAAGCAATCTCGCTCCACTGGCTCTAGCTAAGGCAATAATGTGACAATCATTTGAGATACAAGCACTTTTCTGAATAAGATATTGTGTCTCTTTCTCAACAGTTTGTTTTGGTGCTTCAAAAGTAGTTGACAGTTTATGATTAAAAACCACAAAAACTACAAGGATTGGATATAAGCAAGGATAAAGCCTAATTTAAATTAACTACTTAAAATTCAGAGTGATTTTGCCTTATCCGTGGCTTTAACCCAATCCTTGTAGTTTATTATGAATTATCTGTCAACTACTTATTCAATGCTCAAAGTCCTAACCCCAAGTGTCCACCGTGCCATATCTACGGTCAATGGCTCAACACCTATAGGCATACGCAATAAGTAAAGTGTATACTCACCTCTAGGAATATCAGCAGTTATCGGCTTTTTAATTACGACATCACTACCTTGCCATGCTGGGAGATTAATACCATCATAAGGAAGTAAGGCATTTAAAGCAGATAGAGTAAAAATAAACTGATTATCAGGTAAAGCAATTGCAACATATTCTGTTTGCCCGCTTGGTAACGGTGGTAAAGTCACGCGAATGGTTTCTCCTTCTTTATATACAATTTGCGAAGAAATTAGCGTTGCTATTTTGACTGGAGATGGCTGATTGTGATACCACAATCTTCCTCCCCAAATTTCAGCAACCCATTCCGGGTGATCAATAAATGGATTTCTGTTTCTCTGCCATTTGAAAATTTTGGCATTTCTCATTTTTTCTGGTTCATTTGGAAAGTCTTCAATATGCCAATCAAGCAGTGTAGACAGTTTTCCAACTTTTGGAATGTTAGTGCCAGAACGAGATTCATTCACATCATCGGTAATTTCTAAATCCGGTTCATTAAATTTACCACCTTCATAACGAACTGCCATGTAAAATATACCGCGTGCTATATCCCCTTTGACTTCGTCTGGTACTTCCCACGAATCATCGTTGTATCTTACAAGTGGTGCTTTCGGATGAGTTTTGTGTCCGCCGTTGTCAAAGTCCAGATTTCCCCTTGCATTGTTTACTGTAGAGTCTGAGGACCTAAGATGATGAACATCAGTATAAGGCGGCCAAGTATCTTTACGATGAAAACCAAAAGAACTGGGCCATGTGTGTTCTCTATTCCAGTTATCATTTCCTCCACCATGCGAAGATTTTGGTTGAGAACGTCTACTATAAATTAGAATTACGTTATCAGAATTGCTTGGATCCTCGTCTATCTCTTGTAAAATTTCCCAAACCTTTTTATATGACTGTTTTTCATGGTCATCTATGATATCATGAAGCGCGGACTTCAATTGTCTGCCGGTTTTGCCCATTGCATCTGCATAGTAATCAGTGAGTGTGTCTGCCAGTCCTTGCGTACTCAATAACATCCACACTAGCCAAAATGAGTGCAACACGTTATGCGTTTTGCGATATTTTTTCATGTAGGTTTCCTTTCAAATAAAAAAACAGATTGCATTAGTTGACTGTGGTGGGTTTCGCTATCGCTCTACCCACCCTACGATTCAACGGTTCAATATTTAACCCATGCTACGCTTGCTCATCTTTTAATATATTTACTAACAACTGACGGATAAGATTGAAATCTTTGTGAATCGTTGATGGTGAAACACCTAAGTCTTTTGCAAGTTCAGCTTTGGATGGTAATTTTTCACCACCAAATAAACTCTCATATTTTAATTCTCCAAACACTTTACGAAGCCGTTCACGAATCCGTTCTTTACAATCCATATTATCAATAGCTTGTTCAATTTTATTACACAAAAAATCCCAATTCTGAAAATTTTCATACGTTTTTATATCATCATATGCATTTATTTTTAAATATTCCTCTTCTATCTCATCTACATTGGTTATATCTCTTTTCGAGTTTTCTTTCCTCCAAATATTAATGGCGGTATTTAACGCAACCTTATATAGCCAAGGTAATATGCTACCGTATTGACGAGTTTTATCTGTGTCGATTTTATGAATGTTTTCGTAAAGTTTTAAAAATGTTTCTTGCACAGTACTTGCTACACTGTCTGCCGATAAATATCGTTTATTTTTTAAATAAGAATACACTTGTCTAGCATATTTTTCATAGAGAAAGCTGAAACCGCTTTGTCCACCTTTGCGTATATCTTCTAATGCTTGTTCATCATCAAAATCTATATTTATTTTATTTTCTTTATCATCAAGCTTTTCTTCTTTAGCAAGATAATTTTCTATTTTTTTTGCTAATTTTCCATAATCCCCACCAAGCCGTCCCAACACCTTAGCCACAATCTCCGCAAAAGCCCGATTCTCCTCATCAATCACAACTCCATCAATTGCCGTCGGATCAACCAACAACGCCATAAAATCCAACGGGTTCCCCAACCGATTTTCCAAATATTTAGAAACCTCCTTCAACACGTCAACCGCATCCGGAATCAACACCGAATCCAACAATAAATCCCGCACACTGTCATGAAAATCATACTCCATAACCATTGGATTACAATCTTGAGCAGAAATTCGTTTGATTAAACCACCCAAAAACACTTCCGCAAGATGTACCTGTCGTGATTCTGGCAACATAACACGTTGTACCAATCGCATAACGGGCAGAGTCAATGGTGCAGCCGCCAAATATTCCGCTAATTCTTGTGCTGTTGGCGAAGCCGTAGCATAAAAATGTTGCAGCCGTTGTTCAGCCGAAATTTTATCAGCCGGTTTAACAGAAGATATAATCTCTTGCTGACTGGCACTTGGTTCAAAAATAACCCCAGATATCCAAGCATTAGGTTTCCCCATCAAACTACGTGCCCAAAAATGCAATGATTCTGGCTCCAAGGTAACTACCGGCATTTTCATTCCAGTCGGCAAATTATCAGCAAACCAATCTTCATCAACAGTCAACTTAGCATTGGCTAAACCGGCCGTAGTAGCGCGTAAATTCACCCGCATTGCCTCACCCAATCCACTCCCAGGCCAAAGCCGTTGCGGCAACATCTGCACAATAGCCACCGCATTAGATTGGCCCCATAATTCTAATAACCGTGTAATTGCTCCCGAATACCAAGCCGGCGACACACAATCACTCACTATTAAAATTAATCGCCGTCCCGATGAATTAAGCAACTCGCGTGGACTACAAGAACGTGAACCAGTATATAATTGAACCCGTTGTCCCTCATACTTCATAGCAAAACTACGCACATTGCGAAATGCTCCATGCCGTTGCAACAAGTTACACCATTCACCAATCGTAGGTTGCCAAATCACCATTGAAGCACTTTGGTCAATAACCAAAACCACTTCAAACCAACGCTCTGCTACTCCTTTTGACACCGGCAGCCAAATATCTTGCTCCGCTATCCGTCGCACCGTTGCCGCCTCATCCAATACATAGCGGGTTCGTGATTCCACTAGCCTCTTTAAAGGGCGCAAGGCTCTCTCTAAACTAAGTATACCCGGTAACATAGTTGCAGCCGGTACTCTGATCGGGCGAGCAACTTTTGAACCGGTTTGCTTATCAGTCTTAGGTACAACCGGATAACTTTCCTGAGTTTCAATCGACGTAGGTAATGGTTCTGGTTTTAAAGGCTTCTCAAAAATGTCGGTTGAGATTGGAGACTCTTGAGCTTGAATATTAGGAACCGGCGAATCTACCGGTTCAGACTGTGGCGATGGAGATATTTTTTTAGACACAGTCACTGGCGCAACGAAAGGCTTGATTTGTATAGCAAACCATAGCGCGTCAGCCAATTCTTCGGCAATTGGCTCAATATCGTTAGCACGTAGAGCCGTTATGAGTGAGGTGATCATGGGCGTGTTCGTTGTAATTTATTCTTTAGATATTCAACGCTATCTTTTAAATGTACTAACATTTGTTACAACGTTTTTTTAAAAGTTTATTATGGGTTGCGTTTTTATAAATTTTACCCCTTGGCTTGTCTATCCATTTCTTGTTTTTAAAATCTTCCCCCAATTTCACATCATCAGAGCAAAGCAATCTCGCTCCACTTGCTCTAGCTAAGGCAATAATGTGACAATCATTTGAGATACAAGCATTTTTTTGAATAAGATATTGTGTCTCTTTCTCAACAGTTTGTTTTGGTGCTAACTTGGCACGCCCGGCACGATCAAGTTGCAATATGATTTTCCACACACTTGAGAGTTTTTGGTATTCTTCAACCAATTTTCCGCCGTAGTGTAAACAACATTGCCCATTGATAATAGCATCATAAGCGTCCAGAAAATCTGATTTTTCGCCATCAAAAAAAAACTTGAGAGCAATATTCACGTCAATAATTATGCCCATTAATATTAACTTCCTCTCATTAAAAGGTTCATTTCCTCTTCAAAGAAAAAACGACGATAAGAGGGTGGTACATCTAAAATATTGCCATTATCGTCAAGTGATAAGTGATGAATAGTTGTTTCGAGCAACGGCTTGTCAAAGAAAATAATAGAAACTTGTTGAGGCTTTATGAGCTTTGCTGCCACGGCAGTACGAATCCTATCCAATAAATAATCGCTGTGAGTTTCTATCACAAATCGTTTATTATTGTCCGTGACTTGTTGCACAAAAAATGAACCCAGTGCTGCTTGTGCCTTTGGATGAAGATGGACTTCCGGTTGTTGAAGAAGTAGAAAATCTGAGCCCTCTCTTAAAACGCTTTGAACGATAATAGGCAATGATTGACTGACTCCATATCCAACATCAGTCAAATTAACCGCCATTTCGTCTGACATGTCGGACATTTTGACATGCAGTTGAAAAGGATCGCTTAAATTATCCCCTAAATTTTTGACGCTTATTTCATTGAAAAGCCCAGAATCCTTACCGAATTGATTCAATTTTTTGCGGGTTTGCTCATCTTTTTGAAAAGTACGCGCAATCGCATAAGGTACATGATCGCCTTCGGGATCGTAATCAGTCATCAGATGATCATAAGTGCGCTTAGGCTTAGAGCGAATTGGCGCAACTGAAATACCACCAAACGCAACCGATTCAATCAAACGAGATATTTGCATTATAGGTTGGAATAATTCCAGCAGCAAGATTTTTTCTGGAGAAGAGTTGATAATTGCAGCAAGTAACATTTCAATAGATTGCAGTTTTAAGAGCGGTACTTGTTTTTTGTCTAAATCTATTTGGACATTTTGCCCTTTTAATTCTTGAAATTGAGACAACTGGCACCGCCAATTTTTCTTTTCATAATTTAAAGTAATACAACCATATTGGCTTTCAATACTAAATGTACAAAGTGTTGCCTGCCCCAAATCCGCTGAATAACTGGCAATTATTCTAAGGTTTTTTGTGTTGGTATCGGTTTGAACCTCAAATCCCAAAGAAAATGTGATTCCCTTATTAGAATGGGTTACTATGGTATCAAATCCACCTAAGTTGTATGGAGGCATATCAAAACGCGGTTTGCCCGGATAAGAAGAAAAGTCCGAAATAACAGATAAAGCGGCTAAAAAAGTCGATTTGCCGGCACTATTTTCACCAACAAGTAGTGTCAAAGGCGTAACATTAATAGAATGTTTTCCAGCAAAGCAACGAAAGTTTTCTAATAGTATATTCATAAGGGTGGTGATAATTATAAGGGTTTCGGGAAATCCGCTTCGCTCCATTCCCGAAACAAATATCTATTTGGCGAAGGTATTATAATAAAGGATTTACCATAAGAACTAATAACTTTCTAAAACAAGGAGCCAACCAAATCCAATTTTGGAAAACCTCAAAAGGTGGTTAAAATACTAAGGCATATGATGCTGTAGCTATAGACAATTAACATCAGTTAAATAAGTAGAAACGATAGATTTCAAAAATTTAAGGATGGTTTCCGCTTCCATAGTTTCATTATATTCCCTACTATGTTCAAGAATTAGGAGAGGATAATTCGTATCTATTTTGGAAATCTCTGCATGTACAAATGTCCAAGCACCAGCAATGATATAACAACCAAACATATTTTCTAGGTTATTTTGATTCTCTTCCCAATTCAAGTGAGCCGTTGCTAACAGTTGCCCATAAACTTGCGGCTGGGTACTCTGACCTTCTAAACCACGTTTAGCCTCTAAAACAACTAGATAAGGCAGTTCCACATTACCAGCAATACATTTTCCCAAAATACCATCAACGATACCATGCAATTCAAAATTTTGGTATTGGGCTGCAAGTGTTACTTCAGAAGTAGCCAAGATATTAGCTTGTTCCGCCAGCCGTAATAATGGATAAATAGCCCTAGCCCATAAAGTAGCCTCGTTCATAACATGAGTTGGATAATTTTTTAGCTGATTTTTTATATAGTTAAGCTGAAATCTTTCATCTTCAGTTATAGCTATATGCTCAACTTCAGTCCAAGCATAATCAGCAATACCTTTTTGCTCAAGTTTTACGAGGCTTTTCAGGATTTTTAAAGATAAATCGCCAAAGCTGTATTTTTGCATATTCTATAAACCCTCCAAACTAGAAAGTGATTTCCACAACGCATTCAGCAAATCGTCTTTATCACGCAACGGTTCAATGTCTTTCAAAGCCAAATAAATCGCATTTAGTAATTGGTCCGTTGCAATGTCTTTCTGTTCACGCCGTTTAATAAATTCTGCAATTAATTCCTCTACTTGGGATTTATATTTAGGCTCATGGCTAAGATGAGATGTAACAATTCTAGCTAATTTATCTTCATCTGGTAGCGACATTTCCAACTGTAAACACCGGCGTAAAAATGCCGGTGGAAATTCACGCTCACCATTGCTAGTCATCATCACTAATGGAAAGGTATTACAACGAACTTGCCCATTTTTTATGGAGATTTTTTGCACACCATCATAAGCAAAAATTGCTTGTTCATCTTCAGCTAAACGGACTAACTCTGGAATTTTAAACTCGCCTTCTTCAAAAATATGTAATAAATCATTGGGCAAGTCAATATCGCTTTTATCAATCTCATCAATCAACAATACACGCAACTGTTCTTGAGCCGCAAATGCAGTTCCCAGTGGGCCAAGATGTAAATATTTACTAATGTCAGGTGGGGTGTCATTGTCTTTCTTTTTTAGTAAAGAAGCATCTTGCAAGCGGCCAATCGCATCGTAACTATATAATCCATCTTGTAATTTAGTTTGGGTAGTAATTGACCAACGTAAAACTTTTCCTAAACCAAGTTCCTGAGCCACTGCATAAGCCAACGAAGTTTTGCCAACGCCGGGTTTACCGGTAATTAATAAAGGCCGGCGTAAATACAACGCTGCATTGACCAATTCGATTTCATGTTTACTTGGCTCAAAGTTTTTGCCTCGGTTTTGCTGTGCAGTGTCAGTAAATTCGCGCCACGGCGGTGGGGATGGTAAATCGGCAAGATTTTTTGGCCCTCGGTAAATCCACCATTTAGGTTTGTTTTCTGGCATGGTTGTTCCTTTTATTCGATTATCATTTTTCTAAAGCCAAACCGCTAACTACAAGGATTGTATATAAGAAAGGATTTTAACCCCTAACTACAAGGATTGTATATAATAAAGGATTTAAACCGGGTACAACCACGATCCAATCCCTTATTATATTATACAATCCTTGTAGTTAGGGTTTTCAGGACTAAATGAACATCAAGTTTTATGATTGTATATAAGAAAGGATTTTAACCGGGTACAACCACGATCTAATCCCTTATTATATACAATCCTTGTAGTTAGGGTTTTCAGGACTAAATGAACATTGAGTTTTATTAATCTGGAGATTGAAGTTGTAATTTGGGCGGTAATCTATCAGTATCTTCCCATAACAAAGATAAATAACCAGTGTGTTTTTTGTTATTGGCTTCCCAAAATTTTACTCTTACTTTACGAACTAATTCGGGCAATTGTTTTAATTCTTTATTCAATAAATATTTCTTTAAACGGCGCAATGTTTTTTCAGGATATTTAGTTCTAAACCAAAGTATGATTGGAGTACCGGCTTTGATTAACTCAATTAGGACTTTTTCTGTAGGGGGAGATGTTAAAACAAAAAAGATGATCCCATTGTCCAATTTTGAGCAAGAATTTTTAATTTCATCCGCCCATATTACACAACATTCAGGAGTGGCTTGTAACTTTTCTTTGTTACTATTCCAATATAAACAACAACGGTTCAACCAAAGTGGCCTTATTCTGCGTTCCCATGAACGAATGATTACTTTATGATCTTTACCAATAGGAAAATCATCCGGAGGACAATAATGTTCAATAGGATAATTTAATAAATCTTTAGACAGAAAAAATTCTATTGTTAGTCGTTCATCAGTAGAAGCCAGATCAGAGGTAACACTTTCCAGAGTTTCCTTTATCAATTCTGAAAAGCCATTCAAAGTGACGTTCTCTACATCCTTAATTTCTCTAACATTATTGGAGGCAATAAATAACCATGTTCTAAATGTATAATATTTGCCGGATATTTCCTTTTTAAAAAACTCAATTTGTAGATATAGTGAAGACTTGTTATTTTTAACGGCTTGTTGTAGATTTTTTTCTACATTTTCTGGTTTAATAAGGAATTGGGGAATTACTTCTGCATCTTTGAATCTTCTAAAAACAGTTTTACGAGCATATCTAAAAGCTTTATCACAATTATTTTCTAGTCTAAAAGCATAGTAAAACTTTTTAGCAAATTTTCTTGCAGTGTCATCCTCAATCCTATCTTGCATACCAATAGTACAATTAATATGTAGAACAATAGCTTTAGCCGATGTAATAGAATGACAAGCATTCAAAAACAAACATTCAATATTCTGGGAATATTCTTTAAATATATCAACTAATTCTTCAATGGTTATTGTATCTTTTCTGCCATCAGTATTTTCTAGTACCAAGCCATTTTTTTTACCATGCCCAATAAAATGCACGATATTAGGCT
>Ga0233403_10000359_pt1 | contig 21652 bp, 33 predicted proteins | sample Na_oxic_1_MG_FD_179866 | JGI IMG/M metagenome (GOLD analysis project Ga0233403, IMG submission 179866) | Seawater microbial communities from Saanich Inlet, British Columbia, Canada - Na_oxic_1_MG | ecosystem: Environmental > Aquatic > Marine > Inlet | place: Canada: British Columbia | collected...
ATAAGAGAAATTTACAAGCTGAAGATGCACCAAACGAAGAAAATCTACAAAAATTGTTTGATACTTTAAATTGGATATTTGCTGAAGCAAGCAAAGTAGTTATTGAGAGATAAATTAAAAGCGAGCGTAGGGTGGGTAGAGCGACAGCGAAGAAACCCACCATCTTAGCGAATCGGTGGGTTTCGTACCTCTACCCACCCTACATTTCAACTTATGTATAACGATGAGGTGCCGAAGAAGCAAAAAGGCAAAAAGGAACAAAAAATAAAAGGGGTAAGTACCCTTTTTCAAATCAAACTTTGTATTAGAATAAAGGAGGCAGTATACTTTTAATAAGAAAAACTATCAGCTACTAACATGCCACGTAAAGCAAGATTTTTCTACCAAAAATTCCTATACATATGGTTATTAGAGGTAATAGCCGAAAATAATTGGGGTCAGAGTAAAATTAATTCTAACTTGGCCTTTGTATCTCACCTCCGGAAGTGAAAAGATAACATGATGGAATCAAAGCTATGCCAAAGATATTTTTCATCATCACGTAAAGCATGCATTAAAAAAAGAGCATTGGATTATTACCCATGATCCGTATTGGATCAAATTGGTTGATAGTGATATAAATGTATATATCGACTTAGCGGCAGAACGAATCATTGCGGCAGAAAAAGATGAGGAGAAAATTGCGGTTGAAATCAAGAGTTTTGTTGGAACTTCAATGATAACTGATTTTCATCAGGCGTTGGGACAATTTTTGGATTATCGGGTTGCATTACGCGACAAAGAACCGGAGCGACAATTGTATCTTGCCATTCCTTCCGACGTGTACAATGCATTTTTCCGAAAACCGTTCATCCAAAAGGTCTGTCAAGAATATCATATCTCCTTAATGATTTTTGAACCCAAAACGGAGGACATTCGTTTATGGAAAAACTTCTAACATATCGAACCTATATCAAACAACTTGTTGAACACCTTGGGGCTGATTTTCCATCCTCCAGCGATGTGGAAATACAATATATTTTTGATACTGAACATGATCATTATCAATTATTTCAAGTCGGATGGGACAACGATGAATGGATTCATGGCTGTATTTTGCATATTGATATTAAAAATGGAAAAATTTGGATTCAACATAATGGGACAGAACTTGGTATTGCTGAGGAATTCACAACATTAGGTGTGCCGAATGACGATATTGTGTTTGGGTTTCAAGCCCCCTATAAGCGAAAATATACCGGATTTGCAGAACAGTAAATTTATCAAAAACGGCTAGATGAGGCATAGTCAATATTGAACATGCTGAATAATTGAGGTAAAAGTAAAATTAAGTAAAATTAATTCTAACTAAGCGAGCGTAGCATGGGTTAAATATTGAATTGATTGTAGGGTGGGTAGAGCGGGGCGTAACCCACCTTTTTTTTCTGAGGTTTTTAATTATGCAATGGGATACAATTAATAAGCTCAAACTTTGGGAAGTTCTTGATTATTATGATGGTCCCAAATTTTATAGTTGTAAGGACGTAACCGGACAGATTTATATTGTGTTTTGGGCAGATGTAAATGAAGGCAATGACTATTGGTTGTATTTAAAAGTGAGCCCAAAAAGGTATCTAGCAGCCTGTCGGAGAATACAGCTAAGTTATTGTTTTTAACAATTGCTTTAACTAATAATCAATGAGTTAGCGATTAATCCGACAGGCTGCTAGCACTAAAAAATGGAATATTATCAATTAGAGATGTGTTAGATAAACCAGAGGAAGGCGTAGTTTATCTGGTTATAAAAGGCAATGATATTTTTGATTTGAAAGTTCTTGGTTCAGAGCAAATCGATCAATCATGGCTACCAGAACCGGATGATTACTTAGCAATTAGATACCCCAACCATTCCCGAAAAAACTACGATTGCTACTAAATCAACAAAATCTTATAAACATCAGGCTTTTGATTTGGCATTCGTCAGATAATCCCTCTGAAACTTTTTCGTTCCCAAGGTTCGGTGGCGGGGTTCGTTTAGACTTAGCCCAATACCGTGAACTGGCAGCCTTTGCCCAATTTGCCTCCGACTTAGACGAAAACACTCGCAAGCAAATTGAACGCGGGCAACGAGTAACCCAATTAATGAAGCAAAAGCAGTATCAACCATTGACCATTGCAGAAATGGCAGTGTCCTTATATGCTGCGAATGAAGGCTATTTAGACGATATAGACGTAAAAAAGTAGTTGATTTTGAACACGCCTTACATAGCTACATGCGAGCCAATCACGCCGAGTTATTAGCAACAATCAATAAAACCGGCGACTATACCGATGACGTAGTCGGTGGTTTTAAAGCGGCTTTGGATGATTTTAAGGCTAATCATAGTTGGTAATTGTTGATTATAATTTGTTGAAATTTTAAAATCAACCCCAACTTGGTCTAGGAGCCAACCTCGTGGCGGCTCAAGAACGGTGTTAGACTCGACAAGCAAAGGGAAGATAAATTTTCTAAAGAAGATTATAGTGATTTCGTGTAACGCGAAATCGAATTTGAAACGAGGTAGATAACAAACGTAAGGGACAACTTTGGTATTTTGAGATTTGATGTTTTTTTAATTAATTGGGAGCTAAAATATGAATGACACCGAATTAAAAAAATTAGTGGCTAGTTTAGCGATTGCCCAAGCTGAACTAATTGAACAACAAAAGAAAACTGATGCCAAGTTAGATAGGGTTTCAGAAATGGTTGGTTCGATAGCCAATACTCGTGGAGAAATTGCGGAAGAATTTTTTTATCGTAGTTTATGCGAAAATCCTTATCTCGGTTCTTTGTGTTTTCACTACGTTTACAGACATTTAGAAGGAAATGCCGACAAAACTCATGATGAATATGATGTGGTTTTGCTAAACGATAGTGCATTGGTTATTGTTGAAGTTAAAGCTAAAGCTAAAAGAAATACGTTTCAACAACTTATAAAAAGGAAAATCCCAAATTTTAGATTGTTATTTCCGGATTATAAAAAGTATAAAATTTATGGCGCAGTTGCCAGTTTGGTTAGTAATGAAAAATTGAGAGGATATGCTAAGAAACACGGTGTATTTTTAATTACTCCAAAAAGCCACCACTTGTCTTTGATGAACGAACAGGTTACGGTTTTTTGAAGAACGTAGCTTATGTTAAATATTGAATTGATTGTAAGGTGGGCTTCGCTGTAGCGAAACCCACCTTTTTTTTCTGTTTTTTTAATGATACAACGAGATACAATTAATAAGCTATTGAAATATCTTATTAATGATTTATACTTATGACCATAACGAATTTTTTTGCTCGGAGACAATCATGGAAATTACCCTAACATTTCCGGATGAGATTGCTCAACAGATTAAGGGATTATCTAACCCGAGTGAGTTTGTGAACCAAGTTGTCACAGACGCTTTAAAGAAGCTAACCATTCAACAGCAAAAGGCTTCTGATCCTTATCGGTGGGCATCGATAGCTCAAAGAGTCCATAATGATCCGGTGCCTCTCGCTGGCTATTCTCAACAACTGAAAAAGGATATGAAAGAATTTCGGGAAAATTTTGAATTCTTACATGATAAATAAATATGAAAAAATATCTTTTTGATTCCGATACCATTTCAGATTTGTATGATCAATTTTCAAAGGGACATCTCAAAATATTTGAAAAATTATCTTCGAAAAATAGTACGGATGAGGTTTACATATCCATACTCACTCTATATGAATTTGAGTATGGATATGCTAATGCGCCGGATGAGAAAAAATAGAAGATGCCCAAAAAGATTTTGAAGTTTTACCTCTTCTTTCAGAAGGTTCTCAATTGTTTGGGGTTTTGAAGAAAGCTATTAAGGATTCAAGAAAACTCAATAAGGAAAGTATTAAGAAACATAATGTTGATATTATGCTTGCTGCCACGGCTCTGGTGGAGAATTGTATTTTAGTCAGTGCTGATTCTATTTATATCGAAATTCAAAGGCTCAATCCCAAATTGGTATTAGAAAATTGGCTTGAGGAAAATAGCAAAAAATGTTGAAACGAGATAATCAGAGTAATTAATTAAGTTTATTGATGAAGATAACAACGATCGTTGGGGAAAATCCTTATGTCGTATGGTGATTTTAAAACCGTTTCAGAAGTAGCTGAAAAATTTGATATTGAATTAAAAACAGAGTCCTTCATTGACGAATTGGCAGTTGAAATTCCTGATTACCCATTTTCAGATATTGAGATGAGATTAGGAGATGAAATGAGTTTTATCAATGAGGTTGCTATTTGTGAGAATATTATCAAACCTATCTTAAACCGGATAGAAATAAAATATGAGTTTCTTCATGTATGGACACATGTAACCTATAACGTAGACAAAGATAAAGGTTTGGCCGGTGAACCGGACTATCTAATCGCACCTAGAACCAAATATGGAAGGATGGGAATACCACCTCTTTGTGTGATAGAAGCGAAACAAGAGAAGTTTGAAGAAGGGTGGGCGCAAGCTTTAGCTGAAATGGTTGCGGCATCTACTCAAGACGACAAACAAGTAATTGATGCTTATTATGCTGTTGTTACTACCGGTAAATACTGGGAATTTGGTAAACTAAAGAATAGTGTGTTTACTAAGGACCGTAAACAAATATCAGCTACTATGGATCTACAGCGAGTATTTGACACCCTGAACTGGATATTTTTTATTGTAGATAAAAATAAAAGGGGGTAAGGCTCGTAAAGAATAAAAGGGGACGGGCTAGAATTTAGTCTGGCCCAAATAATTGGGGTCAGAGTAAAATTCAATTGGTAATCTTTTTGTTTTACTCCGTCCTTTATCAATAAAAAGCCCTAACTAATCTTTGCTCCCTCGCGGCAGTAGAAGAATGGGTGTTAGGTTCTCAGAGTATAATTTTCAGAATATAATTGCAACATAAAACCTGAAATTTTTTGAATGGAGAAAAAAATAAATGGATAAAGGAAAATCGGAATATTTCTTTTGAAGAAATAGTTTTATTGAAAATGGAGGTTTGCTTGATACTTATGAACATCCAAATAAAGAAAAGTATCCAAGACAATCTATATTTGTTGTTAAAACTGAGTCATATGTTTGAATAAAATAGGAAATTTATTGTTGCCTATTATTACATTAGAAGAGCAAAGATATCGGTTAAATCTCATGTTAAATGAATATCATCCAGAAGAGTCATAAAAACTGATAATAGTTGTTGAAGATTCTCATATAAATACGGATAATTTTCATTTATAATCATGGTCTATTATGAATTAAGGAGAATATAAGTATGGGATTTGGTAATTTTAAAACAGTACAAGAAGTAGCTGATAAATTCAATCTTGAGACTAAGAGTGATTTTTTTATAGGGACTTTACCATTTGATATACCTGAATATGAAGGGGAACGTCTTAAAAAGAGATTGATAGACCCACTGAGTTTTCTTTCGGAGGAGTCTATTTGTGAAAGCATTATTAGACCTATATTGGATATATTTGACGACCATTATAAAAATTTCCGTGTTTGGTCGCATGTAACTTATAATGTAGATCCTGCGAATAACCTTTCTGGCAGACCTGATTTTCTGATAGCTCCCACGACAAATATAGAAGGGAGAATGGCTACACCACCCATTTGTGTTATAGAGGCTAAAAAACAAGACTGGGATGACGCATGGGCGCAGGCAGTGGCTGAAATGTATGCAGCATCAACGCAAGGGGCTAATACCTGTTATGCTGCAGTTACCTCTGGTGATCTTTGGCAATTCGGTATGTTTGATAAAAAGAGTAAGGTTTTTATCAAAGATAAAGAAAAACCGTCAATTATGGATAAACCACCTCTTACTAGCAATTTACAAAAGGTGTTTGACCTTTTAAATTGGATATTTAATGAAGCGAGTAATGTAGTGATTGAAGTGTAAGGGTTTTCAGATTGAGGTTTCAGCGAGCGTAAAATTTACCCAATCCTAATAAATTTGTAAGCGGATTGCTAAAAAAGCTTTCAAAAATCCAACTGTTCCGGTTGGTATGGAAATTAACACGATGGAAATGATTGGTAAAATTCGAGAGCAACACTATAAATTGTTGAAGGACAAGACGCATGAGGAACAAATTGCATTTTACCAAAAAGGTGCCCATTGGTTTCATGATTATGCTAGAGAAAAAGGACTGAGAATTAAAGGATTGACAGATTAGCCAGTTAAACCAATAGTTAAATGTTGAATTGTAGGGTGGGTAGCGAGCGTAGCATGGTTTAAATATTGAATTGATTGTAGCGACAGCGAAACCCACCTTTTTTTTCCGAGGTTTTTAATTATGCAACGGGATACAATTAATAAGCTCAAACTTTGGGAAGTTCTTGATTATTATGATGAACCCCAATTTTATAGTTGTAAAGACGTAACCGGGCAGATTTAAAGTAGTTGATTTTGAACACGCTTTACATAGTTACATGCGAGCCAATCATGCCTAGTTATTAGCAACAATCAATAAAACCGGCGACTATACCAATGACGTAGTCGATGGTTTTAAAGCAGCTTGGGATGATTTTAAGGAAAATCTAGGTTGGTAATTACTGATTATAATTTGTTGAAATTTTGTTTACCCTCTATCTTAAAAAAAAATTAGGGCATTGAAACGTGAGATGTTTTTGAAATAGGGCACCTGAAATAATGGAGCACACGTCTAGCTGCAAAAATAATTTTTGAATAGGGGGTTGAAACATGATAAGTCTATCCCTACTCACTGCGCGAAGCTATCCTTTTTTGAATTTTTTTGAACGCCCTATTTTTCTGGGAATTTTATAGTTAGAAAATGAGGATATTTTATGAATACTGAAATTGAATTAAAATTGTTAAAAGAGATAGAAGAATTGAAGAGAAAAGTTAATATCTTAGAGGGTAAAGATGAAAATCAGATTCCCACTTACCAATATCGTAAAATCAAAGATATTGATTGAAAAAAGTTGTTTGATATTGAAAAAAGTAAAAATATTTTTAATAATTGGTTTAATAATGGTATTTGCTTGACTACAGATATAGTTGTGTATTTACAAAAACTAATCGAACAAAATAGTGATTTAATAGATGACTATAATGAAGAAGATTTAAAAATATATCTGATAAGTCCATTGCTTAACAAAATTAATTTTATGTTAAAAGATGAAGATATACGCGGATTTTATGAATTGCCCATGAAATATGCTACCGATAAATTTATTTTAAATGGAACCGTGGATTTTGTAGTTTCCAAAGGGTTATTTCACAGTAAAAAACCTTATTTTTTTATTCAGGAATTTAAAAGAAGTGAAGAATATGGAAATCCAAGACCACAACTTTTAGCCGAACTTATAAGTGGTGTTGAATTAAATAATTGGAAATTTATAAAAGGTGCTTATATTATCGGTGGAATTTGGCATTTTGCGATTTTGGAAAAGTTAGATGTTAATAAATATCAATATTTTATATCGCCAAATTTTGATTCTACAAAAATAGGTGATTTAAAAATGATATACAAAAACCTATTATTTGTTAAAAATGAAATACTAAGTATGGTAGAAGCTAAGCCAGCGTAGCATGGGTTAAATATTGAATTGATTGTAGGGTGGGTAGAGCTTCGCTGCACCCACCTTTTTTTTTCTGCGGTTTTTTAATTATGCAACTGGATACAAATTAATAAGCTCAAACTTTTGGAAGTTCTTGATTATTATGATGAACCCAAATTTTATAGTTGTAAAGACGTAACCGGGCAAATTTAAAGTAGTTGATTTTGAACACGCTTTACATAGCGACATGCGAGTCAATCATGCCGAGTTATTTCTCGCTACCAATTAGCGTCCATGGAAAATGCCGCTCAACTTGGCGAGTTATCAGATGAAAAATAAACAAAATTTAGAAAAACGGTTTCCAAATATTTCTGATTGGGTAAATGAGCAAGGATGGATTGAAATTGGGTCAGATGAAAACAGTTCTTCTATGGTAAGGGTATTAGATGAAGGCGGGCTAGTATGGGAGGGGAAAAGTAGTTATAAAACTCTTGATGAAGCATTACAAGAAACTGAAATAGCCATTGCTGATTGGCTCAACAACTGATAAATAAAGTAAGGAATAATTGGGGCAGAATAAAATTAATTCTAACTAATCCTTGCAGCCTTTGCCTCAAGCCGCGCGGCTGAAGAGTAGTGTTATCCACGTCCTTGTTGTAAGCACGGTAGTAACATTTTGAGATTGTACCGGAAATATCGTATGGAACAGATTCGCGAACCAATTCATAAAAAACGCTTAAAAGCCGAACTCACCAGCGATAAATTTGTCAGAAAAACCAATTTTGGGAACAATGATATTTATATTTTTTCACATCACGATTCACCAAATTTACTTCAAGAGGTAGGTCGTTTACGTGAATTGGCTTTTCGAGACGCCGGAGGAGGGACAGGCAAATCATGCGATATTGATGAATATGATGTGGCTGAACAACCTTATAAACAGCTTATCGTGTGGGATCATGATATGGAAACAATCATTGGGGGCTATCGTTTCATCAAAGTCTCCGATAGTAGTACTGATGCAGAAGGCAATCCTCAATTGGCGACAAGGAGGTTGTTTCGTTATTCCAGCGTGTTCAAGAAGGAGTCTTTGCCATATACCATCGAATTAGGACGTTCATTTGTCGTCCCATGGACACACGTTTCCAGAAGCCGAGGCCGGAAACCTTTTGCATTAGATAATTTGTGGGATGGGTTAGGAGCACTCATTGTTCACCATCCTGATGTGAAATATTTTTTTGGAAAGGTGACCATGTACCCCCATTTCCATAGGGAAGCCCATGATTTAATTTTATCCTTTTTGATTGAAGGTTTTTTTTGGAGATACAGACGATTTAGTCCAGTTGAAAAGTCCTCTGCCCTTAAAAAAAGGAGATAAGAAAAGGGAACCAGCAATATTTTGTGGACAGAATTACCAAGAAGAATACCGGCGTTTAGTCAAAATGGTGAGGAGTTTGGGCGAAAAGGTGCCTCCTTTACTTAAGGCGTACATGAATTTGTCGCCCACCATGAAAGTCTTTGGAACTGGGGTAGACTTTTCTTTTGGCGGGGTTGAAGAGACGGGAATTCTGATAACAATCAAGGATATATACGAGGCCAACATACAATGGTACATATCGTTTGAACGACACCAGTCTTGATCTCGCGTCGGATGCGGTGAGGTAACGAACCGCATCAATCGTGTTATTCGCTACCATTCATTCTAACCAACCCTTGCTCCCGACCTTTGGCGGGAGGTGCAAATAATTGGGGTCACAAATAATTGAAATAATGGGGGGCAGAGTAAAATTAATTCTAACTAATCTTTACCACCTTTGCCCAAGCCGCGCAGCTAAAGAGAGGTGTTAGGCCGCCAAGTCCGAGGGCAGAAGATGAACTTGGGTGTTAGCCCCAAGATCGGCAATAATCCTACTGAAATAAGGATGATAGGAAAGGGGAATTGATAAAATTCTATAAAAAATAGAAAGATAGTTGGAAATCTAAAAACTAAAGGGGGACTCGGAAAATCATGGGATTTGGAAATTTTAAACTCGATGATCAAGTTTTTTTAATTTGACTTTTTTATTGGTATGGTGTCTACTATAAATAGACGTTAGGCACAAGCGTTTTGTCCCTTATATTTTAAGGACTCTGATGGGTCTAAATTTCCAAGTGTTTCGTGGGGGTTCATATGTTTTTTGGAGGTGGCCAATTGAAAGACCTCTGTTATGGTTTGACTGAGCTGTTCAAGCTTTTCAGTCGGATTTTCCACGATCAATAATCGACGCAGAAATGCCAATAAAGAGTCCACCCGAATTCGTGGTTGTAGACTACCCACGGTCACCGCAGGATGTTTGTTTTCTAAGCGGATTCGTTGTTCAGGGTGAAGGAGGAGACAATGGTCTAGCAGCAGACTTAGGATCCGGCTTCGGCTTGAGCCCTCATAATCGGGCTGTTTGGCTAACTGTCCCCATCCTTCATATAACTTCCAATCCTCTTCGATCACCTCTACCAACCATCGATAAGTATAAGCTTGGACTATATCTTGGGTTCGCCAACTCAAGTTAGAGGCAACAAGGTAGCGATATTCACTCTCACCTTCATATTTTAGTGCCGTCAGAGTCATCTATAACAAGGGCTCCCTCTGTCAAACCATATTTGAGCAAAATTAGCCTGACACTTGCCGCGAGTAAAGATTCCCATGGAATTTTTGAGTGTTTAAACCTCCATGATAATGCTGCACGCGAGTAATTCCCCAAGCTGGCGCGTTCAAACTTGGCCCAGCAGACGGAGTTTGTTATTCGTCAAGCCCATTAGACAGAAGGCTAACCATGCTTTTGGCGTGATTGATAAACGGGGACCAGATTGGCCTTGGCTTATACCATCATTTAACTGATTAATGAATTCTTCAACAAAAGGTAAGGGTTCGTCAATGAGCATGGTGCAGCCTCAAAAAAATTATAATTTATAGAGTATTTGTCAACCCCAAAAAACATTTCATCAATAAACTGGGGTTGCCTTTGAAAATTTCAATGGATACACATTATACACTATTTGTCACCCCCCCCCAAACTTGATCATCAAGTAATATAAAAATTATCCGCCCAGAACATTTTTGTCCTAAATCTTTTGACAAAGACGGCAGTGTTAATTGGACATTAGAGATCATTAATTTATTCGGTGCTTGTCAGGGAGGTAGCAAAAAAAAATTATGGTAGTAATGATAACAAATCTAAGTTTTATTGGGCAGATAAGGGAAATGAAAGTTGTGATGCACCTAAAAGTGAGAAAGTACCTGACTTGTGTATTTCAAAAGGACTACATAACAACTATGAAGTGATTAAGATTTTAAAACCAAGCGATATACCTGAAAGTCCGGTCATTTTTAAAGTGACAATTAATGGAGAACATGAAGGAAAATTGTCTGAAAACCGAAAACAAATTAGTGATAATGAGATTACAGACAGAGCCAAAAATACTATCAATGCGTTAAATTTAAACTGTGATCGCCTTGTTGATGCACGGCAAGAAGTTATACGTAAATTAAAAGAAGCCTCTGAAAAAGCATTGTATGGTTTTAGGTGATAATGCTTCATACGAACAAATCAAGCAATCGCAAATAGAACTAGCAAAACAGTTTCTTTTTGATAAAGATGGTAAACCAGCTGAATTTTTTACCACTATTCGTGCTTTTTTTAAGCCACTCACCGAAGTTATTCTTTCTCAACAGCCACAAGATTGGATATAAAAATTTATTTTGAAAACGGCCCTTAAATAATTCTACTTTATCACATTTAATAAAATCAATGACTTGTAGAGTGGATAAAGCTTTGCTAATCCACCAAAACTACTTGTTAATCAGGTGGATACGCTATCGCTTTAGGATCCATACATGAAATCTAACAAAGTAGAAATAATTATTGAACGTCGCTTATAATGAGCCGCTGGTACAAATTCGATTAATTTGATTTGAAGGAGTTTAAACAATGCGATTTACCTTTTTGTGGTTGACTTTGGTTTTAGGAATGCTTGCATTTACCACAACCTTTGCTACCACTTCGGCTGACAAAATTGATATTAATTCAGCCAATGTGGAAACTTTGGACCGAGAACTTGATGGAATCGGACCGAAAAAAGCGGCTGCCATTGTTGAGTTTCGTAAACAAAACGGCCCCTTTCAATCCATTTTCGACATTCAAAAAGTCCATGGGATTTACGATACGACCTTTGAAAAAAACCGGGATAAGATCATCGCGATTCAACCGAAGGCTTCAAATGAGGAACCCGAAAAACCCACAGAGGCATCCCCAACCGAGAGCAAAGAAGCACCTGCTGCCGATAGCGTCACGCCCTAGATGACTGAAACCCTCTAACGAACAATTGGGAATTGGGAATTACGAATCTTTCTTCTTCCCAATTTTTCGGGATCGAAAACTTTAACTTATCAAACGGCTCATACTCTGAGCCGTTCTCCCTCCAATTAAACCTTTCAGCCGGCTCAAAACTCAACCTGTTTAAAAATTGCGGTTAATTATTGTTAATTGGATTATAATATTCACCAGATGTTCCAAGCTAAATTCTTATTTAGTAATTGACAATAAATGTTAGGGCACTGACACAATGATAAAAAGTCGGCCCTGTCAATCATCATGGCTCTGGTCACATTATTCCTAAAAAAATTTTAAGGGGACTTGATATTAAAGTTTCGGCCTCAATACAAAACACACCCTATTTTCCACCGTAGGTTATGAAGGGCCAGTGTGTGGTTAGGTAATTGATGTTGTAATACTACCCAACTATATAATGGAATACTCAACCGACTCTTTCTTAATTAACTAGGTATTAAATCAATGCAATTTGAATGGGATGAAAATAAAGCTATGCATAATAAGCGTAAACATGGAGTCAGTTTCGAGGCACAAGATTATGCGCGAGGAATATTATTTAAAAACGCTTAAAGTTAAGCGGCGTGGCATATTGCCCAGCCTAAAAGGACAATCTCCAGAGCAAGCTCAATTAAAAATTACCATTGCTTTGGATGAAGATTTGGTTAATTATTTCAAAGTGGAGGATCAACAACCAGCTATCCGGTTCTACCAAACTCAGGTTAATCAAACACTTCGCCAAGCAATACAACAAAAATCGCAGCCTCATTTAGCTGACATGGATACGATTAAGAAAATACTGCTACAAGATTCTGATTTTATTCGTGAAGTTGCTAATAAGATACTGAAGACTTCGGAAAACTCTGTAAGTTATTGATTTTTAGTGAGATGGCATTTACCTAAGTCATTGAAAACAACCAAGTCAAAAAAGTTTTCCAAAGTTTGAAGTCAAATCATCATGGCTCCCATCACATTATTGACCACCTCAAAAAATTTTTTCAAAAGGGACTTGATATTGAAGTGTTGGCCTCAATTTAAGATATATTCCATGTTTTTCCACCGTGGGTTTTGAAGACCGGCGTATGGTTAGGTAATTGATGTTGTAATACTATCCAACTATATAAATAACTTAACTGACTAATGATGAGAGCAAACGTCGGGTGCTTATCCTAGCACCATTCTTTGGACACGCACCGTTATCGTAATTATTATTGTTAATTGAATTATTAATATGATTGATATTAGCTAAACATTAATAAACTATTCTTATAATTGATAATAAAAATTAGACCCTGACACAACGATAAAAAGCCGGCCCTGTCAATCATCATGGTTCTGGTCACATTATTGACCACCTCAAAAATTTTTTTCAAAAGGGACTTGATATTGAAGTTTCGGCCTCCATTTATCTAACACCCCATATTTGGGTTGTGAAAAAAACCGCTGTATTAAATGAAAATATCATACGTGTGGGACGGGATTTGTCAACCGGTAAAAAAATTGATTCGAGGTGAAAAGTAACGCAGTTGGTAAGCTCAAATGATTTAGTAATTTAAATCGCCGTGCCAAAACCAGAGCCTATTTTTAAACCCAATTCCGGCTCCGGCAAATTTTGCAGTCTATCTAATATATAAGTCTTAAGAGTGGACACCCTAGTGCCAACCGGTAAATGATAATAGCTGTTCAAAATAATTCGAGCCTGGCCCCTTTTCCTAGTTAATCCCAAAAGTGACATCGCGGAATTTGTCAAAGCACTCAGTGAGTTTATGATTAGTACCACGGTAGGCTATCGACAAACCGAAGGTGTCAACGGTTTTCTCGTGCATGATGCGGCTACTTTGGCTTATTTGTTCTATCCAGAAACGCTTCTATTTCGCCGTGCAGAAGTGAGTGTGGAGACAAAAGGAGAATTCTCAAGTGGGCAGACGCTTATTGATAGTCGCCATGGTGCTAAAACGGAGGCTAATGCTTGGGTAGCATTGGAAGTCGATCAACCTAATTTGTTGGCGATTTTGACTGAAGATTTCAAAATCCTTGTCAAATGAAAATCAACGGTTCTAAACCATCTGCTGTGAGGGATGGTGGGTAGTCCCTACAAACCAATGCCGGTCTTATAAATCAATGAGTTACGTTAATGTGCTATTCAAACAATACCTAAATTATGTAAGGTTTTTTGGTTAATTTGGGCTATTTGAACTGGTCACGAAAACCCCGAATTGGCCCATTTTGTTGGTCTGCTTTGGGGTTACAACCTATTTTCTAATTTTAAAATTCTAATCAATAATTGTCTTTATAGTTTGAACACCTCTATTGGTTTGTAGGGACTACCTGAGTGCCTTTGCTAAGAGCTGGTTTTAAAAGTCCAAGAATCAACAACTTATAAAATAACGTTTTGGTTATGAAACAATGAGTTAGGTAGAGTTTTAAAACACGCTCTAAGTCACCGTGAAATAATCCGAGCTTGGCCCCTTTAATTAACAAAGCACTAATCCCTATCGAAGGGGAGGTTCCATTACCTTGAAGGGCCTGTAAAAAAGCCACTTAAAAAAAATATCCCAGAAGAGACGATTTTAGAATTAGGTGATGTCAAACCCCTACCTACCCTAAAAAAATGCAATACAGCGCAAATGAGAGCGTGTCAAATTTCCACCTAAAAATATGGGTAGTGATGCACTTCGTCGTGATATTAATATTTAATCATTATTAAATCAATCACTTAAATATTTTATCACGACCTTATGCATTGGAAGATAGGGGACAGACACATTTTATTCCTTGCGATGAATTTGCGCTGAAAAAACCTAATCGTAAGCTGTTTAAAAATAAATCAATGAATTTGCGATGAATTTGCGATGAAAAAACCTAATCGTAAGCTGTTAAAAAATAAACCTCAATAAATTTGCGATGAATTTTGAAAGCACTATTTCTTCAACTCATTGAAATTAAACGGTTTTAATAATTGGCACACACATTGCTATTTTTAGTATAGTCTCACCAAAATGATTGCGAACCAAAAATTTAGACTGGTTTTTGAAACGAACTTCGGGTTTGGCGGAAGACACGAGCCGACAATTTGGCGTGAATTTATATATAGCGATTTGGCACCATCAGCCACTGGCAAAAACGGTGCAAGCGTTAGTCAACCTAAAAACTTGGATACTGCCTGTAAGTACTAGTTCGCAATGGGAAGTTTGTGAAGTTGTCTTTGCAAGGTTGACTATACGTGAGAGGAGTGTTATCATTGCCCGCTGGCGGTTAGCACTTAAAACAATTCACTTTTTTGATAGAATGTTGATGAATGTTATAGTGTGTTTCGAGTGCCTTTGCTATGTCACCGTGAAATAATCCGAGCCTAGCCCCTTTCTTTAATAAGATATCTTTGGTCGTTGGGGGCCATAACTTTAGGCATTTCGTCCGTGGCTGTAGCAAAAAGCGATTTTGTAGCGACAAATTGGGTAGCTGCTCCTCGTAAACAATTGGATTGTCCAAGGACTTGCCGAGCAACGTCACTAAAAGATCCAATGATAAGTGGGGTTAATCGTAAAGACGGAAGACCAATAAGCATTTGTACAACTAAGGTAGGTGGTAGAAAAGGAGAGTGGCTCGTAGGCTACAACCGTTGGAAAGAGAATACATGTATCGTTAGTATTGATGGGGAAGAATATCGTGGTGAAAGATATTTTTGCATAAGCACTACTCACGGGATACAACCTTTGCGATAGCCGGCGTTGAGTTTGGCTATTTCATTAATTTTATTGAAATTATCGCTACGTGGGCAGCGTGGCTCAAAGTTGTATTGTTCGTTATATTCAGGCACTAACTAAAGGAGGTGATTTTTAAGATAGTTGTGTGAGTTGGCTTATACTGCTGACTCTGTTAACATCGTAGCCAAGTTGGCTGCGTGGTTCACATAAGCACATTCAGCCAATTGATTCGTTTGATTTACTGAGGAATGCTATTGTGTGTTTCGAGGGAATTAATTTTACTCTGACCCCAATTATTTCGGGCTATATGGAGATTGAACCGGGGCCCCTGCCGAAAATTCACCGGAGATATAATCTCAGGGTGTTGGCGAAACCAAATAACTGGCAGAGCCAGCCCATGGCTCTCCCCCTTGATCGAAATAGGGAAGAGGAAAACATTAAAAACAATTTTTTGAGGAGAGTGACATGAAAAAGGGAACAAAACCGGAACTGACGACTCTAGCCATAGGAGAGGAAGACGGCTCCACCAGGGCTTTGGGTGAAGAAGATCCCTCTACCCGGATGCTGGGAGAGGAGTGTCCTTCCACAAAGGCCGCCGGGGAAGAAGACCCCACCACTCTCGCGGTGGGAGAAGAGGATCCCACCACGAAAATGGAGGGAGAGGAGGAGCCCACAACCCAGGCCATCGGAGAGGAGGAACCCACGACTCTCCTTCCGGGCGAAGAGGGCCCCACCACCGGATCCGTAGGCGAGGAGGAACCCACAACCAGGATGGAAGGGGAGGAAGACGGCCCCAGCACAAAGGCGCGAGGAGAAGAAGGCTACACAACTCTCGCCGTAGGAGAGGAGCATGTGACTACCTTGGCTGTTGGGGAGGAGGATGTCACAACCAAAATGTTGGGAGAGGAATCGGTCACCACCCTGATGGAAGGGGAGGAGGACGAAGGCTGGAAAGGCTTGACCGCTCCCGCTGCGGATGCCTCCAACGCCGTGGCCACAACTCTCATGGTTGGTGAGGAAGAGTTGACCACCAAAGCCATAGGGGAGGAGGAGCCCACAACGAAAATGAAGGGAGAGGAGGATATTACCACCCTGATGGAAGGCGAGGAGGATAAGCCCACCAGCAAAGAGGGGGAGGAGCCTCAAACAACAACTCTTATGGTGGGCGAAGAAGGTTTCACCACCCAGGCTGTTGGGGAAGAAGAGCATGGGAGTGGCGGATCGGGAACTCCTTTCGGAAACTTTTAGGGAAGTGGAGAGAGGATGATGATTCTTGTAGTAGGCGGAGACGAAGATCCCAATATCGCAGCCCTCATCGAGGCCCTGGAGCAGAGGGGGACGGCCCACCGCCCCCTTCTTGTGGGGAGTTCTTCTCATCCAAGGGTAACTTGGGAGGTGGAGAGCGGCGACCTTTTCATAGACGGGGAGCGAACGGCCCCCAAAGGCATGTTTATCCGCCACGATGTGTTTTCCGGTTTTTCCGATCCCCGGCCCGATGTGGGGGCCCGGGCTCTTGGATGGCACACCGCTCTTTCCGGCTGGGCACTGGCCCGGGAAGAGGTTCGTCTATTGAACCGAAACTGGGCCCAAAGGCTCACCAATAAGCCGTTCCACCTGGAGCTTGCTAGGAAGTCCGGTCTTGCCGTCCCTTCCACCATCGTCTCCAACGACTTTGCTCACGTGGCCAGCCTCGCCGAGGAGAGGGAGCTGGTGGTCAAACCCATCAACGGAGGAGGCTATTGCGAAGAGCTGGCCGATGTGTTGAAAAGGACGGAAGAGAAGAGAGGAAGCGCCGCCATGCCGGCCATTGTTCAGGATAGGATGATTTTACCCGAAGTCCGCATTTACGGCATTGGAGGGAAATTCATCCCCTTCAGCGTCTCGTCGGAGGCACTGGACTACCGGGCGGCAAAGGAGTGCAAGGTGGAGGCCCTGAAGGAGGCCCCGGAGGAAACGGTTCAAGGGCTGGCCCAGCTTATGGAGCGGTTGGGCATGGACTACGGAGCCGCCGACTTCAAGACATGTCCCCGGACGGGAAAGCTCCTTTTTCTCGAAATCAACTCCGGCCCCATGTTTTCCCGATTTAACTATGTCTCCGGAGGCGCGGTCTGCAATGCAATGATCGATTTTTTGACGGGAGAGAGTTAAGCGAGCGTAGCGTGGGTTGATTATATGGATGAAATGTAGGGTGGGTAGAGCGTTGGTAGGTTGATTAATAATTGGGGTCAGAGGATTAATAATTGGCATAATAATTGGGGTCACATAATATAATAATTGGGGTCAGAGTAAAATTAGTATGAAACAATAATGCTTTTCAAAATTAATGTTACTCTGACCCCAATTATTTTACAAAAAAAAAAACAGACCACGTTTTCTCAAGGTATGGGGATTTTGAGCCGGCCTGACACAGAAATGGTGAAAAGAGTTGTGTCACTGTTTTTGATGGTAAAGAGCATCATGGGGTGAAATATTATTGCCGAGGCACTAACGACCCGCGACTGCGGCTCTTTGAATAAATGTGGTCTGTCCCTTATTTTTCCCTTACGTTATCGGTGGGAATTGGCATTTTGTTATCTTGGAAAAATTAAAACTTCATAAATATCAATACTTTATATCGCAAAATTTCGATTCAACCAAAATAGAAGATTTAAAATCAATCTACAAAAACCGGTTATTTGTTAAAAACGAGATACTAGCAATGGTAGAGGCATATGCTACCCATCACGTCTTATAAAAATAGAAAAAATAAGTGAGAAAAGAGGCTAGGCTCAAATTAATTTTATGACGATTTTAGTGTTGGCTTAAATAATCCGAGCCTGGCTCCTTTAATTTTTTGAGAGAATTGATAAGGCGTTGGTGGGCAAGGTTTCTTCACGAATGAAATCAGACAAATACCTATTACTGAACGGGAGAAAAGGCAACGATTCACCAATGAACGTAAAGTCATTCTTGAATTGCATAAAAATTTCAAAGCATTGGTTAAATAATTATGAATACGATAAATGAACAACACACAGATGACCCAAAAAAAGTCCAGCTTTATTTAGAACGAGTGAGTGACTTATTTAGTCAAGTCCAAACGTGGTTTAAAGGTGAGTTGGAAATCGCAACGGCTGATACCATTCAAATTAAGGAACCGGCCGGCATTTATGAAGCACCAACCCTTTCTATTCGCGAAAAAGGTCAAACAGAAATATTAGCCAACCTGATACCTAAAAGTTCCGGAACTATTTTGTTTGAAGGTACGATTGAAATAAATGGTGATTTGGATCAGATACACCTTGAGTATATGACAAAGGGTGGTCCTCAAGTGACTCTAACGCCGTGGAGCAAAAAAGGGGCCAGTCTCAATTTAATTTTTAATCTTGGATTTTTATACAAATTGTAATGTTTAAAAAACAATTCGACCCTGGCCCCTTTAATTTGTTAAAAATAGAGAATAAAAGCATAACCGAATTAGTAATTGCTTTAGAACTCTCAAAGGAATCTAAGGAGATTGCCGAATATTTGCTCAAAGCTTGGATTAAAAAAAATGTCGATGTGTTTGAAATGCAACGTTTGATAGATAAGATAGATGAAAATGATTTTCAATATACCACAACTAAAAAAGTGGAAATTATATTGAAAGAAGCCCTATTCTCAGAATCCTTATGAAAGAGCAATAATAGCTCATGAATAATTGGGGTCAGAGTAAAATTAATAATTTAGAGAAATAACCAAAAAAACTATCAATCAATATCTATACCTAATTGGTGATGGTTCACTACATAAATTACTCTGACCCCAATTATTCCATTTTTCAAAATTTAATTCGAGCCTGGCCCCTTTTTTCTTTATTCCTACTTGGCTGCGTATCGCTACCGCTCTACCTACCCTATGCTTGCTTTAGCGTATTGTTGCACTTTTTCATGTACCCACTGATTGATAAGTCTTCCGAGCGGTTTTCCTTCTTTACGTTGAATTTGAAGCAAAATTGTATCCAAGGTATCAGGCAGAGTAACCACATATTCGTGCTTGGGATGAATTGAAATATGAGTTTCTATCTCAGGTTGCCTTTCCCATTTATTACGAAATTCTTGGAAAAAGTCGCTATCGATATGTAAATATGTGTCATTATTTTCTTTTAAATCAACACCTTCAAGATATTGGAGCGTTTCCCATATTCTACCTTCTGGTGGAAAAAATTCAAGTTGTTCATTGTCATAATCTTGAGTTCTACTGTACGCCCATTCTGCCACTTCCTCACGAGAAAGTTTTTTGTTTATTAATTGTTGGAAAATTTCTTTTACCTCATTTGCAGACACTCGCATAATCATCACCATTTTCCAATGTAGTTTCCCAATTCATTAAATTGGTAATGTATTTTTAACCTATCAGAACGTTGTGGTCTCACTTGTCTCACTTGTCCCGAATAATCTAACGTTTCATGCCATGTTCTTTTTTGTCCATTTGCGGGATTCCATTCCCTTACGGTACGGCGTCCCGCCATTATACCCGTGTGCTGGTATTATCTTGCCGTAGTAACGAATTTTACCATTTTTTAAATATTTAACAGCAGCTTGACCGTATTTTTCAAGTTGTTGTAAATGTTTTTTTAGCAACAAACCATCTCTCCTTTTTAGAATTTGACACGGAGTGTCGGTGATGGCATTTCTTTACTCAATGCTTTTTTGTAAGGGAGATGTGTTATATCTTCTAAATTTTTTAGCTCGCTACACTCACTCTAAAAAAACAAGTTATTTTATGACTATTCCTAAGTATAAAGTTGCATTTTAACTTATTTCAGGGCAAAAAAAAACCTGACAGGTTTTGAAAACCTGTCAGGTTTAATGGCGAATCCAGCGAGCGAACGTAGGGTGGGTAGTAAGGAAAATCGTAAGGAAAATCGGGTATAATAAAAATAATAATAATTAATTGGGGTCAGAGTAAAATTAATTTGGAGCCGATGCAAAAAGCGAGCGTAGCATGGGTTGAATATTGAATTGATTGTAGGGTAGAGCGACTTTGAGCCCCACCTTTTTCTGAGATTTTTAATTATGCAACGGGATACAATTAATAAGCTCAAACTTTGGGAAGTTCTTGATTATTATCAATAATTGGGGTCAGAGTAAAATTAATGTGACATAATGATATCCGTCAAAAATATGGCAAGGTTAGTTAGAGTTTCACCAGTAGATATTCTACAACATACACCGGCTGAGGAAGTCATCAGCGGTGAACTAGCAAGCGTAGGGTGCGTCCCACGCACCATTTGTCCATGACGAGTAGTTAACACCATCGTTTAAATCACATAAAGCCTTAAGTCGTTTGACTTAGGGCTTTTTTTATGAACTTTAGGATGGCGAATATTTTTATGAGATAATATCCTCCTTCAATTCCGATTTGAATTGGAAAATAATCCAACTTAAAATTAATCGTTCCAGCAGATAGTCTTTGAAAACGGGAGAAATAATTTTATGAAAAGAAAAGTACCCCCGGGTAGTCCTTTTTTCCCCGATAAACCACGACTTTCTAAAGAAGAAATCGCCCGACATAAAGCGGAAAATGAAATATTCAGGCAACGTTGTCGAGCTGTTTTTGACCAAGTATCCTCTCAATTAATAGCCGATCATTATGGTTGGTCAATTATTATTGAACCAGACAGTGGTGATTACTTTATTGATTCGGATCGAAAAGTGTGTTTGCAAAAAGCTTCACTCCAACATCCAACCGCAATACTTTTGGAAATGTGTTTGAACGAAACCGGAGCCTGTGGTCGAATATGAAAAGAGGATATTTTAACAATCGGGGCGAGCTATTTTTTTAAATGGATTTTATCGCTGTTGATGGCTCAATAGTAGTCAACTTTTTGAAAGTATCGAAACCGCCATCGAAACCGGTAACTATATTTTTACAGAACATGGTGAATTCAGATCAAGACAAAGAAAAAATGTCAACGATTTACAAATTATCAATATTTTGAAAAGTAAAACCAAAAAGCATGAGGCAGCAAAAGATTATTATCAAGAGGGGTTTGCAGATTGGAATTATCATCTTACCGGAAAAA
>Ga0233403_10000360_pt1 | contig 21583 bp, 21 predicted proteins | sample Na_oxic_1_MG_FD_179866 | JGI IMG/M metagenome (GOLD analysis project Ga0233403, IMG submission 179866) | Seawater microbial communities from Saanich Inlet, British Columbia, Canada - Na_oxic_1_MG | ecosystem: Environmental > Aquatic > Marine > Inlet | place: Canada: British Columbia | collected...
GAACTGCAAATTCGACAAGCCATTTGGGAAGAATTACAACTCTTACAAAATATTGAATATGTTACTCAAGGATTATCTCACTGACATCCATAACACAATTGCAGAATGTACTCAAACCGGCTTGATCGTGTCGTCTGATATATTGACAGCGAGCGTAGGGTGGGTAGAGGAACGAAACCCATCTTTTTATAATATGGAATGGTGGGTTTCCGCTTCGCTCCTACCACCCTACGCTCGCTTATGTTCGCCCTTACAGTCAGGGAGTGGCTGGAAAATGCAACATATAAAAACTATTTAACCCTGATTCTGGTACGACAATGTCGTTGGAGAAAGATGATGTATAGCCATTTAGAAGAAATGCTTGAACAAAAAAAGCAATCTTTACTAACAATGGTTCGGACAGTTTTTCTTCCGGAAAACGAGATTTTATAATCGCTTGATTTTATTGACTTGAATTAAATGCAAGTTAGCTTCTGGCGTGAGTTTAAATTAATTCTTTTTTGAAACAACAAACCATTAGCCCTCTTGGATCAAGCCATAAAAAAACTGTCCGAACCATTGACTAAAATACCGTGAAAAATCACTTTTTGAAGAAATCGAATGGCAGAAAAAAATCAAAGAACTTTATATACAGATTGAAAAATGGTTAGAACCTTTACAAAAAAGGAATTACCTTGTTTTTAAAGAAGAAAAACGTTCCGTGGGAACCAGTTAAGTAGGTCGGGTTAGATTTTTTTGCGCAGCAAAAAAACGTAACCCGACACAGGGCTATTTCAAAGGTAAATGTCGGGTTACGTTATCACTAACCCGACCTACCATACTGGAATCGTGGCTTATAATTTGGCATTGTTGACACGTCTAAGGAGAGACCCTGGTTAGTCATAAATTTTAGTCCTCCTTTTAATCATTTTCAAAAAATAAGCGGGCAACCGAAAGTCTTGTGCGGCCAAAATTTATTGAAAAGGGTTAAAAAAAGCATTTCGAGTGACTCGAAACTGAAAGTCGCTCTAAAAGACTTTTTAGGAATCAATAACACAGATAAACTCAGAATTTTGACCGATTTTTTTTAATCTGTTTTACGTTTCCGGATGGACACTAATTAAAACCAGTAAAATTACCTCAGAAGTAGTTCAGGAGTTAGCTACACAACTAGGTGATTTTCTTAAAGATGAAAGAGAATCATTTGCTGATAGGCCAGTTATTTATAAATTGCAAACTGGATTAAGTACTTCAGATGTTATTGAATCTTTATTTGGTAAATTCAAAGTATTTGTTAAAGGATTTTCTGAGATTGGTAAATTAGTATTAACTATTCCAGCATTTTTAGGAGATATTACTCCACAAAACATTAAACAAGCACTTGAATCGACTCGTCAACAAGATGTTAATAATTGGATTGATGAATCTTTATGTCAATCTAGTTTATCTTCAATCCGAAAAGCTTTTGCCAAAACGGAATAAAACTAGGGTGAAAAATACTCTGAAAACAGCGTCAGATTTAACACCCCAGGTCTGCCCCTACAAAATCCCGCATATTTAGGGGCTGTAGGGGCGAACCACCGCGAACGCCCTGGCTTAAGTATTTTGTAGGGCTCCCCACGTCTTTTTGTTGCCCACCGAGAGGCTAGGCAAGATGGTGGGCAAGAAAAGGATCTTGCCCACCCTACCAAAAATTCATCATACCCGAAAATTTATGGCTCAGTACTTAATACCTTATCATGTTTGAATTATGCCCTAAAATGTTAAAATACTTCCCTACATATAGTTATCCAGAAAAGTTTTGTCCCGACTAAAGACCTGACAGGTTTTGGAAACCTGTCAGGTCTCGGTTAGAACTTATCTGGACATCTATCTATATTTTGATAAAATTAAAGGATACTCATTAGCGGCTTTTAAAAAAGGAGATTAATTTATGTTTTTTAAATTGTGTGTACTTGTTTTATATACATTGTCGTTTGCGGCAATGGCGGAGGATTTTACCAAGGTGCTTAGTGATGCCCTGTTAAGTAAGGGCATTAAGCAAGTAAAGGTAGATAAAACGCTGAAGGCATTGGCGAATAATGATATTGACAATCGGGGATTGTTGTGCTTATCCACCAAAGAGGATTTGAAAAAAGAGGTTGGGTTGCACTTTACCATTACCAATGTGATTTTAGACTTTTGCAAATCTGCCGATGCACCGGTTGATGCACCGAACTTAGCCAAGTTATCAATATTGGATTTACTGAAGCGTTTGGCAGCAAATTCACAGGATACGAATGTCTTGGAAGCCTTACAAGGTAAATCACTGGTGAAAAAAGCCCAAGCTAGAACGACTACTTGGGCAGTAGTGGATGTTGATGAAAAAGGCAAGCGAACACTGGATGCTCAGGCAACGCTTGATTATTTGAAGTATTTGGTTTTGCCTACACAACCTGCGTTTTTGAATAAAACACGCAAAAGAGGTCAATTGATTGAGTCTATTGATATTTTAGGGAAAGTCGATGGACAGATTTTGTTGCATCCCCTGTTTGATAATCAGTGTATTACAATGGGTTACGATGAAACTGGGCTTGACTGGTTTAAAGTGCCTTCAGAGGTGATGAAAGCGTTGTTGTGGGCAAGAGAAACAGGGCATTCTGCATTTTTACACTTAAATCGGGATGCTGCCAGAATATATGGTGAGGTTGCTAAGGAAAAGATTGATGATGTGTTTATTCAGGACATCATCAAAGATTACCAACTGGCTATAAAAAGAAAAGACCGTCATGCGGTGTTTGCAGTTTTAGAGCCTTCCCCTGCACAGTTAGCTGCGTGTAAAAAAAAACGCTAACTGATTCTTCCGCAACTGAAATTGAAGTTTCGGTTACCACTTCATGTAAACCGGTAACCGATTCTCAAAATCCGCCAAAAACTTTTACCAATAGTATTGGTATGGAGTTTGTGCTGATTGAACCACAAGGGCGTTGTGAGGATTGTTATGGAAAGTCTAATGTCCTGCAATGTGCGCGCTTGAATTGTAAAGGCTCTTTTTATATGGGAAAATATGAGCTGACACAGGGACAATGGAAAAAAGTGATGGGCAATAATCCTTCCCGTTTTCAATTAATGTCGGTAGTTGGTGATAATGCGTCTAAAATGGGTGCTATGTTATTTGATGCTTATCCTGTGGATAGCGTTGATATTGCGGATGTAGAAGGTTTTCTGAAAAAGCTGAATGAGGTGGATGATAAAAACAAACCTTTGGATAAACCATATCGTTTACCCACTGAACAGGAATGGGTGTTTGCGGCACAAGGCGGGAGGGATAATCAATATGCGTTTAGCCAGAAGCAATTAGGGCAATATGCTTGGTTTGCGCATAATTCAGGTGGTTCAACGCATCCTGTTGGGCTGAAAAAACCAAATGTCTATGGTTTATACGATATGCTGGGCAATGTTTTTGAATGGACGTGTAGTGCTTATAGTAGTGATACTTATAATCCTGTTGATCAGGGTTGTAACAGTTATAGGAATCGTGTAATATGTGGTGGTTCATATAGTTATCCCTACCATTATATTAATAGCAATTTCCGTATGACTACCTCATATAGTGGTTTTCGTGTTGTTTTGCCGCACTAGTACAGAGAGCGGAAGCTAAGTAGTGTCCATCCGGAAACTCAAATTCTATGTCATTAAGGGACAAGGCAGAAAATAATATACGCGCGATAAGACCTGACAGGTTTTCAAAACCTGTCAGGTCTGCGTAAGTTATTTACTGCGATGTCCCTAGATTCAAATTCTATGTCATTTCAAGTGGAGCGAGAAATCTTAACAGGCTGATAAAACTAAATTTCTCATAACAAAGAAATGACATAAACCGGCGTTTCCAGATGGACACTACATAGCAAAGGTAATCTGCGTTGCTAAAGCATTAATTTTTCATTGAGTTGCACATTTTGAGTTTCTAATTCTACATTTCTCGCCTGAATTTTTCTTCGTAAAAAATAAAGCGTTAAATGGATTTTTATGCGTGACAGGACTTCTTCTACTTGAAAAGGTTTAGTAATGTAGTCTACCGCACCTAATTGAAATCCTTTTATTTTGTCATGAGTGTCGGAAAAAACTGTCATAAAAATCATTCGTAAAAGATTCACTTTCTTGCGGGGCACAAAAGCAGAAATCCGATTTTTCCAAAAAATCGGATTTCTATACCGAGAGCCAAACCTGACAGGTTTTTAAAACCTGTCAGGTTTAATCGTTAGGAATATTTATTTAGGTTTTCTTTTGATGAAAATATCTTCTACTAGTTCAGGTTCCAGAAGCTTTTTTTCTAATATTTTAGCGGATTGGTAAGAATAAGAGCCACTGATGGCTATTTCCCAAACATTACCCGCTTTGTAAATATTAGTTTCAGTAAAATCCAGGGCATCCACTTGAGAAGAAAAAAGTTCGGGGTACTTGGTTTTTAGTTTCTCAAGCTGTCTTTCAGCATCTTTTCGCCTGGCATAAGATCCTACAATAACTACCTGATCGCCTGTTTTTAACTGTGACATCAAACGCCCCAATTCGGTGGTTGGGGATACTTCTTTAAGTGCCGTTTCAAGTTGAACGACTTTTTGTTGCGCTTGGGTGAGCGTTTGTTCCAAAACCGTATTTTTCCCACTCACTTGTTCAAGTGTTTTTGCTAAAGATGTTTTTTGCCCCTGAGTGTGCTCGAGTTGTTTTTCAAGCTCTTCTTGTTTTTCGTCGTTTTGTTCAAGCGTTTCTTTCAAAACGGTATTTTGTTCCTGAATGTGTTCAAGTCGCCCTGCCTTATATGCCAGTTTCTGGTGTGCTTGTTCCAATGCTTGTTCCACAGAAATATTGGGCTCTAATGAAGTATGTGGTTCTAATAATGGTATTGCACTCCTTTCAACCGGTTGAATTCCTAAGACAAACAAAACACCAAAAACTAATAGCAATATCACCAACACCCAAAGAGGGTAATGTATTCTGGTTTTAAAAATGCTAGGTTTTTGGGTTAGATCAAAGTATTGATCAAGAATAGTTTGTTCGATCTCAGCAATTTTTTTGTTAATACCAAGCTTTTTGTAAATGGCGAGTGCGGCTTTAAAGTCAGCTTTTGCTAACGCGATTTCACCCCGCTGTTGCCATAATTTTCTGCTTTTAGCTGTGGCTTCTACTTGATGAGGTTCTAGGCTCAGAACTTGTTCATATAATTCAAGTTGTTGCGCCTCATTTTCGGTTTTTTGAGCCAATGCCAGTAGGGCTTGTATTAAACGAGAACGAGCTGTAAGCGGTTGATAATAATACAATTTTTCTAGCAATATCTTGGCTTCTTCGGCTTGCCCTTGAGCCAACAGAATATCAGCGAGCAATTGATGAGCACCGAGATGATTAGGGTTTAAAGCAATCGCTTCGCGTAATTGTTGGGCAGATAATTCTAATTGATTTTCTTTATGTAATACGCCAGCTGCTTGAAAAATTTTTTCGGCAACCGGATCAATACGATCTAATTCGACTTGGATACGTTGCAGGGGTTTATTTTCCCTGATCCAGCGGCGTATTAATTCGACTTGAAATTGATAACCTGCCTCAGTCAACGCGAGTAAATCCCAATCTTGTAATAGGTGGGGGGCATTTTGTAATTCCCGAATAACGACGCGGACACCGCTTTCATAGAGCTTTTTTTCCAGGGCTTTTTCTGTCATGACTTTACCGCCAGCTTCAGCCATCGCAGCTGCAACCACTCGTTCAGCCGGGGGTAAACCCTCCCATAACCATGCCATGCGATTACGACTGGCATCTAAAACGTCAAAAATCACATTTTCTACATCGGCGGGCGTAGCGGTTGGCATTTTTTCCGATGTTTTTCCAGATTCATAAGCTTGCGCCCAAACCTGGTAACAGACTTGTTGAGTCAGAAAAGGATGACCATGCGTATATTGCCAAACGCATTCTATTGCTTCATTCGGCCAAATTAGGCTATTATTACCCTCAGAAAAACGCACCAGTTTGGTAGTATCTGCTTGATTGAGCAGTGATAAACGTTTGATGGGCGGAATACCTATAAACAGGGAAATCGCCATTGGATCCAAATCGTCAATACTGCGCCCCCCAGTGAAAATAAAATTAAGATGCCTGGGATTGTAATCTAATAACTGACGTATATAGGGATAAAAGCGCACCCCTGCCAATTCGGCTTTAGGCTCATCAAACACGTCAAATTCATCAAACAATAATACTAAAGCAGCATTTTCGGATAGGTTTTGTAAAATATCGGGTAACCAGCTATCTTGAAACATCGCTTCCGGCTGCTCGCCCAAATCCGGTTCAGCATAATTCAAGGTATTAGCAATACTTTTCGCTAATTCATTAACAACTTGTGCTAAAGTCAGATGTGCTTTATCTTGTAAATCAAAGTAAATAGGATAATAATCCCCCTGGGTAGGCAAATAGGTTTTTAAATGTTGCAATACCGAGGTTTTACCTATGCACCGCTGCCCGTATAAAACCATAGCATTTTGTTTATCGTGACGTAAAATGAGCATGACATCACGTAAAATATCGGTTCGTTCGATAAAAGTGGTATGATCACCCACTGGATTATCAGTAATATAAGGATTGATAAGATCAGACATTTTTTATCATCTTTAAAATAAAGTAAGAACTACAAGGATTGTATATAATAAGGGATTAATGAATTTATTATAACCTAAAAATAGAAAGGAATCCGATTTTTCCTAAAAATCGAATTTCTAATATGCAGGCTGAAAAAAATGAAACTTGACACGAATAAAGCCTGGTTAGAAGGTGTACGCCACCATCTTTCACCGCATTATGATGAACGCCCAAAGGGGGTAGAAATTGAATTATTGGTTATTCATGCAATTAGTTTACCACCAGGACAATTTGGTGGTTCTTTTATTGATCAATTGTTCACGCATCGTTTGAATAAAAACGAGCACCCCTATTTTGTTGACATTGCCGATTTGCGTGTTTCCGCTCATTTACTGATTCGGCGCTTAGGGGAAATCACGCAATATGTTTCTTTTCAGCAACGGGCTTGGCACGCCGGCGTATCTACTTTTGCAGGGCGTAGCCGTTGCAATGATTTTTCAATAGGCATTGAACTTGAGGGGTGTGATGATGTAGCTTATACAGATGAACAATATCAACAATTAGCGCAAGTTATTAACATTTTGCAACAAACTTGGCCGGTTTTAACCAGGGATCGGATTGTGGGTCATTGTGATATTGCGCCTGGTCGTAAAACGGATCCAGGGCAAGCATTTGATTGGGGGCGTTTATGAGTGCCGAATGTAATATAGCTTTTCAAATAAATATTTTGGTCTAAAGACCTGACAGGTTTCCAAAACCTGTCAGGTCTGAAAACTTTTTCTGAAAAGCTATAGAAGCATTCCAATTCGATCTGAAAAAATATATTTAGGAAAATCATGCTATTAGAATTTAGTGTAAAAAACTTCCTCTCAATTAAAGATGAGGTCATTTTCAGTTTACATGCCTCTGATGAAATCAAAGAGCATGAGAAACGCAATTTAATCCCCGTGGTAGATCAGCATATTTTGAAAACAGCCGTGATTTACGGTGCCAATGCCAGTGGCAAAAGCAATTTAATCAAGGCAATGGGATTTATGCGTGGTGTGATAGCTAATTCGCTGAAGTTAAATCCAGAAGAACCGATTGTATCAACACTGAGCTATCCCAGTTTCCAATTACATTCTAAAAGTGCAGAAGCACCGTTGGAAATGGAAATCAGTTTTTTATATCAGGATATTTATTACCGTTACGGTTTCGCTTTGGATGCTGATAAAATCCATCGTGAGTGGTTGTATTTTGCCCCACAGGAAAGTGAATCTTTATTATACAAACGCCGTTTTGAAAAGGGTTTGTATGAGTATAAGATTCCAAAACATTTTGCGATAGCAAGGGATTTCAGTAAAGCACTACCCGCTAATACGTTATTGCTGGCAGTATTGGCAAAATTTACCGATACGAAAGCACGTCGGGTTATGGAGTGGATGGGAAATACCTTTAATGTGATACCCAGCCCAGATGAAGAAACCTACGAGGGTTTTACCTATAGCAAGTTGGATAAAGAAGATTACCGCATAAATATCTTGGACTTCCTGAAAGTTGCGGATGTTGGTATTGAGGACGTTTTTCTGGAATCGGTGACGGCAACGGATTTGCAGAATGATATACCTAAAAAGCTACGTAAAAAACTAAAACAACTAGAAGCAAAGCAGGTTGTTTTCCAGCATAGCATTTTTGATGATAAAGGCATGGTGACAGGCAGAAAAGACTGGGGTCAAAATCATGAGTCTGCCGGCACACAAAAATTATTTGCCTTGTCAGGGTTGTTGATTAAAACCTTGCACAAAGGTGAGATTCTGGTGATTGATGAACTGGATGCTAAATTACATCCAATGATAATGCGGTTTATCCTCAGTTTGTTTCATTCCAAAAAGCATAATCAGCACGACGCGCAGTTGGTTTTTGCCACACATGATACGCAATTGCTTAATCCATGCTTTTTTCGTCGTGATCAGGTTTGGTTTACGGAGAAAAACCCTTACGGAGCAACAGAACTTTATTCATTGGCAGATTTTGAATTGGACGATGACGCGGATTTTTCCCGTGATTATTTTCAGGGGCGCTACAACGCAGTGCCGTTCATTGGTGATTTACGTCTGTTTAAAGGAGTTGAGCATGGCGAGAGATAAGCGGTTACCACAGAGCAAAAGGGATAGGAAACGCCGAGAACAACAAAAAAATGCAAGAAAGCCGCTAGCGGTTGGACGGGTATTGATTGTTTGCGAGGGAGAAAAAACAGAACCTAATTATTTTAAATGGTGGCAAAAGCAGCTTGAAAAGATAAGAGTGGTAGCTAAGTCAGATGCCAAGTTAGCTGCCAGGTCAAAAGTGCGCGGTATTGATGTGAATAGCAGTAGCGATGAGATTGAGGTGAAGGGTGAAGGTAAAAATACCAACAGCTTGGTAAAAGAAGCCACAAGGCTTAAAACTCAAGCAAAAATTCAAGCAAAAATTGAATATACACAAGTATGGTGTGTTTTTGACCGTGATTCATTTCCAGCTAAAAATTATAATACTGCCATTGAACAAGCTTGTGCTAACGATTTAAAAGTCGCATACAGTAATGAGGCTTTTGAACTGTGGTATTTATTGCATTTTGATTATGTCAATACTGGTGTTAGCCGGAAGCAGTATAAAAAAATGTTGACTGAACGCTTGGGTGAAAAGTATCAGAAAAACGATCAGGCGATGTATGAAAAGCTGCTTAAACACCCTAAAGCTGACCAACAGAGAGCGATTAAAAATGCGAAAAAGTTATTGAATAAATATGCAGAAGACTATGCGAATCACAATCCGTCTACCACAGTATTTGAATTGGTTGAGAATCTTAATGATCTTATGTGGCGGTTCAGGTGTCAGTTTGCGCCTACTTATTCATTACCTTATCCGCATGATTGTGTGGATTGCAAAAAATCCACACAGTCACCCCCGCCTTATTCTTGTCTTGAGAATCAATCACTGCCATTAACTTAGGGAGGGCGAACACGCAGGTTCGCCCCTACAGTAGTCAGGGGCAAGCGTAAGAAATTGCCCTGAACGAAAATAAACCAAGTTTTTTCAAAAAACTTAGTTTTTCTGGTTCCCACGCCAGCGCGCTCATCGTTATACATAAGTACTTAAGCAGTTGATTTTAAGTAGTTTTTCGTAGGGTGGGCAAGAAAAAGACCTTGCCCACCCTACATTTTGACTTGTGTATAACAATGAGCACCAGCGCGTGGGACGAGAAATAGCATACATATCGTTTAATGTCAATGCTCTGGTGCAAATTCATATACCCACATACAAGTCGCTCCTGCAACGGCGACGGGCATCACTAAAAAATTGATGATGGGAATCAACATGGCGACGACAACGGCACTTCCAAAACCTAACGAAAGCATACGTTTTTCAGCTAAACGTTTACGTTGGGCAGAGGGTTTATAACCATGATTACCCAGCGGTGCGTCGGCATATTCTAGGCAAGCGATCCAGGCTGCAAATAAAAACCATAATATCGGTGAAATAATATTGATTATCGGTATAATCGATAGGATCAATAATATAATCGCCCATTTAAGGTAATAGAAGAGTTTGCCGATTTTTTCAGCAATAAACCGGATGATTATTTTAAACCAAGATTCTTGAGGCGATTTAACCGGTTTGCCTGTTAAGTGCCTTTCAACGGCTGCTGCAAGTAAACCGTTAAAGGGTTCGCTGATGATATTAGCGAAAAAAGTAAACGTGAAAAAGACACCTATCAAAACCAATACGATAAATAGGGGTAACATGATCCAGCGCATCAGTGTTATGATCCAACGCCAATCAGGTAAGCCTGTTTCGAGATGGGTTACAATAGATTCAAAGGCACCTGGAAAATAGAGCCAAGCAGAATAAATCATCCCGCTCAATAAAAAAATATTGAGCAATAAAGGAATTAATACCCACAGACGAATACCTGGTTTAAAAATCAGGGCAAATCCCTGAAAAAAGTAGCCGATACCACTGATTGGATTATTTTGCATATATTATTACTGAGTTTAATGGGTTGAAGTGTGCCAAAAATCCAATTTTTTCAAAAATTTCTCAAAACTCTTTATACCAATTATACCAATTGAGATAAAAATGTCCGCGCTGGTATTTTAATGGGAATCGTATGTTGAAAACAGTCTGCATTCACAAAGTTAGCTTCCATCGTTACTTGAAAGGCATATTTTGCCCCCGTTTTGGCTTGAAACCAGGCTAAATTGGGATTCAATGCTGCTTTCATAGAACTTTTAACTTCTACTAATAGCATCGGTGTGTGATCTTGAGTCACTAAAAAATCGACTTCTTTTTGATCTTTGGTTCGCAAATAATATAAATCAAATTCACCTAATCCAATGTCGGTCCACGCATGAACGGCTTTGAGTAGGTGCGAAGCCACAAAATTTTCGGCTTTTGCACCGTTATCAGAAATGCTGGACCAATCCCATAAATAGGTTTTAGGCTCCTTTCGTAAGGCGGTGGTGATATTTTGATACCAAGGGCGAATGCGATAACAATAATAAAAGCCTTCTAACACATCTAACCAACGACGCACCGTATCGACTGACACGCGCAACTGTTTAGCCAGCGTACTGTACTTTGTTACTTGCCCTGCTTGTTTTTCTAATAATAGCACCAGCATTTCTAATTGGGCAATTTCTTGCACCTTAGCCACATCACGAATCTCCTCTCTAACTAATTGCTGTTGCCGTAATCGTCGCCAACGATGGTAAAAACGAAAATTCGCTTTCAAAAAAGGTTCTGGAAAACCACCGAATTGATATAAATGCGCATAAGGCTCAGATGCCATAGCCCTGGGTGCTTGAATCAGTTTGTCTGCATTCCAATCAGCATTAATCAATTCAGCCACAGTGAGAGGATGAAGCCGATAATTGAAATATCGCCCCATTAAACTATCACCGCCTTTTTTGAAAACATCCAACCGTGCGCTACCGGTGATTAAAATAGCCAGTTGTTTTTCAAATCTATCAAATAAGCCCTTTAAAAATAATTTCCAGTGGGAATATTTATGAATCTCATCCAAAATCAATAATGGGGTATGCGCCGATAATCGGTTTAAGCCTAAGATTTCAACCAAGGTGGCGGTTTCACCTAAAATAATTTGGCGATGCTCAATATCATCCCAATTTAAATAAACAGCGTGCTGGAAATGTTGACTAATTTGTTTAGCTAAAGTGGTTTTACCCACTTGTCTCGCACCCGATACAAAAGCCATTTGGCGATGCTTTGTTAATTCATTGGCTAAAATAGTGTGATAATACCTATCCATTTTCTTATCCATCGTAAAAAAGTCATGACTATTTTACGATATATAAGAAATTAGTCAAAAAGAATTTCGTCAAACCTGTCAGGTTTATAACTTTTAAAATATAGTTTTTCATAAAAATAATTTCTGCTCCAAACCTGACAGGTTTTCTGAAGCGAGCGTTGGGTGGGTAGGAACTTCGCTGCAACTCACCATTTTCAATGAATGAATTGGTGGATGTAACGAAGTTCTACCTACCCAACGCTTGCTGTCCAAATCGGAAAAGGATTATATTTTCATCAATGTCAATCGTAGCTCGACTGCGTTTAAGGAAATCCATGCCAAGAATACCATTGATATTAAAGCCATAATTCATTGCACCAATTTGAATAGTAAATTTAGGAATTTCGCATTGAGCAATGGTTATTAAATCCATTTTTTTTCATAAACTATTTCAGTGCCGCCGATTCCTCTTACTCTTTTTAATCTATCACTGCGACCCGGTGAAATGCCTAAAGGTTCTAAGATGTCTGCGGATAAAATTGATTTTGCCGATCCGGTATCAATTAAAACATTTGGTATTTCTAAATAATTTACGCCGAGTTTAACTTGAATGGTAACAAAGGGTAAGTCATTTTCTATAACCAGTTCCATTTTTAAATCCTTGGCCCTAATCGGGTTTCGTCGATTATTTCCAGAACATCTCGACTTGTATGCACGTAGTAATATTCTCTATCGGGAAATTGAGCATGAGCATCTCGATAACATTTAAAAGCACTTGAGCCATTTGGACATTGTTCTAATACTGACATTCTATACAAATGTCTAATCGAATCAGGCGTTGTATGTGCTTCTAGTGCTTCCACCAATAACCATTGTTGTGGATACTTTTCTTTTATTTCTGTCCAATTCATTGTCGGTTCCTTTATAGGGTAATACAACAAATTATGGTTTAGCGAGCGTTGGGTGGGTAGAGCGAAACCCACCATTATCGAATTTGAAGTTGTAGGGGCAATCCTTTATAGTTGTTCTCTTAAAATTTTAAGTCGCTGAAAAATAAATACATCCAACCTGTTCATATTCAGGATCAATAGCAAAGCGGATTTTTTCCAAAAAACCATGAAAACCCAATACTGTAGGACCTTGCCAGTCCTCACAAAATAAGAAAGTACTTTCCATGACTAAGGGTTTTCCCCAGTCTGCTGTTAAACTAACATGGACTCGGTATAAAGTCCCTTCAAAGTTTCCAAAACGGGTGCTAATGGTTTTTCTGCCCAAGGGAGAACCTAACGATATATTTTCATCAGAAAAATTTTGATAAATATCATGCCTGGCAATAGATAATTCTGCCCCCGTATCTAAAAGTGCTATTTCTCTGTGATCAATAGCTATAAATTCGCATTCAACACCGGTTATTAATTTGTATGGACCCATTTCATGCAGAAAATGCAAATAGGCACCCCCAGTACTCCTTTTCAGTTATCAGTTATCAACCGACAAGGGCGAACACACAGGTTCGCCCCGACATAAAATTAATAACGCATTGTAGGGGCAGACCTGCGTGTCTGCGCTTAACCACGTTCAATATATCATTCAAGTCGAATGCGCGGATCAACCACCGCATAAAGCAGATCGGAAAGAAAAGTACCCGCTAACGTGAGAGCCGCTGCAATAAAATTAATAGTCAAAATGATAGGGAAATCTCTGGACAAAATCGCTTCGTAACCAAGCCGTCCTAGGCCGGGCCATGCAAAAATGGTTTCAAAAATGACAGAGCCACCAATTAAGCTTGGCAGTAAGAAACCAAATAAAGTGACAAAAGGCAAAAGTGCATTGCGTAGCGCGTGGTGATAAATCACGGTATCTTCATCAAGTCCTTTAGCTCGTGCAGTCCGTACATAATCTTGACCGATCACTTCTAACATCTGAGAACGTACATAGCGGGAAAGTACCGCAATACCCGTTAATGCGGACATCAACGAAGGAATAACCAGATGCCAAATACGATCCATGCTTTGAAAAACCGGATGAGCATCTTCCATCCCAAAAGTTCGCATACCAATAACAGGTACACCAAATAAATCAACTACCCATAAAATAATAATATATGAAAGAAAGAAACCAGGAACTGAAATCAGGGCATAAGCAAGGAAAGTTGATCCCCGATCATAAATTGAGCCGCGTCGAATTGCCGCCTGAATTCCGGTTGGAAAAGCCAATGTCCATACAATTAAGGTAGCACAGATAAATAGTGGCAAGGAATTAAGGAAACGTTCCCAAATTTTAGGCAATACCGGCTGGCTATCTTTAAAAGATTTTAATTCTCCTGTAAATAAATCCCGCATCCAATAAAGATATTGCAGATGGATAGGATCATCCAGGTGAAAAGCAGCACGAATTTTAGCAATGTCTTCCGGCTGCATTCGGGGATTAGAGGGATCTACTTCGCTTGGTTCTCCTGGTGCCAGATGAACAATTGAGTGGGCAATGATAGAAACAATAATGAGTAATATACCGCGTTGCCATAAATTGCGAAAAATGTAAGATAACATAGTCATATTCCGTTTTTGCTAAAGGGTGGAAAAGCAGAAATCCGATTTTTGAAAAAATCGAATTTCTGCCCTTTTAAAAAGGTGTAAATTCTAGTTTTCGCCACCGATTGAAGTAGAAAAATATATTACCACTTTTAGTAGGAATAATTTTTGAGTAAGTGTCATCATCTTTCATAACCACAATTTTTTTATCAAGTACCAAATTGTTCAAAGGTGTGTAAAGAAAGGTATAGGGTTGTTCCTCAGCAATCAAGCTGTGCAACTGATAGGCAAGCTTTTGCTGAATGTTCAGATCATACTCCTGGCGAATCTGCACAATAAGTTGATCCGCTTTTGGATTTTTGTAGCCCACAAAGTTGAGTTTGTGAAGCCCAAATTGGCTTGAATGCCAAATCTGAAACAAATCGGGATCAATACCCATGCTCCAACCGAGAACAACAGCATCAAATAAACCTGAATTGACAAAATCTTTAAGAAATACAGCCCATTCAAAGACTTGCGTGTTACATTTAATACCCAATTTGTACCAACTGTTTTGGGCAATGGTCATAATGGCTTTACGTTGCAAATTGCCATTGTTAGTAATGAGATTAAATTCAAATACTTGCCCTTCTTTTTCAAGCCAGCCGTCGGCATTTTTTTTCCAACCTAATTCTTTGAGAATGCGCTTTGCGCCTTTTGGATCATAAGGAATGGGTTTGATGCTGTGATCATACCACTGCGTATTTTTGGGATAGGGTCCGGTTATGCGTTTACCTTCTCCGTAGAGAATATACTCAATGATTTCATCCACATTGATAGCCATTGAAAGAGCCTGTCGTACTCGTTTATCGGCAAAAAGTGCTTTCTGATTATTATACCCAATATAAGTATAAGCGAAACTTGGACTAGAAAACGATTGATAATGATCGTCTTTCTTATAACGCTTCACCTGGTGAGGCTCTGGAACATAATTATCTATCGCACCTGTCAAAAATTCAACTTCTTGAGTTACAGGATCGGGAATCACGCGGTAATAATAATCCTTATATTCCGGTGGTCTTTCCCAATAATCGTCATTGCGAGTCAGGTGAATAAATTCATCGCCCTGCCATTTGACGAAACGAAATGGTCCAGTACCAATGGGGTGACGATTAAATTCACTATCACGCATACCAAATCCAGCCCGTGTAGCGGCTGAAAGCTGACGCTTATTCATTTCAAGCTGCAAAGCGGTATCGTTAAGCAAATGCTCAGGCAATATACCCATACCCCAAGCGTTGATAGCGGGTGAAAACAAACGTTTATAAACAACGCGCACTGTATAACGATCCACAATTTCTACTGCTTTGATAGGTTCAAAGTCTGAAGTACGTGGTGATAGGTTTTTAGGATCCATAATGGATTCATAAGTAAACTTAACATCCCCCGCATCAAATTCATGTTCATCCTGGAAACGCACCCCGGCACGAAGGTTAAAAAGAATAATGGGGTTATGTTCAAAGATAGGAATAAGTTGTGCCAATTGAGGTTGTACTAATTTTCGTTTATCAGGGGAAGACAGCTCTACCCATTGTTCTAACGGTGCCTGTTTTTCATAATCTATACCTAAAATAGGGATCAAGTGATCAAAAAAATGTTGATCGACACGCCTAAGAGAAAACTTTATCCGCTCAGGTATGTTAAGCGTCACTTGAACCGATAAAGGTTTCCCATCGGTATCTGTTAAAGTCACTTCTTCAATTCGCAGCTGGGGAGGAAGTAAGCTAATTTCCGCTACTAATTCCTTGAGTTCTACTAACTTGCCATTTTCAATGGCTTGTTTTATTCGCATTTCCATCATACTAGGTGTCACACGAGTTCCATCAGGAAAATGCGCTTGAGAATTGACGATAAGATAAGCTGTCTCAGTAATGGTCCAATCAGTAGCGAGGCGACCACGAAGATTCAGTTCCTCATCGTAATCCAGCAAACCTTCAAAAACCAAACCGGTGATTTGACTACTAGCAGTATCCGCATTAAGGGCGGGGTTTAAAATTTTGGCATCTGCAATAGACGGTGAAATGAACTTTGTAACTCGATCAGGATTGCCCTTGGTTTGAGTTTCGTAAGTTGGTACCCAGAAATAGGATTGTAAAAGCCCCAAACTTAATAGGGTGGGAGCCAGTATTAGAAACCATTTAATTTTCATTTATAATTGTGAATTGTGAATTGTGAATTGTGAATTGGAAATTGCTTCACTGCGTTAGTAGTTGGGAATTTTCGCCCCTATAAGGTTAGGAATATAGATGTTCAGAAAAATAAATTATAATAAACCAAGCTTTTTCAAAAAACTTGGTTTATTATACTCTTTGCTGTAATAAACTTAACTTTTCTAATGAGGTTGGTGGGCAAAAAAAAGGCTTTAGGAGCCTACATAAAAGTTTAAGTTATGCCCGTGTGCAGTATATCAGATATTTAAGAATAACAAATTAAGATTCAATATGTCAATTAATATATGAGCTTCCAAAATACTATTTTAAAAAATAGTTGTTTTTATTCGCCCGTTTAGGGAGAAATATCATAATCTTATACCTGTGGGGGCAATTCCTTGTGGTTGCCCTGAGTAACAGCGCACCTTTCCACCGCTGCTAATACTTCTTTGAGTACCGGCTTTTTCCTAAAAGTAAGCACTTCACCCGCTGACACCTCTTCAAAAACACCCGGAGCAACATTGGCACTCTCATAAACTAATAAAATCAGATCGCTACGTTTTGCTTGACGAACTTTCTGCAATTTACGTTGCAAATACTGGGGATGCCAAAAACCAATAATTTCTATTAAAGCGCGTCGCCCATCTTTACAATGTGTCAAAGAAAAATCAGGAATCATCACCGTATCACCAACAATAATCAGTTCATCCTCACGCGCTAATTCCCATTTTCGCTTTGCCCCCCCATACTTAACTTCAAATTCAGCGGCAAAATCAGCTTCTAATCCGCTATCAAATAAACCTGATGCCTTAAAATGGGTGCGTAATGGTGTACGATCATCTAAAGTATAATGCCAAGAACGACCGGTATTCGGAAGCCGCACATCAGCATCCATGCGCCAAGTTTTTCCGAGTAAGAGTGCAGGCAAAAATTTAGCAAATTGTAACCCATAACGAATTGTTGACTTTACAAAGGGCGATATGGGACCATGCAAAATAATATTATATCCCTGCTGTGGAATCGGATAAACTGTGTGCATTAACTTAAACAATTTAATATATTTAAATAAATCTTTATAACCATCACGTACAATAATATCAACCTCACTCGCCCAATATAATAAACCGCGTGCGACTTCTAAATTATAACGGGCGATTAAATCAAACGGGGTTAAAATTTCATTGATACCCAATAAAATTCTTTCTTCCATCAAATCGGCAAATAAAGCTTGTTCAACTTGTTCGTTTGTTATGTGAAATTGCGCTGCCGTTTCTGCCACTGCTTGGCTCCGCGTCAGGGTACTCAATAAATCATTTTTCACGGTAACTGGTCCGCGAGTAAATAGTGCCGCTCGTAAATCAATAGGATTAGCGGGTGACTCATTACCAAAAACACACCGACTTTCTAACACATTTGCTAAACCACGAATAATACGATAATCTAAACTATTCCCCTCATAAGCTCGCAACGCATCAGCTAACTCGCCTCGGCTATGCGCAACTGTCGCTTTGACTAATTTTATGAGATCGTTAGCAATGTTTAAATAATGATAATCAGCCGGCAAAGCTAAGGGCATAATCTGATCACGCCGTTTTTTCAAACGGGGCAGGATAAGTTCCGATTTGAGCATGTTTATTTCAATGGTTAATGGTTAATGGTTAATGTGGGATAGTTCACTATTAAACGTTAGACATTATACTGATTAAATTTAAGCACTTTATGAATTTTATTCAATGGTTCGGACAGTTTTTCTTCCGGAAAACGAGATCTTATAATCGCTTGATTTTATTGACTTGAATTAAATGCAAGTTAGCTTCTGGCGTGAGTTTAAATTAATTCTTTTTTGAAACAGCAAACCATTAGCCCTCTTGGATCAAGCCATAAAAAAACTGTCCGAACCATTGTTATTATAACTTTTATTTTTTGGACAATTTATAAAGGATGGTAACTACTCAGCCCTTAATAATGCGAATTAAGGTAACTCCCAAAAAATAATATACCCGTTTGGACAATGTGATTAAGTTAAGGGCGTTCGCGGTGGTTCGCCCCTACAACACGCGCCTGGGTATATTACTTTTTGTGAGTTGCCTAAGAGTTAATTTCCATATATAATAATGCGAATTAAGGGTTAAAATTTTTGTATTGACTAAAAACAATGAACCTATACCACTATTCAAAAATGCGGAACTCTTCATTCCAATCGTTTAGTTTTTAACCAAAAAACGAGGGTTAAGAAATCCGATTTTTGGAAAAAATAGTATTTCTAAGCTCAAAAAAATGTTGATTGGTATATACTGAATGTACTTGAATTCTGTGAAAATAGTCTGTAAGTAAAAAATACTATTTTTTGAAAAAATAGTATTTCTGGGATGCCCAAACCAGTATAGAAATCCGATTTTTTTCAAAAATCGGATTTCTTTGTTCTTGAATTTTCACAGATTTCAAGTACGCTCAGTATAGTTCACTATTAAACGTTAGACATTATACTGATTAAATTTAAGCACTTTATAAATTTTATTAAGTAGGTACACAAAAGTTTATTAACATTTTGTAGGGTGGGCAAGGTGGTTTTCTTGCCCACCTTTGCTGCGGTTGGTGGGCAGCTAAAACACGCTGCCCACCCTACTGAAAATGTTAAAAGACTTATGTCCACCTACTTATAACTTTTATTTTTTGGAAAATTTATAAAGGATGGTAACTACTCAGCCCTTAATAATGCGAATTAAGAGTATACCCATTCTAGGAAAAACATTATTTATGAATACAAAACATTGGTTATTGGCATTGTATCTGTGTTTATTGACATCTACCGGCTTTGCAGCGGAGCCAGTCAAATACCGTTTGCTATTACAAGTCAGCGAAGACAGCGTGGATAAACTGAATTTGGCGTTGAATAACGCTTACAATGCACAAATGGCTTTTGGTCCGGAAAACATTGAAATTGAGATTGTCGTCTTTGGTGCTGGGGTAAATACGCTAAAGTATTATGCCCCTATCCCCATCGCCGATAAAGTTAAGGAAGCAAAATATGCTGGGGTGCGGATTGTCGCTTGTGATATTGCCATGCGCTCACACAAATTGCGCCCTGCCGATATGCTACCGGAAGTGCGCTATGTCGAATCAGGAGTCGCGGAATTGGTTGAAAAACAAACTGAAGGTTGGAGTTATGTTCGCCCGTAAAGTTATGAAGCTCAAAAGCATTGTCCTTATTTTAATAGGTATTTTGTCCACCTTATCATCGTTATCGATCAGGGCGGGCGATGGCATTGTTACCCTAATTCATATAGGGGATATTCATGGCCATTTGATTCCCCGTCCAAATATGCGTAAAGGTGATAATGATTATGGTAAATCAGTGGGTGGTTTAGCCTATCTCTACGATCAGATCAAAAAAATCCGTCAAAAATATCCCAATAGCTTATTAATTAATACCGGCGACACCATTCAAGGTTCAGCCGAAGCCCTTTATTCGGAAGGGCAAGTTATTGTAAATATTCTTAACCAGTTTGAGATCGACGCTTTTGTGCCAGGTAATTGGGATTTTTTATATGGCACGGAACGGTTTCGTGAATTATTTGCGGGCGATAAGCCCAAAACGAACTGGCATGCAGTGGCTGCTAATCTTTATTATTCCACTTTGTATGATTTCCCGTTATCCCGTTATGCTGATAAAGCTGGGCAACGGGTATTGCCTTTTTATATTATTAAACAAATCGGTGAGGTTAAAGTAGGTATTATTGGCTTGACAGCAGATAGGGGACCGCAAGCGGTGAGTCCGCGTGTTATGGACGGATTTTTTCTCACCCCAGGCAAAGAGGAATTGGAAGCAGCCGTGCCATTACTTCGTGAACAAGCCAAAGTCGATTTAATTGTACTCATTTCTGAACGTGGACTGGCGGCTAATTTGGAATTAGTGGAAACTGTTCCTGGCGTGGATGTGGTATTATCTTCCGATATGCACGAAGAAACTTGGCAAGTATTACAAGCCAAAACAGGTACCTTGCTGATCGAAGAAGGACAAGATGGGACTATGTTAGGTGAATTACATTTGACGGTGAAAAACAAGGCAATTGCTGATTGGCAATGGCTACCGCACCGGATTAACACCGAGAACAATAAACCCGATCCTACGATTGCGATACAAATCAAAGACATTCGGAAAAATTTTGTGAAAGGCCATGATTTTAAAGCGCATGTTAATCCCATTAATGCAGCTGTATTAAGAACGCCCATTGATACCATTATTGGTTTTACCAAAATTCCTTTGCACCGTTCTAACTTTGCCGATACTAAAGATGATATGCCGGCGGTTATTGAAGGCTCATCACACGATTTTTTGGCGGATGCTTTTAAAGAGGCGTGTCATGCTGATGTAGGTGTTATGCGTGGATTTCGTTATGGTACACACATTGCGCCGGGGCCAATCAAATTGGAAGATATTTATCACTACATCCCTATTGGCCCACAAATTGCATGTGGTGAAATTTCGGGTGATGCGCTACACTTGCAAATTGAGAAATCGGCTGATCGTGTGTTATCCCCCTGGGTAGATTGGTGGGGAGGCGGTTGGCTCATTAGTTACTCAGGCATCACTTATGATCTTGATCCTTATAATGAGTATTGGTTGCGTACTTCAAATATTCGCGTCAATGGCGAACTATTGGATGCAGAACGCATGTATATTGTCGCCGGCTACTGGAATCTGGATGATCCCGATAAGATTAACCGTACCACTGCTTTACAAATCAAGGTATTGAGAGATGCTGATGGGGGAATTGTGGATGCCACCCACATTGTCGCCTATTATCTGCAAACTTTGCCCAATAAAACCGTCAATCCGTCACTTCACCGCGTCAAACTCTTGAAACCTTTGCCCAAACCCCTATGGAAAAATCGGGAAATTCAACCACTGCGTGGTGTGCCTCGGCCCGATTTTGATTATCCGAAATTTCCAATAACTAATCACCCAAACAAGGAGAATGATAAATGATTGAACGTTATGGTCAATGGGT
>Ga0233403_10000361_pt1 | contig 21579 bp, 25 predicted proteins | sample Na_oxic_1_MG_FD_179866 | JGI IMG/M metagenome (GOLD analysis project Ga0233403, IMG submission 179866) | Seawater microbial communities from Saanich Inlet, British Columbia, Canada - Na_oxic_1_MG | ecosystem: Environmental > Aquatic > Marine > Inlet | place: Canada: British Columbia | collected...
GTTTAATAACCGGTGTTTATGAAGATGTTGGCATTCGCATGATGACGGATATTGATTTACTGGTACCGAAAGATAAGCTAATGATATCGGTAGCCGCTTTAGAAAATATCGGTTATAAACCACTGGCGGGTTATACTTATGCCACCTATCATCACCAATATATCCCGCTAGTTTGTGAGGGCACCGCCGCTTCGCTAGAATTACATCCGCGCCTGGTGAGAATTGGCACCCAAATATTGCCGACTAAAGAAGTTTGGCATGACGCGCAGCCTTTGTCATTTCGTGATACCCATGTCAGATTGCCTTCGCCCCCGCATCGAATCCAACATAACATCATCCACACATACATGATGGATTCAAATTATAGTATGGCGACAATCAACTTGATGCAGCTTTATGAATTTGCTATGCTGCGTGAGTCTTTAAAAGAACAATTGGATTGGCAAACAATAGCCACTGCTTTTAAACCGCAAACCAAACTATTTCATAGCTACGTAGCGATGGCACATTATCTTTTGGCTCAGCCTTTACCTGATGATATACCGCTTTTACCCTCAGCGGCGCGACATTATCATCGTTTTCAATATCGTATGCGTCATAAATGGTTTGCGAAAGTGCTAAACTTAAAAGGACATTTTACAAATTCTTTGAGTTACTTGTTGACTTCACCCAAGGTTTTGTTAAAATTATCGCAACCGTCATGGTATAAAAAACAATTCCAGTCACTCAAAAAACTGTGAACGAAAACTAAATAAGCGTTTACGACTCATTATTTTTGAACCGGTTCAAGAGGTGATGAAGAATGGATACCCTAAACATCAATCGCCAGATTATTAAACGTATTTTGACAGAATATGCTAGAATCCCTTATGCTTATGGTGAAATCCAATCTCAAACCGTTTTTGATCTGCCTAATGATCACTATTTATTGGTGAATGTCGGTTGGGATGATGGACGAATTCACGATTGCCTCGTTCATGTTGATATTGTTGATGAAAAATGTTGGATTCAATGCGATGGCACGGAATATGGCATTGCGAAAGAGTTAGAAGAGGCTGGCATACCTAAAAAAAACATCGTCCTAGCTTTCCGTTCTCCTGAACTGAGAAAACATACTGGATATGCGTAGTTAAAGTAGAGTAGTTTCACTGCACCCACCGCTCAATTAATGAAAATTGATTATCGTATTAATTAATTGAAAAATGGTGGGTTGCAGCGAGAGCTAATAAATCCGATTTTTTCAAAAAATCGGATTTCTAAGCTCAAAGTTACCGGTTAACTTCACCCAAAGTACTGTTGAAATTATTGCAGCCATCAACAATATGTTAAAATCATTAAAAACTAAAAATTTTACCCTTTTTTCTGACGCAGAGATTGAATTTTCACCCGGTTTAAACGTGATCATTGGGGAAAATAACACCGGTAAAAGCCACCTGTTAAAATTGGCTTATACTGTTGCCACCATTTGGCACGAAGCTGCCGCAGAACATCAAAATATCCCCGGGAAAATCTCATCAAAAGGGAGTAAAAGTTGGTGGCAGCGTCGTCTTGCGGAAAAATTGGTAGGCATATTCAAACCCGATAAATTAGGACACTTATTTCACCGTGATGGAGGGCGACAAAAAGCTAAAATTGAGGCTGAAATGTTTGTTGCAAATGCTCAACGTTTAAAATTCGCTTTTAGCTCAAACACCCAAAAAGAAGTAGAAATACTCCAAACGCCGCTTGAATTTCCGCCCACCGATTTATTTGCCAAGCAAAGAAGTACTGTCGTTTTACCCGGGTTTTGTCAAGCTCTATGATGATCGCGAATTAACAGTTGATGAAACCTATCCCGATCTTTGCAAAGCCTTAAGTGGTTTTTTACTGAAAGGTTCAAGAGCAAAACGGTACGCTACCTTTATTAAGCCACTAGAAACCATTGTTGGTGGACAACTAAGATTAAAGGAAGGACGTTTCTATCTCAAACCCTTTGGTAAAAAAGGAAATGGAAATTTCACTCGTTGCGGAAGGGCTGCGTAAAATAGGTACTCTGACTTACCTTGCAGCTAACGGCTCACTCAAAAACTTATTATTTTGGGATGAACCAGAGGTAGATTTAAACCCCAAAGTTTTGACTCAACTCGCCTCTTCACTGATTGAACTGGTTGAAACATACAAAATGCAAGTAATTTTGGCGACGCATAGTTTTTTCTTAATGAAAGAATTATCGGTACGAGTAGAAATATCGAAGGGCAATATTCCGGCTCAATTTATTAGTTTAGTCACAAAGGAAGCCCAAGTAGAACAAGGTGGCTTATTGGAAGAATTAGCAACCATTACGGTGCTTGATGAGATTTTAGCACAAGATGATAGAGTGCAACAATTATTCTACGAGGGACAATTATGACCGTTATTCAAAGCAAGTCTCTATCGTGCCCATCGCCATGCTTCCTTAGAACTGGAAACATTTTGTAAGTATCTATTTTCTAAAAAAATAAATAAAGTGACTGCCATATTATTCTTAGAAGAAGATCGTCCAAAACCCAAAACCAAACAAGCGAAACAAGCCCATCTCACTCTGATGACGGTGATAGAAAAACAGTTAAAATTTCTAAAAGTGCGAAGTAACATTTATAATCGTACCAATCTACCCGATCATTTTCAATGGCGTGTCAAATCAATACCTTCGCCAATTAGATAGTTGTTAGATAGTTGTTTCGGGAATGGAGCGAAGCGGATTTCCCGAAACTCTTACGTTATTTAGGTTTCGGGAAATCGTACCTCATTCCCGAAACAACAAATTTTGGCATTGGCGAAGGTATTGAAATGAATGAGAATTTAAAGCCGGAAATAGGGGACAGAGCATGTTTTCCTATCAAGACGAAGCGTAAGTCCTAAATCTTTATAAGGGCAATTATTCCCGGAGTTACCGGTTGACTTCACCCAAAGTACTGTTAGAATTATTGCAGCCATCATGGTATGGTAAACAATTCCAGTTATTCAAAAAACTGTGAACTAAAATTGATTTAACTTACTTTTTACTTTACGATAGAAATTATCAATGACTGACAAAACTCAAGCAACTCAAACTGAAAAACCGGCTGATAAGGAACAAGAGCCGGTGCAAGGACGTAGAGAGGCTATGAAGAAGATAGGAAAATATACGGCTTATACTGCTCCAGCGGTAACTGCGTTGCTGATACCTACTAGAACAGCGCAAGCGTCAGTGCCTTCTGTACCATAATATGCGAGTTTTGTTTTGGTCGCACCCTTCAGTCATTTTTATATTTTAAAATATAAAATATACCATTTATTTTATGGTATAAATTCATGACTATCAAATTTGAAGGGCGCCATTTTGGCAATATCAGTAGTTTGAAAACACGCATTAAAAAAATGATCATATTGATAAACCTTAAAGGCCCGATTGTAGTGAAAAAATTATTTTGCTTTTGTTTATTTTCGAACTACTGAATATGGATAAAACATTATTGATGATAGCTTTGGGTAATAAACTAAACAAATGTGTGGATTAGCCGGTCTACTTTCAAAAAACGGAAACCTTGGTTCTGAAATCGAACCAATTTTGCGAACCATGAGCAATCAAATTGCCTATCGAGGGCCTGATGATGAACAGATTTTTATCAATGGCCCGTTTGGAGCCGTTTTTCGTCGACTTTCGATTGTTGATGTGGCCGGTGGGGGACAGCCACTTTTTAACGAAGACGGTTCACTGATGCTGATGGTTAATGGTGAAATTTATAACCACCATGATTTGAAATCACGCTTGAAAGAACAACATCAATTTAGGACTCAATCTGATTGTGAAATCATTCTGCATCTTTATGAGGAAAAAGGGGAAGATTTTCTTGATAATTTAAACGGTATGTTTGCTTTGGCGCTGTGGGATAAGAACAAGCAAAGGCTCATTCTAGCGCGTGATCGTTTAGGTATCAAACCTTTGTACTATACTGAGTCAAAACAGCGATTGCTTTTTGGCTCTGAAATAAAAGCGTTATTGGCCTACCCGGATTGTCCCCGTGAATTTGATTGGATTAAGGCTTTAAGTCATCAAAATCAACGGATATATACCGACGATTGTCTGCCATCTTTTTTTAAAAACATCAACTATCTGCCAGCGGGTAGCTTATTGATTGCGGATATGCCGGCAAATAATATCACTGTAAAACGGTATTGGAGTTTGACACCCTTGTCTGATGAAGAATATGGGTTGGATGCCCGGACTGAGCAAGAGATTATTACTGGATACGGAGAATTACTCGCCGATTCGGTCAAATTGCGCTTGATGGCTGATGTGGAAGTAGGGCTGTTTCTGAGCGGCGGAATTGACTCAGTGTCGGTGGCTGCATTGGCATCCCATCATCAAAAAATCCATACTTTTTCGGTGCTCAGTCAGAGTACCTTTCAGAATGGTGATGCGAGGGCTGGACATATTGCAGCAAAATATTTGGGTTTGCCCAATCATCAAGTATTATATTCATGGCATGATAATCCTTTTACGCCTGAACATTGGAAAAAGTTGCTTTGGCTGTGTGAAACCCCTTTATGTAATGCGGAACATCTGTATAAATATCATTTGCATCGTTATGCGAAAAATCTGCGTCCAGCACTAAAAGTCATCTTGCTGGGACAAGGAAGTGATGAATTTAATGGCGGTTACAGTGTAGATTATGTTAAACGCTATCGCTCTGATTTGATAAAAAAAGAAAGACATTGGTTAGATTTTATAAACATTTTGGAATCTTTGGAAAAAGATGCGCTCATTTCCAAAGTTCATCCTAATTTAGCGCAGTACGGCGGTGTGTTGAGTAAAGATTTTTTAGCTTTATGCAATCGACAAACCCCTTACCGCCATCCTTGGTTTTATTACCTGAATATGCATTTGCAAAGTTTGCAATTGTACAACCTTTGGCATGAAGATCGGACGGCGGCCGGCAATAGCATTGAAAATAGAGTGCCTTTTTTGGATCATCGTTTGGTTGAATATATCATGAAGATACCGCCCCAAAAGTATGAAGCCTTGTTTTGGGACAAAAGGATTTTACGGCAGGCGATGAAGCATCACTTGCCGTCTGAACTCAGTGAACGTCCGAAGGGGCCATTTTTTTATGGCGAAGATGTGCGTTACACTCAGCGAATGATATTTAATCTGCTGATGGCAGAAGATAGGGCGTTAATCAGAGAAGCGTTTTTTGAAGCGGACAGTTTTCCTTTGGATAAAAAAGCGATTGAAGGGCTGATAACCAATATTCCACAAGAGCCTGAATATAGTCAAGTCAAATCGTTATTGCCTTTAGTGAATATGGGTCTTTTAGCAAAAATGGCGCAAGCACCGGTTCATCATATCCCCCATCATGTTGAGGACATTGGCGTGTTGCCTTCGTTCAAGATTGAAAATTGGGAGGCGCAAGAAGAGAATCTGGCTCTACAATTGGCTATCAGACGAGAAAAGGTAGAATTAGATAAAGCGGTAGCATTGGTGCCAGGTACGCTGTTATTGAAAATTGACAAAACTTCAGAAGATAGTGCCTATTCTTATATTTCGGTTAATAATCAACTTGAATATGAACTGCCTGAAGTTGTCATGAAAGATTGGCTGGCAGTGCTGCGAAGAATTGATGGTAAACGCTCAATCAACGATATTTTATCCGAACTTGGTATGCCGGCTTCAAAAATCCGCAAGCATTTGGAAGAAGCGATTGATTATGGGATTCTTAGTTTTTTAGAGGAATAGGTTTATCGAATATAAAATATTTGCTTGCTGTAAAATATCCCGTGAAAGCAGAAATTCAGATTTTATAAAGTGTATCAAATGTAGGGTGGATCGCTGTGCGTCATCCACCAAAATTTAAGTATAAGGTGTATGACGCTATCGCTTATACACCCTACATTGGTACATCACCGGTTTTTTTACAACAAGAAAAAATTCAAATTTCAATGATTCGCAGACAATCTTCTGCGAAAAAAACATCTCAAATGTGTTCCCTTTCGCAAAGCACTCGGCAACTTTCAAGACGCGCCATCAAACGTGCCAACCAGACATTAAGTGAACGAGAATTAAATTTACTTTTTCAATACCATCGCCAATTGGATATTTGTTTCGGGAATGGAGCGAAGCGGATTTCCCGAAACTCTTATATAGGTTTCGGGAAATCGTACCTCATTCCCGAAACAACAAATTTTGATATTGGCGAAGGTATTGCTTTTTATAAGCTATTTATATGGCTCAGATTTGGCTAATCGTGTTTGTCATTATTTCAATCGTATTCCTCTACAAATGCCGGTTAGTTCTTCCATTTTTTGGGTAAAGGAAAATAAACAATCTATTTCTGAACGCTTAGCAAATAGAGCAACTGTCATGCAAAATCAAGAACTTATAATGGCAATTGAGCCAGTAGTAAAGGTTTTTAATCTGATTGTAACGGATTTTGGGGTCACAAGGAATTACGGTGGTTTTCATTCATCAATAAGGGTTGACACATAGGTCAACCCCTACAAAATTTGGTGCTTGTAGGGGCGAACCTATGTGTTCGCCCCAAAATTCGTTATAATCAGTTTTTAATCAATTAGGCATTCTTTATTATATTGGTGGTTCTATTGCCAGTTCGGTATACGGAATGCCTCGTGCCACTCAGAATGTCGATATAGTCACTGATTTAAAACCTCAACATGCCCATTTTTTGGCAGAACAGCTTGGCTCTGCTTATTACGTTGATATTGATATGATTTTGGATGCCATTAGCGAAGGCAGTTGTTTTAATCTGATTCATCTTGACACGATGATAAAAATTGATGTTTTTATTACAAAGCCTTATCATCGTTCTGCCTTCAGTCGAAAAAGGAAAGATACGCTTGATGAGGAAGACAATTCCTTGCAATTTTATATTGCTTCATCTGAAGATGTTATACTCAGCAAACTGGATTGGTTCCGTATTGGAGGCTATGTATCTGAGCAGCAATGGCGTGATATACAAGGTGTTTTTGAAAGTACAGCAAGAATCATTGGATATAAAATATTTGTCTATTTGGGCGCAAGAATTGAAGCTTGCTGATTTGTTAGAAAAGGCTTTTCATGAAGCCGGGATTTTGCAGCGGTATTAAGAAATGACCGGTCATTCGCTGGGGATGCCGGTTGGCGCAAGACTTAGGACACAAACTGATAACATAAAGGAATCACAACATGAGCGACACATATGAAATTGAAAACAACGCCATTGATGGAGAGGATGAAATGGGATCATTAAATCACAGCACTGTGCAAACTAATTTGGCCGGTTTGCTGAAGTTTAAATGCGATAAAAAACTCGCTGTTATGACTGAATTAAGTCTGGATATTAGCCAGCACGATCTCAGTGAGTACCGACTTGATGCCAAGGAGGAACTCAAACCAGATGTTTGCGCCTATATCGAACTGCCAGCCATACCTGAGACAGAAAATGACTTGCTAAAGGTATCTCAAATGCCGGATTTAGTAATTGAAATACTCTCACCCAGACAAGCAGTCAGTTATCTAATTAGGAAAATAAAAGCTTATTTTAAGCTTGGTGTCAAGTCATGTTGGTTAGTTAACCCTGATCAGGAAATCATATCTGTCTACTCAAAAAATAATCGTCAAAAAAACTATGATATGGATGATCCAAAAATTATTGATGAGGTGATGGCTCTTCATTTACCCGTTAGAGAGGTGTTCAGTAAAATATGAAGAATTTTCATCCCCCGGATAATTACAAACCCATTCCAAATAACGATTGGCAACTACATTGGTTAGATGATCAGCCGCTGTTATTTTCCAAATCCCATGAGGGTTTACATTTACTCAACCCGGTTGCTGGATTTATTTGGACATGCTGTGATGGCAAAACGGATGTAAAGGCAATCCGGAAAGCTTTGCAAGAAGTTTTTGTAGATAACCAAGATGAGGTTGCCGAGGATTTACTCAATGTTTTGGAACTTTGGCAAGAACAGGGGTTAATAGATTTAGAGGTAGCCGATGAAAAAAATAGCATATTTTATATTACTCCAAAAACAGTGAAGTATAATAAAAATGCTGGAGAAAGCTATAAAGCTTGGATGAGTGTTAGGGATGCAGATATTATTGAAAAATTGGTCCAGAAAAAATCACTTTATTCTAATAGGTTAACGGTTTTAGAATGGGGTTCTGGTAAAAGTACGTTGTATTTTACGCAAATACTGCAAAAAAAATTTAAGTAGTATTCAATTGAATACAATCGTGATTTTTTTGATGAATATGTTTTACCAAAATTAATAACACGTTCTCATTATAAGGTTAATTATGTAGAAGATGATCATGTTATATTAGAAGGTGATGGCAGATTAGCAGGTACCCAATCTCACGCTGGAAGAAGTCAAAGAGTTATATCGCCAGTACCAAGCAGAAAGTGGTCAACTGATTGAAGCCACCGTAGTGAAGCAAATTTATCACACTACCAAAGGGCAGCCCGGTTTAGTTTCATGGTTTGGAGAACTGTTGACGGAAAAGTATAACCCCGGTGCGGATCAAACGCTTGATGAAAAAGCTTGGAAACTCGTTTGGCATTTTGCCCGAACCAGAGAGCCTAATAACACCTTATTAAACATCATTGCCAAAGCGAGAGATTCGGCTTATCAGGTTTTTTTGACGACTTTGTTTACCACCTCAAATATTCCCTTCTTTTTTCATCAACCCAAGCACAATTATCTTTATCTTCATGGGATTATTGAACCGACTATTGAAACGTTGCCAAACGGTGAAACGCAAGATGTTTGCCGCTTTACTTCTCCCTTTGTGCAACAATGTCTTTATGATGCCCTCAGTCAGGAAATCATCGGAACAGAAACGCCGATCTTGGCACTGGAACCTTTAGATGAACTCACTGAGGTTTTTGGGGGGGCTTCCCTTAATTTACCGGCTTTGTTAACCAAGTATAAAGACTATCTGGCTCGCCTTAAAGCACAAGACATTAACCCTTGGCAAGAGCAGCCTCGTCAAAAAACCGATTTAAAGCTCACCGAGGCGGTGGGACAATTTCATCTGTTTAGCTGGCTGAGGGATGCGGTAGGAAGGCGTTGTATCGTGAGTCCCGAATTTTCCACCGGCAATGGCAAAGTTGATCTCCATCTTCGCTGTGGAAATCAAAGGGGCATTATTGAAGTCAAAAGTTTTGTCAACAGCTATCAAATTCAATTGGATCTAAAGCAAGCGGCTGATTATGCTAAGAGTTTAGGCGTTGAGAGCGTGACGATTGCTTTGTTTATTCCGGTGCTTGAAGAAACAGTGCTTGAAAAACTATCGACGGTTAAAGTGGTTAATGGGGTTGAAGTGAGTGTGGTTGCGATTGGATGGGTTTGATGATTATTTTTTCTGATTATAACGGATTTTGGGGACACCTAGAATAATGGGGGATTGAAATCAAAAAAAGGGCAAACACATAGGTTTGCCCCTACAAACACCACGTATTCATGGGGCTGTAGGGGCGAACCTGCGTGTTCGCCCCCAAAATCCGTTACAATCAGTATTTTTTATCTACCGCTAGAAATCCGATTTTTTCAAAAAATCGGATTTCTTTGAATCTTGAAAAAATCTTACCGCCAGAAATCCGATTTTTTGAAAAAATCGGATTTCTTTGAATATGGTTCCAAACAATTACCGCGTTTTACTCCACGCCAACCACAACATCACACTCCCCATTCCTCCCAAAACAATACCTAATAAAAAAACGTTGACATGAAAAAATGACCATGTTTTCAGAGAGAGGATGATGCTGGAGCTGATGATTAACGCGCAACCCATCAATACCAGCATAATGCGTTCGTGCCATTGGCGGCTTTCTTGACGCAAGTCAGTTATTTCACGGCTGAGGCGTTTTATGTGTATTGAGTCAGCTTGGTGTTGAACTAAGGTTTCGTGGATTAGCATCGGTAACTTGGGCATATTTTCTGCCCACAGTGGTAAGTTAGTACGGATACCTTTAATGAAGGCTCGCATACCTATCCGTTCATCCATCCAGCGTTCTAAAAATGGTTTAGCCGTTTTCCATAAATCCAAATCGGGATACAATTCTCGCCCTAAGCCCTCTATATTAAGTAGGGTTTTTTGTAGTAACACTAATTGCGGTTGCACTTCCATATTAAAACGCCGCGCCGTTTGAAACAGACGTAATAATACCATCCCAAAAGATATTTCTTTCAAAGGCTTATCAAAAATAGGTTCACAAACGCTACGGATGGCTCCTTCAAATTCCTCGATCCGCGTTCCCGCCGGCACCCATTCTGAATGAACATGTAATTCAGCCACTCGTCGATAATCACGGCGAAAAAATGCCAGAAAGTTGGCAGCTAAATAATGTTGATCCTCGGTGCTGAGAGTACCCATGATGCCAAAATCCACCGCAATATAAGAGGGACGAAACGGATTATGCGTATTGACAAAAATATTGCCGGGGTGCATATCGGCATGAAAAAAGTTATCTCGGAAGACTTGGGTGAAAAAAATTTCTACTCCGACATCGGCAAGATGTTTTAGGTTGACACCTTGACGTTTTAACGTTGTAATCTCGCTAATGGAAGTACCACTAATGCGTTCCATCACCAAAACATTAGAGCGGGTGTAATCCCATTCGATTTCTGGTACATAAAGTAAATTCGAGTCTTTAAAATTGCGCCGCAGTTGGGCGGCATTGGCAGCCTCCCGGACTAAATCCAATTCATCTTGGAGATTTTTCTCAAATTCAGCAATTACTTCCCGTGGGCGCAGGCGGCGCCCTTCAGTCCAATAACGATTCGTTAAATCGGCAAAAAAGTAAAGCAATTCAATATCTTTACAAATAATCGTTTTAATTCCGGGACGTAGCACTTTGACGACTACCTCGCGTCCATTGTGCAAACGGGCAGCATGTGCTTGGGCAATCGACGCGGCAGCAATAGGGGTAGTCTCAAAGTGGGCAAATACCTCAGACAAAGGTTTGGCGTAAGCATGTTCAAGGATTTTACGGGCTTCATCACCATGAAATGGAGCAACTTTGTCTTGTAACTTGGCTAACTCTAAAGCGATGTCATCGGGCAATAAATCGCGGCGCGTGGAAAGAATTTGCCCAAATTTTACAAAAAGTGGCCCTAATTCTTCTAAAGCTAAACGGATTCGCGTACCTCTAGTAAGGTGTTTGGGGCGTAGCCAGTAACCGGGCGTGAGATAGGAAAATAAACGTAATGGGCGAAAAATTTTGGTAGAAAACAATAATTCATCTAGCCCATAATGGGCGATGACACGGGAAATAGTCAGCAAACGCATGACTTGACGGATAATTTTCATTTTACATCAGCCGTTGGATTCGTTGCTCTAATTGTTCAATGTCATCGCGCAACGTATTTACGGCACTCGAAAAAAATTTCATTTCGGTGTTAGTAGGCAGATGACGAGCTTGCAGGTATTCACTCAGATTATATTGAAGAGTATCAAACCGGTTACTTACATGGTTTTGGCAATGTCGAAACAGTGTAGTTAATTTATGTGCCGGGATATTTCCTAATATTTGTCCCAGTTGCTCCTCCCAATCAATATCCAATCCTTTTAAAAAGTACTGTAATTGTTGGGCAATGCTCATATTTCCTTTTACAACCACGTCCGGACAATCTGCCAATGTGGTACTATGGGGTAGCAATAGACGTAATAGGGTAAAAGGGGCACCAATGATGCGAACATCAACTTCGCCATCATAGTTACCAAGTACTATAATACCTTGCTCATCCGGAAATAAGGTGAAATTTAGATCGATGTCGCTCAATTCAACGCGGATAATTTTGTCCGCAAGTTTACTTAAAGCTTGTAAACTTAGCGGATTCCAACGCAATGCTTGATTAAGCAGCGTTTCTAAAGTGGTTGCTAGGAGTGAGTTCAACGGTAATATTTCGCAAGTTGATATAAGGGAACTGTGGCTTCGTCGTGTATAACTACTACCGTACCGGCAATTTTATCGTGCCAGCCTTGTTTGCGTTCATCTACAATAATCCATAGAAAACCCAAACCTAAAAATAGCATTGACACGAAATAACCAAAATAACGTAGCAGGGCTTGTGTGAAGTTGATGGGTTTACCAGTACGAGCATCTACAATTTCACAATCTACTAATAACTTACCCGGGGTTGCCGCGTATCTAACCCAAAACCAAATAATCAACAAAACCTGCAAAGTTTCGTTAATTAAAAGTGCTTGCCATTCGATAGTAGCCGGATCAAAACTATCATAAGTGAAGCCCCCCTCAATCAACAAGTATAAAAAAAGTGACAATAAGGGAGCGAGCCATAGTATATCCACTCCAATCGCAAGGGCACGTCGCCAAAATCCAGCATATTCAGTCAAGGGAGTAATCACCATTTATATCCTCTGTGTACTGCAACAACGCCACCACTTAAGTTATGATAATCGCAGTGATCAAAGCCGGCACGTTGCATTGATTGTAGAAAAGTTTCTTGATTTGGGTGCATACGAATAGACTCCGCAAGGTAACGATAACTGTCAGCATCTTTAACGAAAAGTTTACCGAGTATTGGCAATACTTTAAAAGAATAAAGATCATACAAAGGTTTTAACGGTAGAATTTTCAACTCGGAAAACTCCAATATCAATACCCGTCCACCCGGTTTTAGCACTCGTAACATTGAAGCAAGAGCTGCGTCTTTGTCAGTAACATTACGCAAACCAAAAGCAATGGTGATTATATCAAAACTGTTATCGGCAAATGGTAACGATTCAGCATTTACTTGGGCATAATCCACCAACAAACCCTTGTTAAGCAAACGGTTACGCCCTACCTGTAACATTTGATTGTTGATATCGGCTAAAACAACTTGGCCGGACGATCCAACCAAAGTGGCAAATTTGGCCGCCAAATCACCGGTGCCGCCGGCCAAATCAAGTATTCGTTGACCATGCCGCACTCCCGCTAATTCAATAGTAAACCGTTTCCACAAGCGGTGAATGCCACAAGACATTAAATCATTCATTAAATCATAACGGCTTGCCACAGAATCAAATACTTGAGCGACACGCTGGGCTTTTTCTGGGGATGGAACTTGGGTAAAACCAAAATGGGTAGTTTGTTCAGAAGTCATAGTGTTATAAAACCGGTGGTAATTTAAAGGGTTGTAGGGCCACCGCGCAAGCCCGGCTAAAACTTTACACTTTTTAAGGTATTTGGTCTTATGGCATTTAAACGGGGATTGGTAAAAATTATTTATCTAAAAGTCTATAAACTTTTGGGCTACCAACTTAAGCCGCGACAACATACAACATCAAAGGGTTAAGCAATTGTAGGTCGGGTTAGCAATTGTAGGTCGGGTTAGCTTATCAAGCGTAGCGCGATAACGTAACCCGACATTTCTTCTACCAAAATTAACGCTTTTGTCGGGTTACGTTTTTTTGCTGCGCAAAAAAATCTAACCCGACCTACATGACTTGAACATCAAGTAACACAAAAGCTTTTGTCGGGTTACGTTTTTTTGCTGCGCAAAAAAATCTAACCCGACCTACATGACTTGAACATCAAGTAACACAAAAGTGTCGCGGCTTAAGTTTATAGCCAACTTTTGGGGCTTGAATTTTAAACAATCTTAATTAGTTATTAAGAATTAATTACAACGGATGTGGGGATTGAACTTCTTTCTGAGTTAAGTCTTTTGTTATTTACCTAAACCTTCATGAAATCAAGTATAACCGGCTCTTTCTTTATGAAGAGTATAAACGGCTCAAAATACTTCATGATCGTTCAATCCCCATATCCGCCTTAACTAAATGATTCTTCGGTACCTTTGGCTTTCCTTCGGGGGCATTCTAACACAAAACGTATTCATTTAACTCACATCAGCGAACCGGAGTGTGCTGTTGCAAAGTATGCCTAGAACGAAGGTTCGCACGTTACGATATGGCATTGATGCCTCGCGTGGAATATTACGAGAAACCTGATGAGGAAGTTTTGGAAAAATTTGAGTATATACCTATACCTCTAAATTTGCTATAGACGTTCAGAAAAATAACTTCACAAAAAACCTCAGAGGTTTCCAAAACCTCTGAGGTTTGGCTGCAAATATTTTTCTGAAAATCTATATCATGAAACCTATTTCCTCGCCATGAAATGTCAATTCACATTTACACCACCTTAGATGCGTTACTGTATATTCATATTGAAGTACAATCTCAGTATGATTTAGATTTTCCAGAGCGCATGTTTATTTATCATTACCGTCTTTATGATCGCTATGGAACGCGGGTAACCAGTTTAGCCGTTTTGGGCGATAACCAAGAATATTGGCGGCCCCGAAGTTATCATTATGAAACCATGGGGGCTGAATTATCGTTTTGTTTTCCAATGGTTAAATTGTTAGATTACCAAGAAAAATGGGATGAACTAGAAAAATCACGCAATCCCTTTTCTATGGTAGTCAGAGCCCACTTAAAGGCTATAGAAACTCAGAAATCACCCCAACAACGTCTGGATTGGAAAAAGACGTTACATAAAGCACTATATGAAGAAAACTACAGTGACAAATAAATCATGGAATTGATTGTTTTTTTGGATTGGCTATTAACTTTACCCGATGAATTAACGCGGCAATTTAACGATTTTGTCGGACAATATGAGGAGGCAAAGAAGATGGATTATGTAACCACTTGGGAAAGAAATGGGATTGAAAAAGGAGTTCAACTGGGCATCTTGCAATATTAGCTTTCCTTTAGCCTTTTTGCATCAATAACATCTTTATCTCTACCAGTAGACAATTTATTTTCAATTAGATCATCTACAGCAAGTATTGGTATTGATAATTCGCCAATCTCAGCAACTACTTTATTTTTCCATGCGTCATTAAAGTTTATACCATCTATGCTTGTTATAATATCAATTCTTCTTGGAACTACACCAATTTGTAAGATAATACTTTCTTCAAGAAACGTATTGGTATCATAATGCTCACCAGGTGCGCCAAACTCTATCAATGATTTATAAATCTTCATTGAGTTTTCGGTGGTTGAACCCACAAGTCAATATCTCCGGTTGCACGAGGGTAGCCATGACTTGCCATTGCATAAGCACCAACAACCAAAAACTTAACTTGATTGCCTAATAAGATGGACAACATTTCTTTGTAATCTTGATTTAGCATCAAAGCCTCGTTGAAATGACATGACATCAATAGTTAATTCCCATACACTGCCAAATCTAAATGCGATACTGCCCTTAACATATTCGTCGTCATTAGTCGTCTGATCATGCATTTTAATTATTTGAATTTTTCTTTTTTCCAATTTCACAAATTATTATTTCCCATTTATCTTTTTGCAGTTTCATCATCTATCCCCTGATTTAAAAGAGCGATAAATGTTTTTTTATCAGGCAATATCGTTTGGTAGCGGCTGGCAAAGATGCTGTCGTTATCTTGGGGCAGGGTCATTTCCACAAGGGTATCGTTTTTATCTTTGCAAAGGATAATGCCTGCGGTTTTGTTTTCATCGGACAGGCGTACAAAACGGTCATAATAATTGACATACATCTGCATTTGCCCGACATCCTGATGGGTCAGTTCGCCAATTTTGAGATCAATGAGTACAAAGCACCGCAGCAAACGGTTGAAAAATACCAAATCGACTTTGAAATGTTTTTCATCAAAGGTAAAGCGTACCTGCCGCCCCACAAAGGTAAATCCTTTGCCTAGTTCGAGGAGAAAATGCTCTAATTTATCAATCAAAGCTTGTTCCAGCTCGCTTTCTGAATAACGCTGCTGTTCGGGCAGGTCTAAAAACTCCAAAACATACGGGTCTTTGAGTATATCGGTGGTTTTTTCAATTATTTGTCCTCGTCGGGCAAGCTGCTTTATGTCTTCCTTATCGCGGCTTAACGCCAGTCGTTCATACAAAGCACTATCATATTGCCGTTGAAGTTCTTTTAAACTCCAATTGTTTGTAGCACATTCAATTTCGTAAAAGCTCCGTTCATCGGGGTTCTCAATGCGCATCAATTTGAGGTAGTGTGACCATGACAGAGAAAATTTGGGCAAATGTGTTTCGGAAATCACAGAACTTTTACTTACTGTCTGTTGCAATTGCGCAGACGATTTCTGCGCAATTGAGTATGTAAGGAAAAATTGCCGCATTTGCTCCAGATTTCTTTTGGAAAATCCTTTGCCAAATTCCGCAGTCAGTTTCTCGGAGAGTTCTCTTAAAACTCTTTTTCCGTACTCAGCACGTTCTTTCCCTTGCTGCTCATCTTCCACAATTATACGTCCGATTTCGTAATAAGTATAAACCATTGTGTGGTTTACAGCACGAACTGTATTTTTCCTTGCAGCATGAAGCAATTCGGCTATTTTGCGGTACAGAGGTTTGTTTTGTATTTGGTTACTCATACCTCTATTCCTATATTTTTTAAACGAGAAAACAGATTTTCCAAAGATTCATTAATTTTGCTGATTCATATCCCTTTTTTCCGTTCTGAAAATTAGCGAGCATAGCTAAACTATTTTAAAACGAGTGACGCTGGCGCGTTGTGAATGGGTTCCCACGCTGGCGTGCTCATCGTTATACATAAGTCAAAATGTAGGTAGGGTGGGCAAGGTTTTTTTTTGCCCACCATTTAAGCCACATAACCTGAGCAGGTTGTCTGAGAATGCAAGTATTGGCTGGGGCATTGATTTTGGGTGTTGGGGTTTGCGGATTTACTGATGATAGGAGAGAGCTTCTTATGTTGACATTCGTTCATAACTAAAATCTGCCGTGCCGTTAGGAGGAATGGTGGGTTTCCGCTTCGCTTCTACCCACCCTACGCTCGCCACATACATGCTACGAATTAATTTGCGATAAATAGTTTTGATTTCTTAATAATTCTTTCAACATCTACTCCTTCTTCAAACATTGCTTTCTTAAATTTTGCGTTTAAAATTTTTGCCCTTAAAATATTTTTTGCTTTTTTAAAATTTACTTCTTCACAATTGGCCCTGATAAGATAAGCATCTTTAAGATCAGCCCCTCTAAGATTAGCTTTTTCAAGATTAGCCTCTTTAAGATTAGCTCTTTTAAGAATAGCATATTTAAGATTGGCTCTTTCAAGATTAGCTCCTTCAAAATTAGCTCCTTCAAGACTAGATCCTTCAAGATTGGCTCCTTCAAGATTAGCCCCTTTAAGATTAGCTCCTTCAAGACTAACCCCTTTAAGATTAGCCCCTTCAAGATTGGCTTCTTCAAGATTAGTTTCTTCAAGATTAGTTTCTTCAAGATTAGTTTCTTCAAGATTAGCCTCAGTTAGATAAATATTATCCAAAATAAAACCTGATAAATTTAGATGAGATAATTCCAATTTCATAATAGAAACTATCATCTTTAAAAAAAATTTTACTTCATCATTTGCCTTAGAGTATTGAAATGAACTTTTTTTATGCATTTTAATACAATTAAATAAATATTCCGCTACAAAATATTCCATAAACGATTTATGTATGAATTTATAATTTCCACCAAAATCACGATGTAAAAAAGAACAAGTTGTTGTTTCATATTTATAATAGTCATTTTGATTATTTATATGCCGTTTTAAAAAGTTTTCTTTTGGTTTATCTAATTTAGAATAATGCAAAGAAAAATTCCCCCCTTCTTTATACATTTTTACAGCCAATTCCCACATAAATTCTCTTTTTCCTTGGAGAAACATTTCAGAACGCCAATCATCCCGTTCAATCCATATATTGGTATATTCTCTATATAAATCAGCAGCATTAATTTGTTTTTTATCCTCCAACTCCGGTACGGTTTTAACAATCATATCCAGTAACAAAGGTCGACTAGAAAGCTCTTCCAAATTATAGGTATCTTTGATAATATTCAAAAGTTGTGCAGCAGCATCTTTATCACCAATACTTTTTAACACATATTCCCCAATTTGCTCTTGGTTAAGCTTTTTAAGGTTAATACGTGCCACTTGATAATAAGTTTTAGTTGCATAATTACGATACAATATGGTTTTATCGGCTTGAAGGATATTTTGCTCTTGAGTATCGGTAAAAAAATAATGAGTTCGGCAAGTCATAAAAACCTTATTGGTTTGGTTGCCATCTTCAGATAAAGTCATAAATTGTAGATTTTCAAAAGACAGTTTGGTCAATTCTTTAAAATTTTCAATAGTTTCTTGCTCACTAGACATAGAAACCATTTCATCAAAACCATCAATAAAAAATAAAAATTTACCTTGCAAAGCTAAGTTTTGAAACACCACTAACGACACTGGCAACCCAAGTTTGTTATAAAATTCATTAACGATAAAGGTTTCGAGGTTAAGTTTACCCGGGTAATCTTTGAGTGAGATAAAGAGCGGAATGCGCTGCGATTTATCCATTAAATACAGCTTGGCTTGAATGATAAAATCATGCATAGAAAAAGAAGATTTTCCAGTACCAAAATCACCCAACAAAGTCATAAAACTCTGCTCCTTATTAGCTAAAAATTCATCTAATAACCTGTTCAATAATAGGGTATTTCCATTTTTATCCGTACAATATAAATTGACATAATAATCATGCAAATTTGCCCGGCTCATCACCTCAAGTAAGAATTCCGTACCACTATTATCTTTGACTTCCTGCCAGTGCTCATATTGCCAAATTAGTTTTTCCAAATATTGGTCGATATTGGCTAAAAAATCTTGCTGAGAAGTGCTTTCCGGCTGTGGAGTTATTTGGGTAAAATCATAAGTACCGAATATCCAATGATGGAAATCTGGAGCAGCATGAAAAAGTTGCTTGGCAAAGGGTGGATGTACCCAAAAAACAATGGAATATGGCAAAGCTTTAAAACGTTCCCGGCCATATTGTAAGTACTGCATAAAATCTTTTTGGGATTTTTCGGACAGTGCTTCAATACCAAAGGCATGATAGATATTGCTGTGTTTGCCCATTTGCTCAAAGCATTGCTCAAAAAAAATGGGAAACCAAACTTTCTTGTCAGTCATTTGTAAAGGAAACTGAAAATAATCCGGCAAGTCTTGTTGCAGACGCACCCGGATCAATTCGGGAACATTTTTGTCCTCATAGAGAGCCAAAAATAAGCCCCCGATTTGACAGATTTCCAATTCGGTTTTTAATTCCTCGTACTGACGATTAGCAGTTAGTTGTAAAAGTTCATTCATTGGTTATTACTTCTTGGTGGCAATGGCAAGAGCCTTATTGAGACAGGGGTGAACATCGTACCAAAGTTCTTGGTTATGGCGATACTCAAGCACAAACAAATATCGTAATAAATAAACCAAAGTCTCGTTATCAATTGTCTTTTTAGTTTCGGCGATATATTGCACTTTCTCAATATATTTAGGAAAATCAAAAACTCGATAATAATCATTAATATGCGCGTTGATAGCATTTCCCACAGTGGCTGGTTCAATCCTCAATGATTTATCCACAATAGCTAATTTGCAAGCATCCTGCATAAATTTAACCACATCCCGTAACAACCCGCCGCTCATATCAATCAAATATTGCATAGCCTCCTCTGCAATCAAGCTTTTATCTATCCGCCGTAATATCAGTTTAGCCAATGCCTGTCGGGATGCTTCCAAATAATCACCCTTAGCACTTTTAAGGTTGACTAAAGAAATGAACTGATCAGCATAGCGATCTCGAATGCGGATAAAGTCACTACAATAATAAGTATCTAATGGAAAAGTATAGACAATTTTGGCTTGTGGCAAAGTAAGCAAATCAGAATTAGCGTAAAAAATGCGTTCAGCAAATTTGGTTTCTAACTTATCAAGATCGTCAATAATAATGAGAATGTCCTTCTTACTTTCTACATGAATGTCATCACAGGCTTTGGAAAGATTTTTTTGCAACATATCCATTTGGCTACGCAAGCCTTGCCTAATAGCCTCACGAGATTCTGGCTCTACTTTAAACTTAATAGAAGTAACTCCCAAAAGATTAACTTCTTGAATATCTTTAAAAAAGAATCCCATGAGTCTTCTAAATGGCTCTAAAAGTTTTCCAGACAATTTAGGTTTCTTTTCCACAGACTCCAACACCTGCAAATAAGTTCCCAATAGAATATCCACAACTTCCACATCCATCATATTAATCACATCCGCAGCCGAAAAAGCCACAACGTGATATTCATTTTGTAAATCCTCAGCAACCTTATTCAAAATCGTTGACTTGCCACAACCACGATGCCCAATCACTAACATTTTCTTAAATCGTTCCGTGATACGAATCGTAGTTGTAATTTCATTTACCGCATCCTTGGTAAAATCATCAATGTAAAAATCTTTCCCCCATTCCTTACTCAAAGGACGACTATCAAAGTTATTATAAGCCTTGACGAAGGCATCGTAGTTTTTGCTTTCGGGCATGTTTTTGCTCCGGGTGTTAGTTGAATCAGGCAACCACAAGGGATTGCCCCTACAGGATTCCAGCGTCGTCATATTATCGTTAGATTATCGTTCTGTCAATATAGTTGCTTCCACTTTTTTGGCAATATTTAAATTTAATAACTGCTTTGTAAAATATGCCATCACGAATTCAAAGGTTTTTAGGCAGATTTTCACAAATAAATTATTTAATAGTTAAAGTAGGGTGGGTAGCAGCGAAGCGGAAACCCACCATTCCACTAAAAGGAAAACCCACGCGCTTGCAAAAAATTAATCAAGGCTGTCGTCAGTAATCATTGCTGACTTCAGCCTTTTTTATTACACAAATATTTGGGAGCAAAAAGAATAATATCGTCGGGTTACGCTTCGCTAACCCGACCTACATGGCCGGAGTTTCGCCGTCACCAGCCTGAGGAGTTTCATTGCCTAATAAAGTATGATACACCCAATAAGTACCATATCCCCCAGCGGCAGTCATTACAATGGGAACTGCAATAAGCGTGGCTACACCAGCAAGTGTACCACTGATAGTTACTAAACCGGCCAATTCAGCACCAATTGTTACTACGGTAGCAAAGACACCAACGGCATAAGAGCCGATTTTGGCTTTATCACAAGCCTCTTGATCATCACAATTAGCAAATTTATAGTCATTCATCAGTTGTGCCGTACTAGTCCCAGTCGCAACCCTAACCAGAGCGGCACCACCAGCTATCCCAGCGACAAGAGCCATTCCTTCAGCAGCTTCAACAGCCAAAGCAAGTTTTGAAACACCGGCATAAGCCGGAGTTATGGCGGACATAAAAACAAGTAATGAACTGATTATTAAAAATTTTTTCATGAAATATCCTTACTAATCGGAGATGCCCACATTTTAGGTTTTTCCCACGGAAGCTATGAATTGCGATAAATTAATTAGCGAAAAAATCCTTTCTTATATACAATCCTTGTAGTTAACATTTGGGTAACAAAAAAACTTGATGAGTATCAGGTATCTTTAATTTATTGCGGCGTTGGCAAGACGGGCGGGGCTCAATTGGTGTTATAAACCGGTTCAAATGGAATCAGTCCGTGTTGATATATAAAAGATTTTTGTAAATTTGTCTGTGATACGCTACAAAACTTCGCTAAGGCTCAGCTTTGTACTCCAACTCATCACCGGATTATTTACAGATCGAAATTT
>Ga0233403_10000362_pt1 | contig 21546 bp, 14 predicted proteins | sample Na_oxic_1_MG_FD_179866 | JGI IMG/M metagenome (GOLD analysis project Ga0233403, IMG submission 179866) | Seawater microbial communities from Saanich Inlet, British Columbia, Canada - Na_oxic_1_MG | ecosystem: Environmental > Aquatic > Marine > Inlet | place: Canada: British Columbia | collected...
ACGGATTGGGGGCAACCATAACGGATTGGGGGCAACCATAACGGATTGGGGGCAACCATAACGGATTGCCCCTACGGTCATTGATTCGTAGGGGTAATCCCTTGTGGTTACCCCAATCTCTTGTGGTTACCCCAATCCCTTGTGGTTACCCCAATCCCACTTTCAATCATCCAAATAACTACGTTACTGACAAGCGGGGCAACCATAAAGGATTGCCCCTACGGTCATTGATTCGTAGGGGTAATCCCTTGTGGTTACCCCAATCCCTTGTGGTTACCCCAATCCCACTTTCAATCATCCAAATAACTACGTTACTGACAAGCGGGGCAACCATAAAGGATTGCCCCTACGGTCATTGTAGGGGTAATCCCTTGTGGTTACCCCAATCCCTTGTGGTTACCCCAATCCCTTGTGGTTACCCCAATCCCTTGTGGTTACCCCAATCCCACTTTCAATCATCCAAATAACTACGTTACTGACAAGCTTCACACTCTTCATCTTGATTCAGCGCACAAGTTGGAGAGGCGACGCTATTAACCAGCGAGTTCAAAACGGTACTTTTTTGTACGCGGGTAGCCCCCAGAGTACGCAAATAGTAAGTCGTCTTAAGGCCTCGTAACCAGGCTAGTTTATACAACTCATCTAATTTGCGGCCCGAAGGTTCTCGCATATACAGGTTGAGTGATTGAGCCTGGTCAATCCATTTCTGCCGCCGCGAAGCGGCTTCTATTAGCCATTCTGGGTCAATCTCAAAGGCGGTCGCGTACAGTTTTTTGAGTTCATCAGGGATTCGCTCAATTGACTGGATACTGCCATCACAGAATTTCAAATCATTGAGCATCACTTCATCCCAGAAACCAAGTGCTTTGAGGTCCCGTACCAAATAAGGATTAATGACGGTAAACTCGCCCGACAAATTCGATTTAACATACAGGTTTTGGTATGTCGGTTCAATGGACTGAGTGACTCCACAGACATTTGAAATAGTGGCGGTTGGTGCGATTGCCATGCAGTTGGAGTTACGCATTCCTATGGTTTTAACACGTTCGCGCAGACTCTCCCAGTCAAGGGTGGTTGTTGTAGACATTTCCAAATACTTGCCACGAGCCTGCTTAAGCTGTTGAATGCTATCAATTGGCAAAATGCCTTGACTCCATGATGAGCCTTCAAAGGTGGAATAAACACCACGTTGTTCCGCTAAGTCAGTAGAAGCAGAAATGGCATAATAACTCATCACTTCTTGCGCTTGATCGGCAAATTCTACCGCTTCCTGACTGGCATAAGGGATGCGTAATTGATATAACGCATCAGCAAACCCCATGACTCCTAAACCGATAGGACGATGGCGCTGGCTGGCAGTACGTGCTTGTTCAATAGAATAGTAATTAATGTCAATGACATTATCTAGCATTCTCATAGCAGTACCAACGGTGCCTTGCAATTTTTTGGTATCCAGTTGTCCATCCTTAATATGGGTCGAGAGATTGACGGAACCCAAGTTGCAATTATGAACCACCAAACCGTTAGCGAGGAAGTTGTGATCTTCAGAAAAACTGAGATCAAAAACTTCTTTTTCGACCAATGGCGTAACACTGACCACCGCACTATTTTGGAAAGCATATTTGGCAAAGAAACGATTTTTGACTTCTTCTAATTGCGTGTGTTTCGCCAGGCTTAAGCTGAATCCGATAAATTTGGCAAAATTCCAAATAGAATCAGCTATCGTAATGTCATATTGCCCCTTCCAGTGTTCTTTGTCACCAGACCGTTTGGTATAACCACCACGAATATGACCATGCACACCAAACGGTTTCAGTAGTAACTGAACATCTCGCAGTAATGTGATACTGGTGGCGTACAAGCAAATACTGATCGCTCCCTTTTCTTGACATTCAATAATCACATGACCTAGTGCCGAAAACAGGCCAGATAAGAAACTACTGATTTGCTCAGGTTCAGCCATTTTGATCGCTTGACTTATATATTTTTCCGAGTTGGACATCCGCTCAAAGCCAAACCGGTTGGCCACGTAATCCATAAATTCTTGACGCTGAGTTTGCCAGTTCATCATGCCGTTGGTTTGAACCGATGCGGTAGGCTTTTCCAGTTCATCGTCCTCATCATTTGGAACCTTAGTATCTAGTTCAGACTGTTTATGCCAGCGGTTAACAATTGGTAATACAAAGTCTTTGGCAACACTATCGTTTAGCCCAAAGCTCGCACCATAACTTCCAGCCATCCAGCCATTTCCGAGCATCCAGCCAGCCGCTGTAAAGTCCGAGTCCCGAATCCCAGGTTCCTCATAAACCGGTGGGGTAAATGGACAAACGATAAAGTCGCCTTCTTTGAGTTCTTTGAGTGTTTTCCATTGATAAACTCGTGGTTTGTTACGAACAATAGGGGCAGCTTGCACTAAAAACGGATGTTCTTCGGTTGCTTCGATGACAATGCCGTTTTTGGTGAACAATTCATAAACCAGTTTGGTTCCCTGTGGAATGAGTTTGGCCGACAAATATTTATTTTGAGGCTGTAGAGATTCCGTAAAAGGTATAAAAACTTCCTCATTCTCACAGGCTTCAATAGGCATTTGCCCTTTTCGCGTTAGAATCGAAGTACCTTTAGGAAAACAAACGGCCACTTCTTCACCGGCTTTGGTGTTTAAGGTAATTTCAGTGTTCTTGGTAATAAAACTGTTCACTGTCCAAGCATGAGTCTCAGAATCAACCATCAGGCAGTATGCATCTTCATTCGGTAATGGGGTTAGCCCGGTAAACGTTGCGTATGGTTGCGGATGGCCGGCGTTGTTTGCCAATCCTAACTCTGAATCAGCTTCCGAATCTTGACCAGTACCTAATTGGATGAGACTAGATGCCCGTTTACGATCTTCATCTGAAGTGATCGATAACTGGTACAAGGACAGGTGCCAAGGTGTGTTGGCTTTACCCTTGTTATTGTTAGGTATCATGTTGTTGATAGAAGTGATAGAAGTTTTTATGCTGAAATTAGCCCACAAAATTTGCAGTTCTTGAAGCAACTTCAAGTCCTTAGAAGTCAAGACGAGGGCAGTGTTTCCGTTACCCTGATAGTTTTTCTGAGCTTGATAAACTCCACGGAGGTATTCTGCTACGGTTTCACGGTTCCCTTGCCATACCAGTTGTGGCACTCGCGTCTCTGGTGCCAATCCAGGTTGTTCTAGGAAACGACGTAGTGGTGTATAACCTGAGCGTGTTGGTTGTTGATGAGAAAAACTCAATACCGGTGCGGTATTGTTCAAGGTCTTATTTAGCACGGTGTTACCCTCCAATGTATAATGTAAAGTTGGTGTGACGTTTTCTATAAAACAATAGTTGTTAGTGCCCCATAAATCTTGGCGTAAGTAGCTATCGTTTTTTTCCATCGCTACCTGATTCGGTTGTAGCACTTTTTCTGGTTCCAATAAATCGCTCACCAATTGATTGGGTTGATCAAAAGTTTCCATGCCGGTCATTAATCCGATGAGATAACTAAATTCTGGGAGATGTTTCGGTCCCCACAAACCTTCTCGTTGTTGAATGAGCAATTGGTCGCCTTTGACCAGATGTTGTGCTTCGACCCAGCCTTGATCTTTTAGCCAAACTTTATGGTCTGGTGTCACTTTGTGTGTGTAACCTTCCAAGGTTTCAATTTGTACCATCGGTGCATTAGGACGCGGTAATAGCATTTCAGAAGCGTCATCAATGCTGTCTAACCCAACCACTTGGTTTTTACCGCCTAGACGATACAATTCTCCCACGGTGAGTAGGCCTCTATCAGTGACCACACGTTGATCGGCCGCCATGCAACAGAGGTTAGAGCTATGTACGACCCCTTGATGTTGTTGTGGACTTCGCAGGTTGCAAGCATCTTTAAATGTCAGCCAAGGATGAGCAGTCTCAAAAAGCATCGTCAGCATTTTTCGCCACAATGCGACGGCCGACACGCGCTTGAATATTTTTATCAGGCCATTTTCGGCTGCCGCTTCATATTTCTGATAAACTTCTTTAAAGGCGTTTCCATAAAGGTCGTGTAAATCAGGTACCTCATTGGGTGAGAATAGCGACCATTGCCCGTTTTCATGCACCCGTTCTAGGAATAAATCGGGTATCCATGAAGCCGTATTCATGTCCTGAGTACGACGGCGTTCGTCTCCAGTGTTCTTGCGAAGTTCTAAAAATTCTTCAATGTCAATGTGCCAGGTTTCCAGATAGGCACAACCTGATCCTCTTCGTCGCCCTCCCTGGTTTACGGCAACCAATACGTCATTAGCTACTTTTAAAAAGGGCACGACTCCTTGCGATTTGCCATTAGTTCCCTTAATGTGTGAACCCATGCCTCGCACTTGTGTCCAGTCATTGCCCAAGCCACCGGCAAATTTAGATAACATCGCATTGTCTTTAATGGCATCAAAAATGCCTTCCAAGTCATCTGAGATCGTGGTGAGATAGCAGCTAGAGAGTTGCGCTCGCAAGGTGCCTGAATTGAACAGCGTCGGAGTGCTGCTCATAAAATCAAAGCGAGACAGTAAGTTATAAAATTCAATCGCCGATGCTTCGCGTTCGTTTTCATTCAAGGCGAGACCCATTGCTACGCGCATAAAAAACGCTTGTGGCAATTCAAAGCGGGTGTTTTCCCAGTGCAAAAAATAACGATCATAGAGAGTTTGCAAGCCTAAAAAATTCAATTGCAAGTCCCTTTGTGCATTGATGGCGTTGCCAAGTCTGGCCAGATCAAATTCGGCTAACGTCGGATCTAATAATTCCTGTTCAATACCACATTGCACATAAGCTTTAAAGTAGTCAGGATAATAACGCACCATCTCATCGACCGTTGCTTTGCTGGGATTAAACTTAACAAACCCCAAAGCTTCTTTTCGCAGTTGATCGAGCAACAAGCGAGCGGCTACATAAGTATAATTGGGTTCTTTTTCAATCAAGGTGCGTGTAGTCATTACCAAAACGTGGTTAACATCGCGTTCTGATATTCCATCGAAGAAATTTTTTAAACTTTCTTCCAAAATCAGCTGTGAACTGACATTTTCTAAATTGGCACAAGCTTCGGCTACGAGGACACGCAAATGGTCTTCATCTAAAGGACGGCGTTGGCCACTGGTGTCGGTAACGTATATGATTGTTTTTTCATGTTTTTCAGAACGTAAGTGGGCATGTTCTTCGCGGTAAAGCACATAAGCACGCGCCACTTTATGAAAACCGGCTCGCATCAGAGCCAATTCAACTTGGTCTTGTATGTCTTCAATATGCACTTTGCCTTCTTCGTGCAAACGCCTCGATAGTCCTTTAATGATTTGTTGAGTGAGGGAGTCTACGGCATTTGTTATGCGATTGGATGTGGTAGCCGTCTCGCCTTCGACGGCTAAAAAGGCTTTCGTCATGGCAGCGGCAATTTTATTGGCATCGATCTCGGTCAATTGACCATTACGCCGAATCACACGATATTGATTCAGTTCTTCGTTGTCGGCGACGCTGTTTAATGGGTCAAAAGTGGCATTCGAGTCTTGGAGTGTTGTTTTTTTAGAAGGCATGATGTCCCCTCACCTAAATAATTCTGAGAGCCTGAGCATAAGTTTGGTGATATTTTGTTGATTCAAAAACACGGTTTTGGAAAAAACGGTTTTTTAAAATATTCTATGAATTATGATTAGGCACTGATTATACGGATACCAATTGGCAAATATTTTGCTCCAAGTTGGCTTGATAGATTTGAATGGCACGGATTTAACAAATTGAGATTTAATCGGAATGCGCTGCCTAAATATCAGCTTTGAACCAAAGTTTATGACAAAAAAATCAATCAAAATCTTATCGATATACATTTTTAAAACGCAAATAGCAATGAATACATTGGAAAAATTGATAAGTTATTAATTTTTAAAGAACATAATAGATATAAGCGGGAATATTCCAGAAAGAGAAATAAGGCCAAAAGCCAAGATTTATCGTTGATGTCATCGACAAATCCGAATTTCTGGAAAACGATAATTCCATTTGAGTATTCATACTTTGCATGGGTAAAAATGAAACTTTTAAAAAATCCGTTCTCGACAAGACTTATGATTTTTAGCACTGAAGAACAGTTCAAATTTTGGCCGTTTGCAGTATAGGCACGTACTTGCTTTGGCTCCAAAACTAGAAAGAAATTAGAAATTGGTTTTCAAGTTTTTGCGCTTTGTAGAGGCTCTGTAGAAAAAAAATTTTCTGCTTTTTTGAATGCAATAGCCTTTTAGAAAAGCGAATAAAAAACCAAGTTTCAGAACAAAGAAACTTGGTTTTTATAGAGTATTTTCGGATTTTACATTCAACAATGGAAAAAATTTAAACTTGTTAACACCGGAAAATTTCCCAGAACCTCCCTTTAACCTACTCACACAAATCTTTCGTAGCAGGGATTGCCGTCTGCAAGGGCTTGAAAAAGATCAAAAATAGTACACCTGATCATGTCCACAAAAATAGAGTAAATATATATATAAATCATATACTTAACCAGTGATGTCCCTAGCCATCTGATCGGGACCAAAAGCAATTTTTTGTGTACAAAAACAGGTGATCGGGTTAAGTATCAATAGGTTTGATTCGCCTCGCTCAATAGAGCGGTTAGAGGTGTGTTGAAAACCGAGAAGTCATTGTTTTTATTTATTTGAGCCGGTCCATTACAGTCTATTAATCTTCACACTTGGCTTAAATGATACCCTATGACCCAAAAATTGCCAAACGGTTATCTATTTGATTTTAATAATAAAATTTATAATATACTGTAAGTATTAAAGATTTTTAGAGCCGATTTTTTTAATGCCCTTCGCTGTCATTTTATGAGATTTCATTTATTCAAAAAACTCGTGAATTTTTTGGAAAAGTTTTTAAAATAATCAGTAGATCGAAAACGCCTGAAATATATGGTTACTCACCATTTTATTTGGTCGGTTAGAGTCAAAGCCTAAGTGTGGTTAAGCCACGCACAAAGCTTAATACTCCAACAACCCGTCAATATAACCTTGACAAAGTACTCGCACACCTATTCGTAAATTTTCCCCCTCGATACTCGTAAACTTTTGAAAATAGGTATGTCAATAGGGGGATTATTACAAATGAAAAAGTGAAGAGAATTAACGATTAATAACCGGCTCACTTTGCCAGTCGAACACGGATTTTAAGTACATTCCGTATATAAACCGGTGTACTAGCAATTAATGGGCATATTATTTTTTTCCACTTCCCCAAAACGATAAATTATGAATTTGAGCAGAAGGAGTGCAAGGCGAACCTTGCACGAATGTAGTGACGGTGTTTGGCAGTTATTTTTGATATTCGGGTTAAAGTTTTTATTCAAAAAACTTTAGCCTGAAAATTTGAAGAGCAACAGGCGAAACCTCAATGCCATATCGTGTCGCTGTCCAAGTACAACGGATACTTGAAATAAACGGATTAGTGGCATTGTTAATTTTTGTCACCTGATGATTATTTATTTTTTTAATCCGTTTATTTCGAGTATCCGTTGTACTATTTCGTTGTGCTGGATTAATAAAATCAGTCAGTTATTCGTTACGATAGGCCGCATTGAAGTGAAACTGGGGGGGGAATAGACGCTTTGATGAAATTATTTATCTGAACATCTATAACAATTACCAAAGACTGATCAGTCAGTTTGCCCAGCCGGTTCGGTTCGATATTGTATGGGGGCATTTGGTAGGTTAACATCGCTGGCTTTTTTTGGCGAAGGTTGATGAGTTAGCATGGTTAACAGAGAAGCTACCTGTTCGCGCATATCACGGCGATCCACTATCATATCAATGGCACCATGCTCAAGCAAAAATTCGCTGCGTTGAAAGCCTTCTGGTAACGTTTCACGTACCGTTTGTTCAATCACACGCGGCCCGGCAAAACCAATAAGTGCCCCCGGTTCAGCAATATTAATATCCCCTAACATCGCAAGACTGGCAGAAACGCCGCCCATTGTTGGGTCAGTCAACACAGATATAAATGGTAGACCCTTTTGGTTAAGGCGATTGAGGACAGCACTGGTTTTGCCCATTTGCATCAATGAGAACAGAGCCTCTTGCATACGCGCACCGCCGCTGGCCGAAAAACAAACCAACGGAATACTTTCGTCAATAGCAACTCTGGCACCACGCACAAACCGCTCACCGACAACGCTGCCCATTGAACCACCCATAAATTCAAATTCAAAGGCACTGGCAACTAATGGTATACCTAAGACTTGGCCTTTCATAACAATTAAGGCCTCTTTTTCACCGGTGGTTTTTTGTCCTAGCGTCAGACGATCTTTATATTTTTTGCTGTCACGAAATTTTAGGGGATCTGAGGAAGATAATTCCGAGCCAATTTCTTCGACTGATTTTGGGTCAAGAAAAGTTTCCAGACGTTTACGTGCAGTAATGCGTAAATGATGGTGACATTTTGGGCAAACATTGATATGTCGTTCTAATTCGAGACTGTACAATACTAGCTGACAAACCGGGCATTTGCTCCAAACACCTTCAGGGACAGTATGTTTGCTTTTTTTGCCCTCAGTACGAATGCGCGAAGGCAACAACTTTTCAAACCAATTCATATTCAGTTATCAGTTATAAGTTAATGGTTAATGGTTAATGGTTAATCAAAAGTTAATCAAGAAGTTATTATTTTTTTTTTAAACTCAAAATCAAACAAAAGAATCTGATTTTCAAATTTACAAATTTGTTAGTTATAGTTTTTTCGGTAAATAACTTCTGAAAACCGGAAAAATCTTTAATACCAGACCGGTTTATGGCGGGAAATTATTTTTTAGGCTAAAATAAATTTTAGGCTAAAATTCTGAAAGTCTATAGATTAGAGTTTTCCAGATAAATTGATGAATATACTGGCATTTTTCAAAAAACGGATTTAGGACTTATGCCGGAAACGTTGTTAAAATAAATTTATTCACTTTATGAATTTTTTAAAATCACGAGCCTCTCTGTTGCAAAACCTTTTTTAGGCTCAATTTTAAAATAACAAAAATTATTGATAAGCTACGCTCATTCCGGAAACCGGTATGCCGCTTATGTTTCATAAAATCGTCCTTTCTTCAATAAAATGTCGGGCAACCATAACGGATTGGGGGCAACTATAACGGATTGCCCCATTGGTCATTAATGTAGGGGTAATCCCTTGTGGTTACCCTCCAACAACAAACGTCAAATCAAAAAAAACTTTAGAATATCCCTGAAATCATAAAGATATAATCCCTTATAAAATATAATCCTTGTATAGATATTCAGATAATTATTTAGTCCCCTTTAGGGGACTTGAGCTTTCAGACAACGGCTTTAGCCGTTGGCTGTTTTGAAATTATTTATCTGAAAAACTATAGTTATACCAGTGCCAGTATTTTCTGGTAGGGTAGGTTTCATTGACAAATTTTTTCAAAAATATTTTTAAAATGAGTTTCTAGCAAAACTTTAAATTAAAAATTATCAATTGGTGATTGGAAATTATACTGCAAATGGCTATAATTTGAACTTTTCTTTGGTGCTAAAAATCATAGCTTCGATCAAGAACCGATTTTTTAAAAATTTAGGTAATTTTTTTAACTCCATTCGGATTTTTGACACGGAAGCCCGATAAAAAAATTTTAAAAAATAGAATTTTTATTTCACAACTGCCCTAATGAATTATGCTAAGATACGTTTTTTTTCACGTACCTTAAATTCATTAACAAACCGGTTTTTTATGATCTTCCACTATTCATTCATTGAAAGATTTTAGAAAGCCGAATCAAATCAACAAAATCAGATTTATTGAACTTTTCTCAAAGATATTTCATTTTGAAGCCCTGATGATTTGAATTTGGATTTTTTGGACAAATCGTACAATAAAGCATGTATCAATTGGTCCAATTTTTTGGTAACCGTTAATTTACTCCAATAACAAAACCAAAAGGAAATCTTATGTCACAAGAAGATTTACAACAACCCACTGAAGAACAACCCGCTGAAGAACAACCCAGAGAACGATTCATCCCCATTGGACGACAGGCAGTGGTCGCCGATTTGTTAGCCGCTCCCCATTGGAATGACGAGGAACGAAAAAATTTCGGAGAATTTTGCCAAATCTTTACCGCCCTTTATCATTACAAATTTCATAACAACCTGGAAGCGTTGAAACATTCCTACGCTCCGTTCAATCCAGATGCCGACATTGTCCTGCGTGACTATTCCAACGAGGAAAAGCAACAATTTTGTAACACCCTCGTCAACGAAATGCGTGGCTTGATCAACAATGCCAACTATGAGGAGCTAACGATTGAAGCCGTCAATAGTGCCATGAATGCCGAATCATTCTACGGGGTTAGCGTTTTGGTAGACATTGAAGATTTTGATGAAATGATTATCTACTATCGTGGTTCTACCACGCAGGTGAAGCACAAACGCAATTGGAAAACCCTATTTTTGACAGAAGAACCCATTGAAATCCCTATCTACCAACGCCTATTTCTACTACTGAAGTTCAAACCAGAAGCTGATCTGGCACAAGAACGCGCTGAAAGTTGGTTGGCTGCCGAGAATAAGGAAAGCGACTCATCGGAAAAACTGTCAGAAGCGGAGCGTCTTAAAGCTGAAGAAAAAACCAACAAGCGGAAAATCAAGCTTGAAAAGAAAGCCCTCAAGCAGATTAAGAAATCCCGCCAAAATCTGCCGGATGACATCACTGAAGAGCATATCTTTTTGAAGTTGTTCAAAAACATTCCTCGCACCGATTTGGCAATGCTCTTTCCTAACCAGAATGTGCAGCTTAAGTTGTTCGACAAGATCAGGCTGGCTATCACCGGCGGAGGGGGAAGTATTTTTGGCATATTCTCTATCGCACTCAAGGTGACCGTTGCGTTAAACCCGATTGCCCTAATAGGTGCTTTAGGCGGTTTTATTGGCATGATCATCCGTCAGATAATGAGTATCTTCACCCAGCGTACCAAGTACATGATGACGTTATCACGCAACCTGTACTTTCTTAATCTGGACAACAACTTTGGCGTGATGAACTACCTCGTTGATATGGCGGAAGAAGAAGAAGGTAAAGAAGCCATTTTGGCCTATTATTTCCTTCATACCAATCCGGAAAAAAACTATACCCAAGACGAACTTGACCGTGAAATTGAAAACTATATCCAAGACAAGTACGGGGTAGCCATTGACTTTGAAGTCGATGATGGACTACATAAATTGCGTAAAGAAGGCTTGTTGATAGAAAAGGAAGGGGGGATTTTGAAAGTCCTTGACTTGCCTGATGCCAATGTTTGTTTGGATAAACAATGGGACAACTTTTTTACTCCTGGGAACTGAACATGAAAAAACGCGAAGCCTATCTAAAAAATAATGGCGAATCTGCCAGTCCTTTAGATAGGCTACCAACCCAAGGTAGCGATACTTTAGCAAAACTACCCAAACGGGATATTTACGCTTTATCGGGGCTGCCGGCACGGGACATTACCGCTTTATCTGGGCTGCCCGAACGAAATATTGCCGCTTTATCCGGGCTGCCGACACCGGCGTTGCCGACACCGAAAACAGATACGTTCACCAGGCTGCCGAAACGGGAAACAGATACGTTCACCAGGCTGCCGAAACGGGAAACAGATACGTTCACCAGGTTGCCGAAACGGGAAACAGATACGTTCTCCAAGTTGCCAATCTGGGAAAGCGACACCTTATCAAGGCTACCAAGTCGAAGAGATCCGTTAGCGGAACTGCCGAACTTAGGAAGCACCAACGTATTAGCGCAGCTACCTAACCAGAGAAGACGACGAAAAAAAGTTCGTCGGCAACGGCTGACTAATACACCGACTTACTTCTGATCCAATATCATTGGGTTTTGAAGTACCAAATCACAACCTCAAGTCATTTGATGAGATTATGTCGGGGCAACCCATTGTGGTTGCCCTTTTACCATTATGCACCGCACTGGTACTTATTATGCGGTTTTTTACATGACAAAACAGGTGATCCAACAATGGTTAACTACTCCATAGACATTGATGTAAGACAACCGGTCATATTTATTCTGGCAGTCACCAGTGTTTTTGCTGCTATTTGGGTTGAACCGTATATTCCGCCAGGTTTTGAAGCACCCTCCGCAATGGGCTTGTTTGGCATTTTGTTTTGGGTATTTGATAAATACCTGTGGAAGCTGAGCTTGATCCGTCCTCTGTTAAAAATACCAAACCTCAATGGACAATGGAAAGGGACGTTAAAAAGAAAAGATCATGGCAAAGAGATTGATGAACAAATAGAAGTTGAGTTGTTTGTGACACAATCCTGGACAAAACTCTCTTTTGTGTTGGAAAACAATAATGAAAACAGCGTCAGTGGACGCACTCGATCATTTTCGCGTGTAGTCGGCTTGTTCGTTGAGAACAAAAATGTCATTCTCATCCGAGAAATTTTTGAATATGAAAAAGCCCAAGGTTTGTGCGAATGGCGCCTCAGTCAGGAAAACGGCAAACAATTTTTGAGAGGAGATTACTTTAGCACCGCTTTAAGAAATGGCTATATCAACCTTGAATTACAATGAGAAAATGAATGGACATTCCGCCTAAAATCCATTTAGCCGCCAGTGAAAAGGGCACTCCTTATTTACAAGTCAGCGTCTCTTTTCAGGAAGTAGAACCTTATTTAAAAAAAATGTGCTTATTTTTGAATGAGTCGGATTTTTGTAATTATATTCTTAACCAGAAATCGAGAGATGAATACAACTATCATATTACCGTGATTGATCCAATTGAATATCAGGACAACACCAAACAAGCACTTTATCAAACGCTAGAAGGATGTCCGGTTGACTATCATTTAATCGGACTTGGCAGGGTCAAAAAGGATCAAGAAGAAGTGTTTTTTGTCGTGATCGAATCGCCGAAAATGGACAACTTACGGGCACAAGTCGGATTACCTAAAAGAGACTTTCATGTCACCTTAGGATTTAAACACCGTGATATTCATGAGGTTATCAAAGATAGGACAACTCTCATCCATTAAAATATCGGGTGGATAAGTAGGCCGATAAATCACGGTATTTTTTAACAATCTTGATGAAAATCAGATGTTTGCTCCCGTTTTTGTTCCTCTTTAAAACACAATAACTTATTGATGAGTTTTTGATTAACCATCAACCATTTTCACCACCCTACCCGCGCCGTGCCCCCCCACCCTCTCTCACTGCGGCCTATCGTGTTGCCGCCAAGTACAACGGATACTCGAAACAAACGGATTTTAAGAACGAATCAGATTGGTAAAACTCTCATTTTTAAAAGGTTTTTTAATCCGCTTGTTTCGAGTATCCGTTGTACTACTTTGAGCATCTGTTAGTTATTCTTGTAGTTATAAAAAAAAGTACAACGAATCTCATAAATAAACGAATCAAAAAACAATCTGATTATTCCACTTTTTTAACCGTCGAAAAATTTTCAACTATGGCATTCACCGATTTTAAATCAGCATATGAAGTTCAACAAGCTTATCAGATAAAACTCCAAAAGCAGCCAATATTGTCGAAACAACAGTCAATCAATTGATGATACAAGCTTCGCTTGAAAAGAATCAAACGATTATATTGGAAGGACTCTGCCAGCAAAAGCTTTGGGAAGTCCAAACTAAAGTTTGGATTCCTATTTTTCTGAAAATTTTGAAAAATGATATTGAGAGGATAATGTTATGGAACGCCAATACCGAGTTTTAATCATAGACAATGACAACGACATTCTGACTAGCTATCAAGACTACCTCACCCAACAAGGCTTTGAAGTAGATACAGCGCAAGATGGTATTGAAGGCATTGAAAAACTCCGAAAAGATGAACCAGATGTCGCACTGGTAGAAATAAAACTACCGAAACTGAGTGGCATTGAAATCATTCGTCTGGTTAACGAAGAAGAGTTAGACACAGAAATAATTGTGTTAACTGAACATGGAAACAAGGAAAATGCTGTCACGGTACTCAACCTTGGCGTGGGAGCTTGGTTTGAAAAATCGAATATCAATAAAACTCAATTCTTGGAAAAAGTCCAGGATTTGTGTCAAATAATACCTTCTGCTCAGATGAAACGCTTTTTATCAGCGATACCCAGCTAGTGCATTTTTTGGGAGTCCAAAATTTATCTTGGACGCGCCAAATTCAAGTAAGAGTCTATTTTGATAATTGATATTGAGAGGATAATTCTTTATGGAACGCCAATACCGAGTTTTAATTATAGACAATGACAACGATATTCTTACCACTTATCAAGACTACCTAACCCAACACGGGCTTGAGGTAGAAACGGCCTCGGATGGTGTTGCCGGGCTTGAAAAACTTCGCACCGGCGAATTTGATGTTGCAATCGTAGAGGTACAACTGTCTAAAATGAATGGCATTGAAATCAGTCGTTTGGCTAACGAAGAAGGTATAGATACTGACATTGTTATTTTGACAGCTAATGGAAAAAAGGATGATGTTATCGCAGCCATCAATATTGGTGTAAAAGCTTGGTTTGAAAAATCTTGCATTGACCTGCCTTACTTCGCAAAAAGAGTCAAGGACGTGGCTGAAGTGATACCTCTCAGTGAAATGGGACGACTATTATCTGCTATTCCTAGCACTTAACATCGGTAATGGTAAGAAACCCGGTTTTTGACAAAGTTTCTTCAACCCCAAGTGTTGTTTCGTTCCTGAAAGCGGCAACTTATGTTCCGGGAAATCACCCTTGATTCCCGAAACAACGTTTTAAATGGCCAATTTCCGACAAATCGGATTAATAAATGAACACTGTAAACCAAAGATATTATTTTGATGCCAATGCTCTACTGAAATATTATCAAGATGAGAACGGTAGTTTGAAGATACGACGTTTAGTTTCAAATTCATCTTCTCCAATTCTGATCTCATCACTCACTGTGTTAGAGTGCATAAGTGTTGTGATGAAATATTACCGTCTGGGCATTTTCAAAAAGAAAAAGGCTAAGAGTATCATTAATCGTCTCAACAGAGATAGAGATACCCATATCAATGGGAAACCGCGTCCTTTTCAGGTTGTTCCAATACATGAAGAGACTTTTTTGCTTGCTGAAAATATTCTACAATATGCCTTTACCTTTGACATCGGCTCAAACGATGCTTTACATTTGGCTATTGTTGAAAGACGGCAATCACCCTTTTCTGTTATTCTCGTCACCTCAGACAATTCGATGCAACTGGTTTGTGAACGTCTTTCCATCCCTTTTTATGATCCAGAAACAGATGAGGAATGACAAGTTTTTTTAAGGCTTAGTGTTCCACCACACTTATTTTGACCGGTTGTATGGGGCACATTTCCTTGTTAAAGGATAATAAACATGATTCCTTGATTTGACTAAAATATCTGATGGCTATTCTGGATAAGTTTTTTATAAATCAATGAATTAGAAAAATAACCCGTTTTTTTGGAAGGCACCCGGTTGTATGTGCTGAAAAATACCTCCAAAAAATGTTCCCGATACCTATCAAATTATCTGTGGTGGAACACGGGAGCATTCCAATTTTGTGGTTATTTTTTATAACTTATTGATTTTATTAATGATCCGCGTATTAGCCAATGGGTTACACTGGCGACCCACTTTTTGGGAATGCGCCCGTGGAACACTATAGTGTTCCAGATAAATAGATTGGTCAAAAACCTCCGAGGTTTTCCAACGCTCGGAGGTTTCGAGCCAAAGGGTTTTTCTGGAATACTATAGTACATAGTCAAGTTTGTTTTGATGGGTAAAAATCGGTCAACTATTTATGATTTTTCTGGAGAGAAATTAATGGCTCAAAAATATCTTGTATAGTTTTTCAGATAAATAATTTCAAAACAGCCAACGGCTAAAGCCGTTGTCTGAAAGCTCAAGTCCCCTAAAGGGGACTAAATAATTATCTGAATATCTTGTAGAACTTTCCGGTGAGGAACGAAAAGAATGAACCGATTTGATGAAGAAAGGAAAAGCAACCGCTTATAAACGTCAACATGCCAATATTTTACTTAAAGCCGATATCAGTTCCGAAGGTGACGCTTGGAATGATGCCCAAATAAGTCAATTTTTCGTTCACCATTTAGGTGAAGAAAACTCTAACCAATGCTTTCAATTCAATCTGTTAAGTCAATTCATTCCATTCGTAATTGCCATTTTTAGGTTCTACAATATGCCTTTACCTTTGACATCGGCTCAAACGACGCTTTACATTTGGCTATTGTTGAAAGACGGCAATCACTTTTGCAAGAGGCTCAATTGTTAGTAATTTTGACAAATTTCTATACTCAATGCTGGTATGGACATTTTCACGATAAATGCGTTATGGCTATGTACCTAATCGCACACGATCAGACTCAATCAATTTAATAACGACAACTAACGAACATCATCAATTATGTTATACTGATTGCACAACTGATACGCGCAATAAACGGATAATTAAAAAAGGTAGGCGGACAAATTGTTAGTTTCAAAATCTGATTTTAAAAAAAATTTGGAAAGAAAAAGTCCCAACGGAGCGACGTATTACGACAAATCGCTTACAACAACTCACAAAAATTATTAATGACGTTATCAACTTGTTATTCAACAACAACTCATCTAACAAGATTTTCGCTTAAATAATGCAACGTGTTGATTTTAAATAATATTGCATTATTTTAAGCAATATTTATACCATATATAGCTCATTGAATAAAAAGTACTTTAACAAAATAAGCGAAAGTACCAATCTAATAAACAATCCTATTTATTTCGCCAATCCGTTGTACTCATTCACTATACATTTTAAATAGCCATGATGATACCCTCCCAAGAACCAGAACCATTTCACCAAGCCGAAGAAGATTGGGATTTAAAACGTCTCTACCTAGACTTAACAGCCATTAAGGGCAAATCACTGTCGCCGATTGAAAAACTACACTTGCGCGGCTTACTGTGCGGTTGCAGCCCAACTGATATTGCTTTAAATCGTCACCGAACCCCCAGATCAATTAACGTCAATTTATGTAAAACGGTCTATCGCTACGTCAAAACACTGGTCGATAGAGGCGAAAAAGTGGACAATTGGAGAAATATTCGTGAATGGCTCGAAGAAGCCGGTTATAAAATTCCTTCTACTGGGCAATCTGTTGCGACTCAATCTGTATCTATGGATGCTACAATTAAAGTATCAAATGCCAGTATAACAAAAGTCAATGTTGAAAAAAATACGATAACCATTGACCTCAATATCCAATTAGTCGGCTCATTACCTACCGACTCATCAAAAGAAGAATCTTAACCTTGTTGTTGGAATCCAAAACTAAAAGCTTTGGACTCCAAACACGGACACCAGCTTTCTTGTAGGGGGTGGGTAACCGGTTTTTGTTGCCCACCATTCTTTTATCTACCCTTTATGGCATGAAATGTTTATGGGATAATTATTTTTTTGGGACTCCCTAAATGTTCAGATAAATCATTTAATCTCGTCATTTTTCATGAGTAGAGATGCACGCCTAAATTTTACGAGTTCTTCACAATAATTCACCATTCAATAATATAAGTTCATCAATGAGTCAAACAACCACATCAACAAACCATTCGATTGTTATAATGGCCGGCGGCACCGGTGGACATGTATTTCCGGCACTGGCGATAGCCGAAGCCTTGCAGGAACAAGGCTTTAATGTCTGTTGGTTAGGAACACAAAAGGGTTTAGAAGCTCGCGTCGTGCCGGCCGCGAATATAGAAATAAAATATATCTCGATTGCCGGACTTCGTGGCAAAGGAGTCCTCAGTTTATTGACGGCTCCGTTTAAAATCACGTTAGCCATTTGGCAATCGGTGCGTATCTTACGCGCCTTGCGTCCGGCCGCCGTCGTTGGTATGGGCGGCTTTGTTACCGGGCCTGGCGGAGTAGCGGCTTGGCTATTACGCATTCCATTATTAATCCACGAACAAAATGCCATCGCCGGTTTGACCAATCGTTGGTTAGCCCGACTGGCAACCACCGTTATGGAAGCGTTTCCGAATACCTTTGAAAAAAAGTATCAGGCACTGCATACCGGAAATCCGTTGCGTGGTCATATTATGGCATTATCGCCGCCGAATCCTCGGCCAATCCATGATCCATTGCGCGTCTTAATCGTCGGCGGCAGTTTGGGCGCCAAAGCTTTAAATGAGACCGTGCCGGTTGCGCTACGGCAAGTATCGGCTCATCTTGAAGTTTGGCACCAAACCGGAAATACCCACATTGAGGCGATGCAGAAAGCTTATGATGGGGCACCCTTTCAAGCACAAGTCATGGCCTTTATTGAAGACATGGCCGCTGCTTATGCGTGGGCCGACTTGGTGATTTGTCGGGCTGGCGCGATAACGGTGACGGAGTTAGCACAAGCCGGCGTTGCCAGTCTCCTAGTCCCATTCCCTTATGCAGTAGACGATCATCAAACCAGCAACGCCAGATTCTTGTCGGACAACGGCGCGGCCATCTTGTTACCACAAACCGAATTAACGGTGGACCGATTAGTCACTTTAATAACCGAATTGCATAACCATCCTACTCGCTTGCAATCCATGTCAGCGGCTGCACGAGATTGTGCGACACCTGACGCTGGGCAACAAGTGGTAGACTTAATAATTCAAATAACTACCAAAAAACGGCGTTGATAGAATGAAGGTTAATGGATACAACAATTATTCTCCCCTTCCCAAACGTGGCCGACGTATTCATTTTGTCGGCATCGGGGGAAGCGGCATGGGCGGCATTGCTGAAGTAATGCACCGTATTGGTTATGCCGTCTCTGGGTCAGATTTACACAAAAACAGTATGACGCGACATCTGGCCGATTTAGGTATCAAGGTGCAAATTGGACATACGGCTGAACATGTACATGGCTGTGATGTCGTCGTCATTTCTAGCGCGGTGAAGGAAGATAACCCAGAAGTACAAGTAGCGCGGGCGCGACGGCTGCCGGTTGTACCCCGCGCCGAAATGTTGGGCGAATTGATGCGGTTTCGCCAAGGCATTGCGATTGCCGGAACTCATGGTAAAACAACAACAACCAGTTTGATTGCCAGCCTATTAGCCGAAGGTGGCTTAGATCCAACGTTTGTGATTGGTGGACGATTAAACAGTGCCGGGACTCATGCCAGTTTAGGTTCGGGAGAATATTTGGTTGCCGAAGCGGATGAAAGCGATGCTTCTTTTTTGTATTTAAAGCCAGTGATGGCGGTGGTTACCAATATCGATGCAGACCATATCCGAACCTATAACAATGATTTTAATCAGTTGCGTCAAACATTTGTAGATTTCTTGCAGCAATTACCGTTTTATGGTTTAACGGTTCTATGTATCGATGACCCTAATATTCAAGACATTTTACCGCAATTGACTAAACCAACGATCACCTATGGCTTATCCGAGCCGGCCGATATTCGCGCCATCGACATTCAGCCCAAGCAAGGACAAACGCGCTTTAAAGTATTACGTGACCAAAGTCCTTGGTTAGAGGTGACCCTGAATTTGCCCGGCAAGCATAATGTACTCAATGCACTGGCAGCGATTGCCCTAGCGCGTGAAGTGGGGGTTTCAGAGGCAGCGATGGCCAGAGCTTTGTCCGCGTTCAGTGGCATTGATCGCCGCTTTCAAATGCAACACCTGAAAACGGCACAAGGAGAAGTGTTGCACATTGACGATTATGGCCATCATCCGCATGAAATCGCCGCCGTGTTGCAAGCCATCCAAGATGGATGGCCGCTGCGGCGTTTGGTCGTCGCCTTTCAACCGCATCGCTATACACGCACCCAAGACTTGTTCGACGAATTTGTGCAAGTCCTCAGTCAAGTTGAGGAATTGTTATTGCTTGATATTTATGCCGCTGGAGAATCGCCCATTGCCGGCGCAACCGGAGAGGCTTTATACCAAGCGATTAGTGTCAAAAGTGCGTTTAAGCCACAGTTTGTCGCGCAACCGGAAGACTTGCCCAACTTGCTGCCCTCATTATTACAAGATCAAGACATATTACTGACTTTAGGGGCCGGTAATATTGGTACTGTCGCGGCTACCTTAGCAAACCATTATTGGAATCCAAAGCTTTAGCTTTGGACGTGCATCCAAGATAAAAACTGATGTTACGCAAAGTGTTTCTAATTGTCTGAGTCCTGATTCAGACAAATTGGAACATGAATGCGTCACATCAGCAGTTATAATAGTGATCCACTAATTGTTAACAACGGAGTATGTCTGCTATGCGACAAACACTTTTTTTCCTACTAATGACGATGGCTTTCCCATCCGTCCAAGCGTTTTGTGACAACAAACCGTGCGATACGCCGTTTTTGTGTTATGAGCGGGAATTGTGCCGCTTTAAGGAGAATGCCAAATCGAGCATCGCGCTGACGATGAAGCAATTAACCAGAGAGTATCAACAAAAATTGACTCAGACAACCAATGCGTTGATAGCGAAACATGAAGCTCAACTGTCTGAGTTTGAAAAACAGCAGCAAAACGCGCTGGCGTTATCCGAACAAGCGCAAGCGTCGATGGCGGCAACGCTAAAAGAGTTAACCGCTCAATATCAACAACAGTTAGCCGCGACGAGCGACGCGTTGATAAAGCAAGCTCAAATTCGGTTAGACGCTTTTGAGCAAGTTTACCGTCAAAAAATGGAGGCAGAACTGAAATTGATTCAGTTGGCTCGTTCCGCTGCCGAAAAGAGTGCGGAGCAAATTCAAGCCTGGCGCTCAGAAGTCTCACAACAGCCTTCGTGGCAACAGGCGATTTCTAAGTTGTCCAAACAAATTGCCGCGGTAGACGACAAACAGACTAAAGCAACCGCTGAGTTGTCCAAACAATTAGACGAAGTCCACGAGCAGTTGTCCAAACCGGTCGCCAAAGCACCAGAAAATACCTTTGTCGCCGGCAAAGTTTTTCAAGACCGTTTACAAGATGGCAGTTTAGGGCCAAAAATGGTCATGCTGCCGTCGAATACCTTTCGGATGGGTGACAACCTCGAACATTCCGTTTCTGTCGAAAAGTTTGCGATGGGGAAGTATGAAGTGACGTTTGCTGAATACGACCGATTTACTGACGCAACGGGTAGAAGTAAACCGAGTGATAGCGGTTGGGGACGTGGCAATCGGCCGGTTATCAATGTCAATTGGCATGATGCGACCGCTTATGTCAAATGGTTAAGCGAGCAAACCGGCCATCAATACCGTTTACCAACCGAAGCCCAGTGGGAATACGCCGCTCGTGCCGGTACCGACACCAAGTATTGGTGGGGCAATGACATTGGCTCTAATAATGCCAATTGTCATAACAGCCATTGTAAAGACAGCTTTCAATACACCGCCCCAGTGGGTTCCTTTGTAGCGAATCCATTTGGGTTGTTTGATACGGCTGGCAACGTCTGGGAGTGGACATGTTCCGAGTACCAGGGTAAGTACGCTGGCAAAGAACAACAGTGTGCAGACGGTGCAGGCCCTTTTGTGTTGCGCGGCGGTGCCTGGGACTACAACGCGGCGGGGACACGGTC